>Ga0210402_10002080_pt1 | contig 19831 bp, 13 predicted proteins | sample IncBWC7MmetaG_FD_161055 | JGI IMG/M metagenome (GOLD analysis project Ga0210402, IMG submission 161055) | Forest soil microbial communities from Barre Woods Harvard Forest LTER site, Petersham, Massachusetts, United States - Inc-BW-C-7-M | ecosystem: Environmental > Terrestrial > Soil >... | reverse complement strand
GCCGCGCCCGTTCGTCGAACTCCCGCTCCCCGATGGCGTCGCGACGGACAGCGCCGATCGGTTTGGCGCCTTGCTCGGGCCGCATTTCCAGGAGTCATCAAGAACTCCGGCAGGCGAAGCAGCACTGCGTGTCGCCATCTATATCCCTGAGAATGTGGATTCGGGCGGCCAAGTCCGTGTGTGGACGAGTGGCGAGGCGCCCGCGCGTCTGCTCCAAGACCTGAGACTCGAGCTGACGCAAGGCCTGCGTCTTGAGGAGCTCCGAGCGGCGGGCGTTGATCCGCTTTCGGCCGCTCAGATCGAGAGCTTGAGTGCGCCTGTCTCGATCGCGCCTCCCCAAACCCCTGCTGGCGGCAGCTACATCCACTCAGCGTTGCCGTTGGTGTTGGCGGAGCTGCTGCTCATCTCGATGGTCATCACGGGATCGATGATGCTGCAAGGACTTGTCGAGGAGCGCTCCAACAAGCTTCTCGAAGCGGTGCTGGCCTGCGTGAGCGCCGGGGAGCTCCTGGTCGGCAAGCTTCTCGGTATCTCGGCAATCGGACTTTCCATCGTCGGCATATGGATCGGTGCCGCTATCGGCATCCTCTACGCCGAGCCGTCGTCTCCCCTCGGCTTTCTCGTCCCCGCGTCCACGTCCATGTTGCAGGCGCCGGGAATCGCCGTCGCAATGATCTTCTACTTCCTGGCCGGGTACCTGACGATCGGAATGATCTTCCTGGCCGTGGGCGCAGTCAGCGATTCCATGCGGGACGCACAGGGCTACTTGATGCCTCTCGTCCTCGTCATTATAGCACCGGCGTCCGTCCTGGCGAACTTGAGCTATCGCGATCCGAGCGCGCTGGTACCTCGGATCTTCTCTTGGATTCCACTCTATACACCCGTGACCATGCTCGCCCGGCTTCAGAACGGCGTCTCTGTGTTCGAAATCTCCGGCACCGCCATCGTTCTCCTGGCCTTCGGTGCCGCGGAGCTGTTTCTGCTGGGGCATCTCTTCGAGAACAAGCTTATCCAGACCGGCCAGGGCTTCCGTGTCGCTGCAAAGACGCGGCAGACCGCTCGGCGGGTGGCGGCGGCGTTCCTGATCATTGTGACCGTCGCCGCCGTCATTGTCAGCCACAACCGCACCTCTGCGCCGCCTCACCAAGCGGACCAGGCTGCGGCGTTGAGCACGCGCGGCGAGACTATCTTCAAGGTGGCCTGTGCCAGCTGCCATGACCCGGCGGTCGGAGGAGCACCCAGCCACGAGCAACTGGCCTCCTTCACGTCTGACAAAGTTGTCGCGGCACTGACGTCCGGCATCATGAAGCCGATGGCGGCGAGCCTCTCTGCAGCGGACATGCGGGCGATCGCCACCTATCTGACGGGCCAGCAGCCTGTCGGTTCGTCCGCTCAGGCGGCCGATCCACCGGCGTGTCCGATGCCAGCAACTTTCACTATGAACGGCAGTGGATGGAACGGCTGGAGCGTCGATCCGCGCGACTGGCGCTTCCAGCCTGACCCGGGCCTCTCCGTGTCGGACGTCCCGCGGCTCAAGGTCAAATGGGCGTTCAGCTACGATGGCGGCAAATACGGCCAGCCGACGGTCGTTGGCGGCAGGCTCTTCCTCACGAGCATGAGCGGCGCCGTCTATTCTCTCGATGCGAAGACGGGCTGCATGTTCTGGCGCTTCAATGAATCCACGCCTGCGCGCACAACCGTCTCCGTCGGACCGGCGCCCGGGGTCGCGCCCAGCGGCTACGCGGCGTACTTCGGTGATTTGAGCGCCAATGTGTACGCCGTGGATGCCGCAACCGGCGCCCTTCTCTGGAAGACACGCGTTGATCCGCACCCGCGCTCCGTCCTGACCGGCGCGCCGACGCTTCTCAAGGACCGGCTGTATGTGCCGGTGTCCTCATGGGAAGAGGCAGTGGCGTCCGTCGCTCACTATTCCTGCTGCAGCTTTCGCGGCAGCGTCGCGGCGCTCGATGCGGCGACCGGCAGAATTGTCTGGAAGGCGTTTGCGATCGAGCAAGCGCCGACGCCCACAAGGCAGAACAGCGCCGGCACTCAAATGTACGGGCCCGCGGGCGCAGCAGTCTGGTCCGCGCCCACGATCGATGCAAAGCGCAACCGAATCTACTTCGCCACAGGCAATTCCTACACCGACGCCGTTGAAGGCGGCTCGGACGCGGTGATTGCTGCCGATTTGACGAGCGGAGCAATCATCTGGCGCCGGCAACTCATCCAAGGCGACAATGATTTGTCCGGCTGCACGCGTCGCATACAGCTCGTCAACTGCCCGACCACATTGGGGCCCGATTACGACTTCGGGGCCTCGCCGGTTCTCCTGACGCTCGCGACCGGCAAAGATGTGTTGCTCGCCGGTCAGAAATCCGGGGCCGTGTTCGGCATCGAACCGGATACGGGCACCGTGCTGTGGCGCACGCAGGTCGGCGTTGGTGGTTTCCTCGGCGGCGTCCAATGGGGAATGGCCAGCGACGGCGCTCGCCTCTACGTGGCCAACGCCGACGTAATCACCGTGGAAAACGGGCGCCCCGGCCTCTTCGCTCTCGACCCGGCAAGCGGCAAAGACCTCTGGTACATGCGCTCGCCAAGCGTTGGATGCCATTGGCAGAGCGGGATACCCTGCTTCAACGCGCAGTCTGCTGCGCCGTCCGCGGTTCCCGGCGTCATCTTTGCCGGCACTATGGATGGACACGAACGAGCATACGCGTCTGCCGACGGCAATGTGCTCTGGGATTTCGATACGGCTGGGCGAACCTACCGAACGATCAACGGCGTCAGCGACCAGAGTGGCGGACCGATTGACGTGAGCTCCGGGACGATCGCGGATGGAATGTTGTTTCTGATCTCGGGCTATCTCGGGATCGCCGGCGGAGGGACCGACAACGTGTTGCTCGCCTTCTCTGTTGACGGTCGCTGAGCGTAGCGAGGCGAGGATGAGACGCTACCGACCACCCAAACGGCAGCGCGCGGGATTTAGCGCCGCGTTCGGCGCGCCAAATCGGCCTTTGGCCCAAGGCTACCGACCGGAGCGCTGCAGCAACGCGGCAACACATCCTGGGCCCGACTGAGACATCTTCGCGGCTGGAATCGATGTCGGTTATCTCAGGTAGTGCGGACCAGATTTGCTCCGTGTGAGGCTTTCGGGCCCTGACCCCGAGCAGACTCAGAGGACGCCGTCACGATGATCGCCACTGTGGTGCGGCTACGGCTCGCAGCTCAACTGACATGGCGTTCGCCTACAAAGCAAACGGACGGAATCGGATACTGAAATTGGTCAGCGTTGCTGTCCAGTGTGTCTTGGCCGCAACAGTCAGTGAGAAAATTCGAGCCTTCAGCTTCACGCCCTCATTGTGGCAAATCTAAGAGATAAGTCGATGCAGGGTTGGGCTCCAGACTGAACACGATCTGTGGTTGGAATTGTGGGGGAGCCGCTGCCGCGCGGTTGTCGACATTGAAGATTTGGCAAGCAAGCTGTATCGCCGGCGCGCTGGGGGCAACTTCGCTTGCCGCGATTCATCAGATCGCGGTACCGCCCCCGAGCATCGCAACGCCGAATGCGAGAGTTGCTGATGCATTCAGCACGATCCCGCCGAACGTGACGACGCTGCTGGCCGACGCGGCGTTGCCGGCTGCGGCCATCAAGGCGAAATTAGATACAAGATCATCGGCCAATGCGATTGTTGCGGCGGAATTCAGCGACTTGGCGCCGGACGCGGTGACGCCGTCCGATATGACCAGTTCGCCGCGGCAAGGGCGAACGTTGCAGGCCAGTGCCAGCCTTGACGCTACACCGCCCAACAACGAGTCAACGTCACAGCAGGACGGGCCGCATGCTGTTTCTCCCCAGCCGGACGAAGGCGAACTGCGGTATCTGAAGTACTACGTCTACTCGGAAATTCCTCCGCCGGAGAAACCCGTGAAGATCGCCTTGGCGACATTCAGCGACGTTCCGCTCGGAACGCCGCTCCAGGAGATCGAACGCGCGGCCGAAGCATTTGATGTGGATGTCAATTTCATGAAGGCGGTTGCCAAAATCGAATCCGATTTTAATCCCAGGGAACGCACCGGCTCCTATATAGGTCTGTTCCAACTGAGCAAGTCTGAGTTTAGGCGATACGGGTCGGGCGACATTCTCAATTCTCGCGACAATGCCATGGCTGCCGCCTACAAATTCATCAACGAGGCAGCACTATTCGAAGCAATGACGCACGAGGAGCTGACGTTCGCCAATCTCTATCTGATCCACCAGCAGGGCTGGGAAGGAGCCGCCCAACACATCAGCCATCCGCAGCGGATTGCCTGGAAGTCGATGTGCGCGACCCACGAGGGCATCGAGAAGGGCGAAAGATGGTGCAAGCGCGCTATCTGGGGCAACACGCTGCCGGCGGTCAAACGCGAATGGAAATCGGTCGATCGTCTCACCTCAGGCGCGTTCGTGGCGATGTGGCGGGACCGCATCGAGACGCTCTATGCCCGCTACCCCGCGCCAACGCTGCGGCGGCGGGACGCTTGAGATGAATCAGTTTGCGACGGCCCACGGAAACGCCCCTTCCACAAATCGTTTAGTCGGGAACGTGTTCCCGCAATCTTGGAGTTTAATTGCCGGCGCCGGATCAGGTTTGCGTTCCGCTGAGAGACCGGGCGGTTGCTCGGCCCCAGGGCCGATTGACCTTCGAGCGCTGCCGCTCCGAGACCGAGCCTCCTAGATTCATAAGCAATTCACGTCGGCTGTTGGCCCGACGGAGCAATCATCACGGCCGGCGCCAATGTCAGCTGTCTGAGATGATGCCGACCAGATTTGCTCGACGCCTCCATTGGCTCGCCCGAAAGGCCAAACCTGCGATAGGGAGCGGGAGCTTGTTGACTACATAATCGGAGATATGGAAGATCCGTCGCCGCTGCGAGAATTTGGGAGTGCGCCTTGAAGTTGGATAGTCTAACCCGCCGCTCGTTCCTTTCGCTGAGCCTTTGCGCCTGTTGCACTGGAAAGGCAACTCAGTCATTCGCGGCGACGTCACCCGCGAGTGCGAGCGATCCCGGTTTGCCGAGCATTCTTGAACTCGGCACCGATCCCATGACGCGAATTGACGACACGGTTTGGGTTGCACAAGTCGCGCCCTCCCTTTGGCTCCACAGCACCACCCACATGACCGGCGGATCTATGGTCCCGGCGAACGGGATGATCATTGATCGTCCTGGCGGAAGCCTACTGATCGATACCGGCTGGACACCCGATCAGGCCGAAGCGCTGGTGAGATGGGCGAAGAAGTCACTTTCAAGTCCGATAGCCACAGCTGTTGGTACTCACTTTCACAATGACCGGATCGGCGGAGTTGAGATCCTTCGGAAAAATTCCATCCCGATCCTGGCACACCCCCTGACTTGCTCTCTTGCGGAAAAGCTTGGCGTGCCCGTTCCAGAGGCGATTGCGGAGTTCAACGGTCAGTCCTACCGGCTGAATGCGGATTGCGAACTCTTTTTCCCCGGCGCTGGTCACACACGAGACAACATCGTAGCATGGCTTCCGCAGCAAGGAGTTTTGTTTGGCGGCTGCCTCCTGAAGTCATCAACCAGCAGCGGACTTGGCAACATTGCTGACGCCGTCGTTCCAGACTGGGCGGACAGCATCAGACGCATCGAACTTCAATACCCAGACCGCAGGATGGTTGTGCCGGGACATGGATCAATTGCAGGCGATGCGATAGCGCAGACCCTGGCGCTCTTGGCCAAGCCGCCCGTGAGGCGCTAGACACTGCACGACGCGAGGATTACAGGCTGAATTTGCAGCGCGCGCTGCGTTGGCTCTCATATCGACGCAAAAACCAGACAGCACTCAGCGCTTCATGATCGCGGCAACCGTCTAATCGATACCGGAGGCGCATCCGCGCATCTTCGCGTTTGAGCGCGCAACTACTGATGTCGGCTCGTGGCCCGACCTCGTCCAACGCCTCCTCTCGCGTCAGCTGCCCGGGCGAAAAGAACTGCAAGCACGGCGCGGCCTGACCTTTGTATTCGTCAGTCACGATCTCAGTGCCGTGTGGTGGTTCTGCTCGCGTGTCGCGGTGATGTATCTCGGACGCGTCGTGGAGAGCGGCCCGATGGCACGCGTGTTCGGTGCACCGCGCCATCCCTATACACGCACACTGCGTGATGCTTCTGCCATCCCCGACCCGGGCCTGCGCGGTCAAATGCAGCGCATCGTCGGCGAAATCCCTTCCGCCGCCAATCCGCCGGCGAGATGCCACTTTCGCCCCCGTTGCCCCCGCGCATCCGACGTGTGTCGCACGGTGTATCCGGAATGGCGAGCCGATGGTGATTGGGGGTGTGGTCTGTCACCATCCAGGGGTCTGATTAGTCTTAGTGACCGCTGGCGCATGTTCGGCGTCGCCCCGGCCCCGCGTGCTATGACGCCAAACCGGGCAGATCGAGCCCACAGCCGCGCGCGCATTCAACGGCGCTTTCGTAGCCGGCGTCGGCATGGCGCATGACACCGCTCGCCGGATCATTCCACAATACGCGCTCGAGCCGGCGCGCGGCCTCTGGCGTTCCGTCGGCGACAATCACCATGCCGGCATGCTGCGAGTAGCCGATGCCAACGCCACCACCGTGATGCAGTGACACCCAGGTGGCCCCGCTCGCACAGTTGAGCAGCGCATTGAGCAGCGGCCAGTCGGAAACGGCGTCGGAGCCATCGCGCATCGCTTCAGTCTCGCGGTTCGGACTTGCAACCGAGCCGCTGTCCAGGTGGTCGCGGCCGATCACGATCGGCGCCTTGAGCTCGCCGCGTGCCACCATCGCATTGAAGGCGAGGCCCAGCCGGTGACGATCGCCGAGACCGACCCAGCAAATCCGTGCCGGCAGGCCCTGGAACTTGATCCGCGCTTTCGCCATATCGAGCCAGTTGTGAAGATGCTTGTCGTGCGGCATCAGCTCCTTCACCTTGACGTCGGTGCGGAAAATGTCCTCAGGCTCGCCCGATAGCGCCGCCCAACGGAACGGTCCGACGCCCCGGCAGAACAGCGGGCGAATATAGGCCGGGACGAAACCGGGAAAATCGAACGCGTTCTTCAGCCCCATATCCTTCGCCATCTGGCGGATATTGTTACCGTAGTCGAGCGTGGGAATACCTTGCGCGTGGAAATCCAGCATGGCCTGGACGTGATCGACCATCGACGTCTTGGCGGCGAGTTCGACGGCCTTCGGGTCGGCTGCGCGTCTCGCGTCCCACTCGCCGAGCGTCCACCCCTTCGGCAGGTAGCCGTTGATGGGATCGTGCGCGCTGGTCTGGTCGGTGACGATGTCCGGCCGCACGCCGCGACGGACCAGTTCTGGAAAGATCTCGGCGGCATTGCCGAGCAGGCCGAGCGAGACCGGCGTCTTGCTCTCGGCACTCGCCGCCATGATCGCCAGCGCCTCGTCGAGCGTGCTCGCCTGGCGATCCAGATAGCCGGTGCGCAGCCGCATCTCGATCCGGCTCGGCTGGCACTCCACCGCGAGCAGCGAAGCGCCCGCCATTGTCGCCGCGAGCGGCTGGGCACCGCCCATGCCGCCAAGGCCCGCCGTGAGGATCCACTTGCCCGCAAGGCTGCCGCCATAGTGACGCCGTCCGACTTCGACGAACGTCTCATAGGTCCCCTGCACGATGCCCTGGCTGCCGATATAGATCCAGGATCCCGCCGTCATCTGCCCGAACATCATCAGGCCCTGCCGGTCGAGCTCGTTGAAATGATCGAGCGTCGCCCAATGCGGCACGAGATTTGAGTTCGCGATCAGGACGCGCGGCGCATCCGCATGGGTGCGGAAAATTCCGACCGGCTTGCCCGATTGAACCAAAAGCGTCTGGTCGTCTTCGAGCTTGCGGAGCGAGGCAACGATGCGATCAAAACTCTCCCAATCGCGCGCCGCCCGGCCGATGCCGCCATACACCACAAGCTCGCTCGGCCGCTCCGCGACATCCGGATCGAGATTGTTCATCAGCATGCGGAGCGGCGCTTCCGTCAGCCAGCTCTTCGCACTGATGTCGGAGCCGCGCGGGGCTCGGATCGAACGGTCGTTGTCCAGTCGGCGATTCATCAGAGGACCCTTCAGGCAGGCATCGTCAAGGCAAGTGTCGGGAACGGGTTCTGTGCGAGCACGGCCATGGCAGCGGCAGGCAATTGACCTTCTTCGGCCAGCGCCTTTGCCTTTGCAAGGTCGTCGGCCATGTAGCGATCGGAGCCGAGCGCTGGCACCTGCGCTCGCAAAGCCGCAATGACAGCCGCGAGCGCCGGGCTCGTCAGATGCGGCAAGCGCAGGTCAATGCCCTGCGCCGCAACCAACAGCTCGATGCCGAGAATGGCGGCGAGGTTGTCCGCCATATCGCACAGCCGGCGCGCGGCGTGCGCAGCCATCGAGACATGATCTTCCTGGTTCGCGCTGGTCGGCGTCGAATCGATCGAGCAGGGAGCGGCACGCTGCTTGTTCTCGGCGTAGAGTGCGGCGGCCGTCACCTCGGCGATCATGAAACCGGAGTTGAGGCCGGGATCGGGCGTGAGAAACGGCGGCAGGCCGAAATTCAACGCGGGGTCAACGAGGGTTGCGATACGCCGCTCGCTGATCGCGCCGATCTCCGACAAGACCAGAGCGATCTGGTCCGCGGCAAAGGCGACCAGCTCAGCGTGAAAATTCCCGCCCGAGACGATCTCTCCACTGTCCACCAGGACCAGCGGATTGTCGGTGACGGCATTGGCTTCGATGGTCAGAGTACGTGCGGCCTGCGCCAGCACATCGAGAGCCGCACCCATGACCTGCGGCTGGCAGCGCAGGCAATAAGGATCCTGCACGCGCTCATCGCCTTCGAGATGCGACTGCCTGATATCGCTTCCCTCTAGGAGGGAGGTAAGGGCCGCACCGGCTGCGATCTGTCCGGCATGCCCGCGCAGCTCCTGGATCTCGGGCCGGAACGGCGCCGTCGACGCCATGGCCGCATCCACCGATAACGCGCCCGTCACGAGCGCGGTGCACGCCAGGCGATGGGCGCGCAGCAGGCCTGCGATGGCATAAGCGGTTGAGAACTGGGTGCCGTTGATCAACGCGAGACCCTCCTTCGGCCCCAGCGTCAATGGCGTCAGCCCCACGGCCGCGAGCGCCTCGTGGCCCGGCACGGTCTGCCCGTCGACGAGCCCCTGCCCTTCGGCGATCATCACGGCCGTCATATGCGCAAGTGGTGCCAGATCGCCGGAGGCGCCGACCGAGCCCTGTTGCGGCACCAGCGGACAAACCCCGCGGGCGATCATGGCCTGCAACTGCTCGATGACCTCACGCCGCACACCGGAAGCACCTCGCCCGAGCGAGATGATCTTGAGTGCCATCATCAGACGAACGATCGGCGCAGGTGTCGGCGGTCCCACACCGCAGCAATGCGACACGATGAGGTTGCGTTGAAGCAGCGTGGTCTGGTCGGCGGCAATTCGCGTCGACGCCAACTTTCCGAATCCGGTATTGATGCCGTAAGCCGGAACATCGGCGTGGGCCGCTTTGGCAACAATGTTCGAGGCCGCCTCAACGCGCGGCCAGAAGGACGCATCAAGCACGACGGAGCACCCTGCAAGCACTTGCGCCAGATCGTCGAGCGTGACCTTTCCGGGCGCAACGACAATCGGGGCATCCCGATCGCTCATCGTCCCCTCCACACCCGGCTGTGCAACGGATTGAACCCGATCCGGTAGACGAGCTCCGCCGGACGCTCGATGTCCCAGATCGCGAGATCACACCACTTGGCTGCTTCGAGCGTGCCGGCCTCAGCCAGCAGGCCCAGCGCACGCGCGCCTTCTCGCGTGACGCCAAGGAGACATTCAGCGACCGTCATCCGGAACAGCGTCGCGCCCATGTTCATGGTGAGCAGCGGCGAGGTGAGCGGCGAGCTCCCAGGATTGCAGTCGGTGGCGAGCGCCATGTTGACGCCCTGGGCCCGGAACAGCTCGACCGGAGGTTTCTGCGTCTCGCGGATGAAGTAAAAGGCGCCCGGCAGCAGGACAGCGACGGTGCCCGCCTTCGCCATCGCCGCGACACCTGCGTCGTCGGTGTGCTCGAGATGGTCGGCCGAGAGAGCGGAGAATTCCGCGGCAAGCGCCGCTCCGCCGAGGTTCGACAACTGGTCGGCATGGAGTTTTACCGGCAGTCCAAGCGCCCGCGCTGCGGCGAACACACGCGCCGTCTGCGCGCGCGAGAACGCAATGCCTTCCATGAAGGCGTCGACGGCGTCCGCAAGCCCGGCTCGCGCGACCGCCGGCAGCATCTCCCGGCAGACGCGATCGATGTAGCGATCCTTGTCGCCTTCGGCTTCGGGCGGCAATGCATGGGCGCCAAGGAAGGACGTTCGGACTGCAACAAGCCGGCTGCGGCCCAGATTGCGGGCGGCCTGTAGCTGCCGCATTTCGGTGTCCGTGTTGAGGCCGTAGCCGGACTTGATCTCGATCGTCGTCACGCCCTCGCCGATCAGCGCGTCCAGTCTCGGCAGCGCGCCGGCGACAAGGTCCGCCTCGCTCGCATGCCGTGTCGCCGCCACCGTCGAGACGATGCCGCCGCCAGAACGCGCGATCTCCTCGTAGCTTGCACCTTTCAGCCTCAGCTCGAATTCGTGGGCGCGGTTTCCCCCATAAACGAGATGGGTGTGGCAGTCGACCAGTCCGGGCGTGATCCACCGCCCTTCACAGTCGATCCGTTCGGCCGCATCTGCGGTTGACGGAAAATCAGCGCGCGCGCCGGCAAAAGCGATGCGGCCGTCGCGCACCGCGACGAGGGCGTCTTCGATCACGCCGAGATCGGGCATGTCCTGACGCATCGTGACGAGCCGGGCATCGTGCCAAATACGATCGAAGCGCTCGGCCATGCGGCCTTCTCCGCCCCTGAAAACTTGACTTATATGTCTAGACATATAATCGTGTCGCCGTTCTGTCCAGCCGGCCGGAAACATGACCCGACTACATTTCGCATCCGCGCTCTTGCCCTCCGGGTGGCGCGATGATGTGCAGGTGATCGTCAGCGACAGAACCATCGCCGGCGTCATGGTCGGCGTGGCGCCGCAAGGCGGCGATGAGCGCCACCAGCTGGCAATCCCGGGAATGGCGAGCCTGCACAGCCATGCGTTCCAGCGCGGCATGGCGGGGCTCGCAGAGATACGCGGCGACACGGCCGATACGTTCTGGACCTGGCGCGAGACGATGTATCGCTTCGCGCTGACCATGACGCCTGACGATGTCGAGAGCGTCGCGACCCTGCTCTATGCCGAGATGCTCGAGCGCGGCTATACGCGCGTCGGCGAATTCCACTATCTCCATCATGATCACGACGGCACGCCTTATGCCGACCCCGCGGAGATGGCGACGCGCATTGCGCAGTCCGCTGAAGCGACTGGCATCGGGCTGACCCTGCTGCCGAGTTTTTATGCGCACGGCTCCTTCGGTGGAGCAGCGCCGCATGCCGGTCAGCGGCGCTTCATCTCGTCGATCGATCAGTTTGCCAGGCTGATGGACGCCTCGCGCAAGACTGTGAGCCCTTTGCGCGGCGCTAATGTCGGCATTGCACCGCACAGCCTGCGCGCCGTGACACCGGACGAACTGAGGGCGATCACACCGCTCTCTGAGGGTGGGCCGGTTCACATTCATGCGGCGGAACAGACCGGGGAAGTCGAGGATTGCGTGGCCTGGTCGGACCGGCGACCGGTCGAGTGGCTGCTCGAGCATGCGCCCGTCGATCGGCGCTGGTGCCTCATCCACGCAACCCATATGACCGCGACGGAGACCAAAGCGCTTGCGGCAAGCGGCGCTGTGGCCGGTCTTTGCCCCCTGACCGAAGCAAGTCTCGGTGACGGCATCTTCCCCGCACGCGAGTTTTGCCATGCTGGCGGCTTTTTCGGCGTCGGCACAGACTCCAACATCCTGGTCGGCGTCGCCGACGAGTTGCGTCAGCTCGAATATGGCCAGCGACTGAAGCACCGCGAGCGCAATGTGCTGTCGCGCGGTCCGGGCGTCTCGACCGGGCGCGCGCTGTTCGACGCCGCGGTGGCCGGCGGCACGCAGGCACTCGCGCAAGCGTGCGGCGGAATAGAGCAAGGCGCGCGCGCCGATATCGTGTCGCTCGACACCGCGCATCCGTCACTGGCCGGACGCCGCGGCGATGCCATTCTCGACGGCTTCATCTTTGCGGCGGGCGCGGATGCCATCGATTGCGTCTGGGCAGGCGGCGACAAGGTTGTCGAAGGCGGACGTCACAGGCTCCGCCAAAACGCGCGCGATCGGTTCAACGCGACCATCCGGAGCCTTGTCGCATGAGCCTCTCCGCTGATCGCGACAGGGCGGCTGACAAGCCGACACTCTATAAGCAGATCCGCAACGACATCGAGCGCTGCATCCTGACCGGGGAATGGCCGCCCGGGCACCGCATTCCGTTCGAGCACCAGCTGATGGCGCACTATGGCTGCTCGCGCATGACGGTGAACAAGGCCCTGTCGGAGCTGGCGCAAGCCGATCTGATCGAGCGACGCCGGAGGGCCGGCACGTTCGTGCGCCGCCCGCAGCATTTGTCGGCAGTGCTCCAGATTGCCGACATTCGTGCGGAGATTTCCGCGCTTGGCCGCAGTTACGGCTACGAACTGATCCACTCCGCGCGCCGTACCGCAAATGGCGCCGATCGTGTCCGCCTCGGCGTGCGGAAGGCCGGCAAGGTGGTCGCGATCGCGTGCCGCCACAGCGCCGACCACGTGCCGTTTGCGGTGGAGGACCGTCTGATCGATCTCGAGACCGTCCCCGAAGCTGCGACCGCCGATTTCGCAGTCGAGCCGCCAGGCTCATGGCTGCTTCACCATGTCCCGTGGACAGAAGCCGAGCACACGATCAGCGCGGTGGTCGCCGACGCTACGACTGCGGCTACGCTCGCCATCGCGGTCGGCGCGCCCTGCCTCGTGATCGACCGGCACACCTGGCGCAGCGCGCGGACCGTCACCGCGGTCCGCCTGCTCTATCCCGGCGATTCACACCGGCTCGTCGCTCGCTTCAAGGGCGGCTGAGACAGGAAATCATGGCATGCGAGTGCGGCACAATTCATGCAACAAATCCGACGGCAGGCAAGTGAACCAACCAACTGAAGGCAATCGATAGACCGGAAAGAGGAAGACAATCATGCGTAGCTTAAAACTATTCGCGACAGTCGTTGGTGTCCTGGTATGCGCACCGGCGCTGGCTGACGACGTGAAGGTCGGCATCGGAATCTCCGGATGGACCGGCTTTGCGCCGCTGACGCTCGCAAAGGAGGCAGGCATCTTCAAGAAGAACGGCCTCGACGTCGCGCTGAAGAAGATTCCGCAGAAGGACCGTCATCTCGCCATTGCATCCGGTGACATCCAGTGCGCGGCGACCACGGTCGAGACCTGGATTTCCTGGAACGCCAACGGCGTTGCGACCAAGCAGATCTTCCAGCTCGACAAGAGTTTTGGTGCAGACGGCATGGCCGTGCGCAGCGAGATCGCCTCGATCAAGGATCTGAAGGGCAAGACGGTCGCGGCGTCCGCGCCCGGTACCTCGCCCTATTTCGCACTGGCCTGGATGCTCAAGAAGAATGGCTTGTCGGTCAAGGATGTCACGGTCGTGAACCTCGAGCCAGCCGCAGCCGCGCAGGCCTTCGTTGCCGGCCAGAACGATGCGGCGATGACGTACGAGCCTTACCTCTCGACGGTTCGTGACGCACCCGACAAAGGCAAGATCATTGCCACCACGCTCGACTATCCGATGGTCATGGACACCTTCGGCTGCACGCCGAAATTCCTCAGCGAAAATCCGAAAGCCGCGCAGGCGCTTGCCAACAGCTATTTCGAGGCGCTCGACATGATCGCGAAGGATCAGGCCAAGGCCTATGAGATCATGGGCGCCGACGTCAAACAGTCCGGCGAGCAGTTCGGCAACTCGGCGAAATATCTGCGCTGGCAGGACAAGGCCGCGAACCAGAAATTCTTCACGGGCGATTTCCTCGCCTTCAACAAGGACGCCGCGGACCTGTTGCTCGAGATCGGCATCATCAAAGAGGTTCCGAAGGTCGAGGATCTCTTTGACGCGAGCTTCATCAAATAGAGCCGCCTCGCGCTCCGCCGGTCCCACGTCACCCCATGCAGGACCGGCGCACCATCCATCCCCGGATAGATAATGTGATACGTCCCCTGGATCCTGTGACCTCGAAGCAGCGCGCAGCCTATGGTTTCGCGTTCTTCGTGCTGTTCGTTTCGCTCTGGGCCTGGGCCACCTTCGGCGGCCATGTGTCGAAGACCTTTCTCGCCAATCCGCTGACCATGGTGCAGGAGGGTTATGAGTTGCTGACGAGACACGGCTTCGCGTTCGACATCGGCATGACGATCTGGCGGGTCGTCGGCGGCTTCGTGCTGGCGGCGCTCATCGCGGTGCCACTCGGCGTGCTAATGGGTGCCTACAAACCGATCGAAGCCTTTCTGGAACCCTTCGTCTCCTTCGCCCGCTATCTCCCGGCCTCCGCCTTCATTCCGCTCCTGATCCTGTGGGCCGGCATCGGTGAATTGCAAAAGCTCCTTGTCATCTTCATCGGCTCGGTGTTCCAGATCATCTTGATGGTTGCCGTGACCGTCGGCGGCACCCGGCGCGACCTGGTCGAAGCCGCCTATACGCTCGGCGCCAGCGACGGCGGCATCATCCGCCGCGTGCTGCTGCCCTCCTCCGCCCCCGAGATCGCGGAAATCCTTCGGCTGGTTCTCGGCTGGGCGTGGACCTACGTCATTGTTGCCGAACTCATCGGATCATCGTCGGGCATCGGCCACATGATCACCGACAGCCAGGCCCTGCTCAACACCGGCCAGATCATCTTCGGCATCATCGTCATCGGGCTGATCGGCCTCATTTCGGACTTCCTGTTCAAGGCCTTCAACGCATGGTTGTTTCCGTGGAAACTGGCATGACTGCGCTCAGGCTTGAGCAGATTTCCCGCACCTTCCCGGCACGCGCGGGGCGCATGCCGACGCGAGCGGTCCAACCGACCGACCTGATCGTCGGCGACAATGATTTCGTGACGATCCTCGGACCCTCGGGCTGCGGCAAATCCACCCTGCTCCGCATCATCGCCGGTCTCGACCGGCCGACCGGCGGGCGGGTCACGATCGACGGGCGCGAGGTCACCGGCCCCGGGGCAGATCGCGGCATGGTGTTCCAGTCCTACACGCTGTTTCCCTGGCTGACCGTCCGCGAGAACATCTCGTTTGGCCTGCGCGAACGCGGTATCTCTCAGGGGGAACGGCACAAGATCGCGGACAGGTTTATTCATCAGGTCGGCCTGTCCGGCTTCGAGAACCATTGGCCGAAGCAGCTTTCCGGCGGCATGCAGCAACGCACAGCGATTGCGCGCGCGCTCGCCAATGATCCGAAGATCCTGCTGCTCGACGAACCCTTTGGCGCGTTGGACAATCAGACCCGCGCGCTGATGCAGGAGATGCTGCTTGGGATCTGGGAGCGCGACCAGAAGACCGTGCTGTTCGTCACCCACGACATCGAGGAAGCAATCTTCCTTGGCAGCCGCGTCATCGTCATGAGCGCGCGCCCCGGTCGGATCAAGGCCGAGATCGCGATCGACCTGAGGCATCCACGCTCCTATAGGATCAAGACGACGCCCGAATTCATCGCCTTGAAGGAGCGCCTGGTTGAAGAGATCCGCTTTGAGGCATTGAAGGTGACCACGGATGCCTGACAATCGCCCCGTAGCCAACGGCGAGCGCGTTCTCGCCGATCTCAATGCACTCCGCGCCATCGGCACCTACAAGACCGGCGTTCACAAGCCGACCTTCTCCAAACCACATCTGGCCTCACTGCATTGGCTTGTCGATCGTCTTCCCGAGGCGGGGCTGACCGGCACGATCGATGGCATCGGCAACGTCATCGCTACCAGCCAGCGATCCGGACCGAAGCTGCTGGCCGGCTCTCATCTCGAAAGCCAGAGTTACGCCGGCTGGCTCGATGGGCCGCTTGGCGTGGTCTACGCGCTCGAAGCCGCGCGCGTCATCAATTCAGATCCATCCCGACAAGGCACCGTCGAGGTCGCAGCATGGTGCGACGAGGAAGGTCATTTCGGTCACTTTCTCGGCTCCAGATCCTACGTCGGTCGCGTGTCCGAAGCGGATATCGACGCCGCGCGTGATCGCACCAACGGGCGGAGCATGCGCGAAGCCTTGCGCGATGCGGGGCTCGCCGGCCAGGCGCGCGTGATGGCCGAACCGGGCCGGCACATCGGATATCTGGAGGCGCATATCGAGCAAGGCGACAGGCTCGAGAGCAGCGGACTTGCAATCGGCGTCGTAACATCCATCGTCGGAATCTGGCAATACCGCATCAGCTTTGCAGGCGAGCAAAACCATGCAGGCACGACCCGCATGGGCGCGCGCAAGGATGCTGGCCTGGCGCTAGCCAGATTTTGCGTGGCGATCGACGAGCGCTTCCCCGCACTGAGCGGACCGCGTACCGTGTGGACCACTGGTCGTATCACGCTTGACCCCGGCGCGCTGAGTATCATTCCAGGGGCTGCGGAGATGCTATTCCAGATCCGCGACGACGATCCCGCCGTCATCGCGCGTCTGGAGACTCGGCTCCGGACGATGGCGGGTGAAGCCACCGCGAGCGGCCCGTGCAGCGTCACGCTGGACCGCCTTCGCACGGGCACCCCTGCCATGATGGATCCGAGATTTCAAAGCGCTATCGAGGCTGCGAGCAAGGTGTTCGCCGGTGCAAGGTCCGTCCGCATGCCCAGTGGGGCCGGTCACGACGCCCAGGTTCTCGCCACCATCATGCCCGCAGGCATGCTGTTCGTGCCGTCCATAGGCGGCATCAGTCATCATTGGACCGAAAATACCGCCGATGCCGACATTGTCACTGGCGCACAAGTCTTTGTCGAAGCGTGTCTGACGCTACTGGGCCAATAACCAGGTCATGTTCGGCGCGCCCATGGTCTACTTCTCCAAACCAAAGGGATCGTCGATCGAATAGGCCGGCTCCGTGAACCAGCGGGCGCCGGTTTCGGTGATGACCATGTGGTCCTCGAGTCGCACACCGAATTCGCCGTAGATGCAGATCGTCGGCTCGTTCGAGAACGTCATGCCGGGCTTCAACACGGTCTTGTCGCCCTTCACGAGATAAGGCCACTCGTGCACGTCGAGGCCGATGCCGTGGCCGGTCCGGTGCGGCAGGCCTGGCGTCGCATAGCCGGGCCCGAACCCGGCGCCGTTGATGACGTTGCGAGCGGCGAGATCGATATCCTCACAGCGATTGCCGGGCTTGGCGGCAGCAAAACCCGCGGCCTGCGCGGCCTTCTCCAGATTCCAGACGTCGCGCTGACGCTTGCTCGGTTCGCCGAATACGTAAGACCGTGTGATGTCGGAGAGATAGCCATCGACCGGCGCACCGGTATCGATCAGGATCATGTCGCCATTCTTGAGTACTTGCGGATAGGGCACGCCGTGCGGATAGGCCGACGCCTCGCCGAACAGCACCGCGTTGAAAGGCGGATCGCCTTCCGAACCGAGTTTGCGGTGCGCGGCGGTGATGAATGCCTGCACTTCGGTCGTGGTGATGCCTTCGCCCATGATGCGGGCGGCGGCCTTATGGGCCGCGAGCGTGATGTTCTTGGCCGTCTGCATCAGCGCGAGCTCGTGCTCGGACTTGATCATGCGGCAACCAGCGGTGATATCGATCGCGTTGACAAAGGCGTAGGCGTTGCCGGCCCGGCGCAGCCCGTCGAAGGTGAAAAACGGCGTCGCTTCATCGACGGCAATGGTGCCGCTCGGATAGCCCAGCGCGCGCACAGTTTCGGTTACGGTCGCGGTCGGATCCTCGTCCTCCTCCCAGACGGCGATCTTGTCGCCGAAAGAGATCATGGTCCTGAGCTTCTCGACCTCGAAGGCCGGCGAGACATAGACAATCTCGCCCTTCGCCGGCAGAACGGCGCTGTGCATGCGTTCGGTGCGGCGAAACTTCAAGCCGGTGAAATACGTCATGCTCGATGAAACATCGAGATAGAGCGCGTCGATACCCTTTTCGCGCATGATTTCCTGCGCGCGCGCGATGCGCCGTAGCCGCTCATCGACGCCAATGGGAGGCACGTCTCCGCGCATGTTCTTCATGGCGGCAAGTTCCGCCTCCGCCGTTGATCCACCCACGCCAATCGTCATCAGAAGTCCCTTTCAATCGTCATCGTCGAAACCGGCGCTGGACCATGATATTCGCAGCCGCCGTCAACCCCAAGGTTGCGGTCATGAGGACGAAGGCAACAGCAGCCCCGAACGGCCAGTTGTTGAGCTGAAACTGCCCATAGACCAGAGGCCCCATCATCTTGAATTTGGGACCGCCGAGCAGGACAGGCGTCGCATAAGCGTTCATGCCGAGGATGAAAGTCAGGATAGTGCCGGCGAGGATGCCGGGCAGCGACAGCGGCAGCAGCACGCGACGAAACATGGTCAGGGGATTGGCGCCGAGACTGAAGGCCGCCTCTTCGACATTGCGGTTGATGCCTTCGATCACGCTCTGCAGCGTCAGCACCATATAGGGCAGATTGACGGCGATGATGCCGGCGAGCACCGCGCTTTCGGTGTACATGATCTGCAGCGGTTCACTGACGAGGCCGAACTGCAGCAGGGTGACGTTGAGAAACCCCTTGGAGCCGAACAGCGTCATCCATCCCGCAGCGCGCACGGCATTGCCGACGAACAGCGGCAGCACCACCAGCATGATCAGGACATTCTTGAACCGCCATTGGGTGCGCGCGAGCATGTAGGCGAGCGGCAGCCCCATGATGAGACAGGCAACCGTGCAAAGCGCCGCCACGCGCAACGTGGTCCACAGCACGCCGGTGTAGTAGGGATCGGCGAAGAACTTGACATAGTTGTCGAACGAAAACGTCTCCACCATCATACGCCGCGGATCGAAGCGATTGAAGCTGTAGCGGAACAGGATCAAAAGCGGCAGCGTCAGACCGACCGTCACGAACGCCGTCGCCGGCCCGACCAGCATCGTGGCCGAGAGCAACGACGAGGGCCGCTCGTCCGGCGGGATTGGCATTGTGGATGTCGTGGTCATCGATCGTTCGTAATGTCCGCTCAGCCCTTCAGCTCCTTGTCCCACCATTCCTTGAAATCGACGTCGTATTTGTTCATGTAGTCATAGTCGAGATCGACCAGTTTCCTGACCTCGTCGGGGGTGAAGCCGATGCGCTGGTTGAGATCGGGAGCAACCACGGCGTTCGTGACGGTCGGGTTGTAGCCCATGTCGACGGCGAATGCTTCCTGCGCGCGTCTGTCGAGCATGGCGTCCAGATAGGCGTATCCACCTTCCTTGTTGGGCGCATTTTTCGGGATCACGAAGCCCGAGACGTAGGCGAGCGTGCCTTCGGTGGGGGCAATCGCGTTTACCGAGATGCCGGCGTTCTGCCATTGCACGACGCGCGCCTTCCACATCACGCCGATGCCCAATTCCTCGGACTTCAAGCCCTGCGCAAAGGCCTCGTTGGTCGGATAAATCCGCAAGCCGGCCTTTTTGCATTCCAGCAGCAGTTTCTTGCCCGGCTCGATATCGTTGACCTTGCCGCCGGCGGCGAGCGCCGCGCAGACCAACGTGTACTGGTACTGAATGTCGATAACACCGAGCTTGTTGCCGTGCTTCGGATCAAACACGTCCTTGTAGCTGACCGGCGCCGTCGTCATCAGCTTCGGATTGTAGACGCCGACCTTTCCTGAATAGATGTGGCCGATACCATAAGGGTATTTCATCGCCGGCAGCAGTTTGACTGCCTT
>Ga0210402_10002078_pt1 | contig 19843 bp, 18 predicted proteins | sample IncBWC7MmetaG_FD_161055 | JGI IMG/M metagenome (GOLD analysis project Ga0210402, IMG submission 161055) | Forest soil microbial communities from Barre Woods Harvard Forest LTER site, Petersham, Massachusetts, United States - Inc-BW-C-7-M | ecosystem: Environmental > Terrestrial > Soil >... | reverse complement strand
TCCTGCCAAAGTCGCCGCAACGGCTACTGATCAGTAAGGAGGATCGTCCGATGGACCTGCGCTTCACGCCGGAAGAGCTGGCGTTTCGCGACGAGATACGCGCATTCATCCGCGACAACCTGCCGGGCGATATCCGCGAGCGGATGCGTCTCGGCTACAGCGCGCGCAAGGAGGATACTGTTGCCTGGCAGCGCATCCTGAACAAGCGCGGCTGGGCGGCAATTTCCTGGCCGAAGGAGTGGGGCGGCCCGGGCTGGTCGTCGGTGCAGCGCATGATCTTCCTGGAGGAGAACCAGGTCGCGCCGGCACCGGAACTGTCGTCATTCAACATCACCATGATCGGCCCGGTGCTGCTCCAGTTCGGCACAGACGAACAGAAGAAGCGGTTCCTTCCGCGCGCGGCAAACCTGGACGACTGGTGGTGCCAGGGCTTCTCGGAACCGGGCGCGGGATCCGACCTCGCCTCCCTGAAGACCGCGGCGAAGCGCGACGGCGACCACTACGTGGTGAACGGCCAGAAGATCTGGACCTCCACCGCGCATCACGCCGACTGGTGTTTTGTCCTCGTGCGCACCAACCCGAATGCGACGAAGCGCCAGGAGGGTATTTCATTCCTGTTGGTCGATATGAAGACGCCGGGGATAACGGTGCGGCCGATCATCTCGATCGATGGCGCCCATCACCTGAACGAAGTGTTCTTCGACGATGTGCGCGTGCCGGTGGAGAACCGGGTCTACGAGGAGAACCGCGGTTGGGACGTGGCCAAGTTCCTGCTCGGCAACGAGCGCACCGGCATCGCGCGCCTCGGCAAATCGAAGGAGCGAGTGCGGGCATCCAAGGAGATGGCTCGCAACGTCCGCGAGAACGGCAAGCCGCTGATCGAGGATGCAGCATTCCGCCAGCGCATCGCGCAGCTCGAAGTGGATATGAAGGCGCTGGAGATCACCCAGTACCGGGTCGTGTCGGCACACGACAAATCGCGCGATGGGCGGCCCGATCCCTTGTCGTCCGTGTTGAAGGTGAAGGGCACCGAACTGCTGCAGGCGACGACGGAACTGGCGATGGATGTCGGCGGCCCCATGTCGATGCCGATCTGGGCCGAGGAGCTTGCGGCGCTGTCAAATGATCCGGATGTCGGGCCGGAGTGGGCGACGCAGGCCACGGGCAGTTATCTGTTCCTGCGCGCCGCGTCGATCTATGGCGGGACGAACGAGATCCAAAAGAACATTCTTACGAAGGCGGTGTTGAGGCTCTGATCGCACCCGCGGCCTCCCCACCGTCATGGCCGGGCTTGACCCGGCCATCTGTGCTTCGACGCCTGGGGGTGGATGGCCGGGTCAAGCCCGGCCATGACGATAGGGAGAACGCACGATGGACTTCACCCTCTCTGATGAACAACGCCTGCTGAAGGACAGCGTCGATCGGCTGATGGCTGATCGGTACGCGTTCGATCAGCGCAAGAACCACTTCAAGGAACCGGGCGGCTGGAGCACTGCGCTCTGGTCGCAGTACGCCGAGCTTGGACTGCTCGGTCTGCCGTTCGCCGAGGAGTACGGCGGGTTCGGCGGCGGTGCGGTCGAGATCATGCTGGTGATGGAGGCGTTTGGCCGAGCGCTGATGCTGGAGCCGTACCTGGCAACGGTGGTACTGGGGGGCACAGCGCTGCGTCTCGGCGGGACCGAGGCGCAACGGACACGCATCCTGCCGGCGATCGCCGATGGCACCATGAAGCTCGCGTTCGCACATGGCGAGCGGCAGGCTCGCTATGACGTGACCGACGTGATGACGTCGGCGAAGCGCAGCGGACAGGGCTGGGTGCTGGATGGCGCCAAGAGCGTGGTCACGCATGGCGATTGTGCCGACACGGTGGTGGTGAGCGCGCGCACGTCCGGCGAGCGCGACGATGCGGATGGCATCACGCTGTTCCTGGTGGAAGCTGCGGCGCCCGGAGTGGCGCGCCGTGGCTACACGATGCGCGACGAGCAGCGGGCGGCCGAGATATCGCTGTCTGGCGTGCAGGTCGGCCAGGACGCCGTGTTGGGCGAGGTCGGCAAGGGATTGCCGTTGATCGAGCGCGTGATCGAGGCCGGCATTGCGGCGACCTCGGCGGAATCGGTCGGCGCAATGGAAGCGCTGCATGCGATGACCCTGGAATACAGCCGGACGCGCGAGCAGTTCGGCAAGCCGATCGGGACATATCAGGTGGTGCAGCATCGGTTGGCGGAGATGCTGATGTCGCTCGAGCAGGGCCGTTCCATGGCGATGCTGGCTGCGATGATGGTCGATGAAGCGGATGCGAATGAGCGGGCGCACAACATCGCCATGGCGAAGGTCGGCATCGGCCAGGCGGGGCGGTTCGTGTCGCAGAACGCGGTGCAGCTGCACGGCGGGATCGGGATGACCGAGGAACTCGCCGTCGGCCACTACTTCCGCCGCTGCATGGTGATCGAGCGGCTGTTCGGCGACACCGCACACTATTTGGCTAAGTTGGCCGAGAGCGTCGAATGAGCCGGGCGATCAGCGTCGCGGGTGTCTCGCTGGAACTGGAAGAGCGCGGCGAGGGGCGGCCACTGCTGTTCCTGCATCCCGGCGAAGGGCTTGAGCCGCGACGCGAGTGGTTCGATCTGTTGGCGCGGTGCTATCGCGTGATAGCGCCGCTGCATCCGGGATGGGGCAACTCTGCTGTGCCGAACTGGCTGAGCACGGTCGATGATCTTGCGTATCTGTATCTCGATCTCGCCGCGACGCTGATGGTCGAGAATGCGGTTCTTGTGGGCGCCTGTTTCGGCGGCTGGGTCGCCGCCGAGATGGCGGTGCGTGACACGCGGCAGTTCGCGAAGCTGGTGCTGGTCGATCCGCTCGGCATCAAGGTTGGCGGCGTGCTGGATCGCGACATCGCCGACATGCACGCGATCCCGCGCGAAGAGTACATGCGGCTGGCCTGGGCCGATGCGGCGAAGGGCGAACGCGACCTGACGGAGTTGCCGGAGATCGAACTCGCGGCCATCGCGCGCGGACGCGAGGCGTTCGCGCTGTTCGGCTGGAAGCCCTACATGCACAATCCGCGCCTGAAGCGCTGGCTGCATCGCATCGACGTGCCGACGCTGCTGCTGTGGGGCGAGCGCGACGGCATCGTCAGCACATCGTATGGCGAAGCCTGGCGCGCCGAGATTCCGGGAGCGCGCATGGAAGTCATCCCGGATGCCGGTCATTTTCCGCATTGGGAACGGCCGCAAGACTTCGCCGAGCGGCTCGTGCATTTCGTCGACAGCAACTGAGGAGCGCGCCATGCGCTGCTGGTATTTCTCCGAGATGGCCTATCACCCGGCGTGGGAGGCGGGCCTGCAACGCGGCACGCTGCGCGTGGTGCTGCCGTCAAGCAACTTCGATCCGCCGACCGCGCACGGGTTGCTGAACCGCTACCTCGACGAGTTCGCACTGTGCGACGAGGTGGGGCTCGACATCATGGTGAACGAGCACCACAGCACGGTGACCTGCATGACGGTGTCGGCGCCGATGGCGCTGGCGATCATTGCCCGTGAAACCCGCCGCGCGAGACTGTTGTCGCTTGGCACACCGATCGCCAACCGTCCTGATCCGGTGCGCGTCGCCGAAGAGATGGCATGGCTGGATGTGCTGTCGGGCGGACGGCTGGAGATGGGCCTGGTGAAGGGCGCGCCGTACGAGATCCAGCCGGCGAACAGCAATCCGGCGACCTTGATGCGCCGCTATTGGGAGGCGCACGACCTGATCCTGAAGGCGATGTCCACACATGACGGCCCGTTCAACTGGGAGGGCGAGTTCTTCCAGTACCGCAGCGTCAACATCTGGCCGAAGCCGGTGCAAAAACCGACGCCGCGGGTGTGGATGACCGGCATGAGCGAGGGCACCGGCACACTGGCCGCGGAACGTGGCCATGTGGTGGGAACGCTGCTGTCGGGCGGCACCGCGAAGCCGATGTACGACGCATATCGCAAGCGGGCGCGCGAACTCGGCTGGGAGGCGGGACCGGACCGCATGGCCTATGCCGCGGTCGTTGGCGTCGGCGCCACGCGCGCGGAAGGCCTGCGCCGCGCCGACCAGATCGCCGACTATGTGCGCACCGCGCCGGTGGTGGCGGAGCAGTTCACCAATCCTCCAGGCTACAACTCGATCGCTGCCAATGTGGCGATCATGAAGGCCGGGCCGCGCGCGCATCGCATCGTCAAGGACCGGCAGGGCAACACGATCGACCACCGGAAGGCGACGGTGCAGCAGTTCATGGACACCGACACGGTGTTCGCGGGCACGCCGGATGACGTGTTCAACCAGATCAGGCTGTTCAACGACCGGATGGGCGGTATCGGCCATCTGCTGTTCTTCGGTCAAGGAGGGTTCCTGGACCACAACGATGCCGTGGAGAACATCCGGTTGTTCGGGCGGGAGGTCGCACCACGACTGCAGGAGCTGGACGCGCAAACGGTCGCGGCAGCGGATTAGCGGAGGCGACGATGGGGGGCGAGGCATTCAAGACGGCGCGCGATTTCCTGTTCGCGCACCGCACGGACTACCGCACCGCGCATGCGCAATTCCGCTGGCCGGAGCTGGACACTTTCAATTACGCCCTCGATTGGTTCGACGCGGAACTGGCACGCGGCGACAGCGCCGACCGGCTTGCGCTGAAGATCGTCGGCGATGGCGCCGCCACTGCGACGTTCGGCGAACTCGCCGAACGATCCAACCGCATCGCCAACGGGCTGCGCGCACTTGGGGTGAAGCGCGGCGAACGCATCCTGCTGATGCTCGGCAATGTCGTGCCGCTATGGGAGGTGATGCTGGCGGCGATGAAGCTCGGTGCGGTGGTCATCCCGGCGAGCACGCTGTTGACGCCGAACGATTTGAAGGACCGGTTCGATCGAGGCCGTGTCCGGCACCTTGTTGCAAACGCGGAGGACGCAGCAAAATTTGCAGGTCTTGACCCGACCGTAACCCGCGTCGCGCTGGGCGATGCATTGGCCGGTTGGCATGGCTACGATGCCCTGCTGCGAGGCGATGCACGCTTCGCAGCCGATGGCGAAACACGCGCCACCGATCCGATGCTGCTGTATTTCACCTCCGGCACCACCTCGCGCCCCAAGCTGGTGGAGCACAGCCATCAAAGCTATCCGGTTGGGCATTTGATATCGATGTACTGGCTTGGCCTGCAGCCAGGCGACATGCACCTGAACATCTCCTCGCCTGGGTGGGCGAAGCACGCCTATAGCTGCTTCTTTGCGCCCTGGAACGCCGGCGCCACCGTGTTCATCGCCAACCAGCCGCGGTTTAATGCGCGCGGCATGCTGGACGCGATCGCGCAGAACAACGTCACGACGATCTGCGCGCCGCCTACCGTGTGGCGCATGTTCGTCCAGGAGGACATGAAGGCCTGGAAGACGTCGCTGCGCGAGGTCTGTTCCGCCGGCGAGCCACTGAACCCCGAGATCATCGAGCACGTGCAGAAGGTCTGGGACCGCACTGTGCGAGAGGCCTATGGCCAGACCGAGACCACCGTGCAGATCGCCTGCTTCCCGGGCGAGGTGGTGAAGCCGGGCTCGATGGGCCAGGAGGCGCCAGGCTACCGCATCCGGCTGCTCGATCTCGATGACAAGGCCGTGGAGGAGGGCGAGGTGTGCATTGCGCTCGATCCCGCGCCTGTCGGATTGATGCGCGGCTACCAGAACGACGATGGCTCATTCGCCCCGCTTGGCACGACAGCCTATCGTACCGGCGACGTGGCGGGGCGCAGCACGGACGGCTACTACACCTATGTCGGCCGCGCGGATGACGTGTTCAAAGCCGCGGACTACCGCATCAGTCCGTTCGAGTTGGAAAGCGCGCTGATCGAGCATCCCTCGGTGGTGGAAGCCGCGGTGGTGCCGGCGCCCGATGCGATCCGGATGGCCGTGCCGAAGGCCTATGTCACGTTGACGGCAAGCAGCACACCGGACCGCGCGACCGCCCTATCGATCTTCCAGCATCTGCGCGAGACGCTGGCGCCGTTCAAGCGCGTACGCCGGTTGGAGTTCGCAAGTCTGCCGAAGAACACTGCCGGCAAGATCCGCCGTGTCGAGTTGCGCCAGCAGGAGGAGGTGCGAGCGAAGCAGGGCGAGCGCGGTGCCAACGAATTCCGCGAGGAGGATTTTCCCGAGCTGCGCGGCCCATGACCTGGTCCATCGTCGCGCACGACCCAGCAACCGGCGTCTTCGCGGTTGCCGTCGCCACAAGGGCCTTCGCGGTCGGGGCGTCCTGCCCGTTCGTCCGCTCGGGCGTCGGCGCGGTCTCCACCCAGTCGTTCACCAACCGCTATCTTGGGCCAGCGATCCTCGATGCGCTTGCCCGCGGCCTGCCGCCCGATGCCGCCATCGAAGGCGCCTTGGCCGGCGATGCGGGTCGCGGCATCCGCCAGGTGCATGCGGTGGACCGATACGGCCGCACCGCCGCCTGGACCGGGCAGAACTGCGTCGAATGGTGCGGCAGCGTTGCGGCCCTCGGGATCAGCGTCGCGGGGAACATGCTGGCCGGCGAGCCGACTGTTGCGGCCACACTCGCCACTTGGCAGGCCAATCCGGACCTCGCCATGCCGGAACGGCTGATGACGGCGATGGAAGCTGGCGAGGCCGCCGGCGGGGACCGGCGCGGGCGGCAATCGGCGGCGATGGTGCTGACCACGACAGAGGATTTCCCCGATCTCGACCTGCGCGTGGACGACAGCGCCGATCCGCTGCCCGAGATGCGCCGGCTGCTCGGCATCTGGCGGCGCGAGCGTGCGCCAAGCCTGGCGACCCAGCCTTCGCGCGCCAATCCGTCGGGTTTCATAGACCTCGACGCGATCGAGGCCGGCTGGGTCGCTCGCGGCCTCGATCTTCGGTTCCGCGGCTAGCCCAGCGGGTCCCCCTCTGGCACATTGGACCTTGCGTGACCGGCGGCCGGGAGTCGCCTAATCATGGCGCGCGCACCTTTTGTAGATGGGAGACATCACATGCTGACCCGCCGGGCCACCGCCCAACTTCTCGCCACCACCGCCATAGCCACCGCACTTGGCAGCGTTCCCGCATTCGCTGCCGACAAGGTGGTGAAGATCGGCATCGACCTGTCGCTCACGGGCGCCGACTCGCAGGGTGCGGCCCGCGTCAGGAATGGCATCGTCATGGCATTCGACGACGCCAACCAGGGGAATGCAGTCCCGGGCTACAAGTTCGATCTGCTGGTGCTGGATGACGGGACGGCGACCGCCGGCCAGTACGATCCGGCGCAGGCGGCGACCAATGCCCGCAAGATGGTCGCCGACAAGGACGTTGTCGCCTCGATCGGCCCGCAGATGAGCGGCGCTGGCAAGGCCATGACGCCGATCCTGAGCCAGGGCGGCCTTGCGACAATTACGCCCTCATCCACCAACCCGGACATCACCAGCCCGAAGTTCGCCGAGCAATATCGTCCGGCCGGGAAGCCGATCTACTTCCGCACCGTGACGACCGATGCGTTCCAGGGCCCGAACATGGCGAACTTCCTTGCCGAAACGCTGAAGGTGAAGTCGGTCTTTGTGCTGGACGACAGTGGCGCGTTCGGTGTCGGCGTGGCGGACTCGTTCCAGAAGCAGGCCGAGGCGAAGGGGATCAAGATCGTCGGCCGCGACCGGCTGGACCCGAAGGCCGCCGACTACACGGCGATCCTGACCAAGATCAAGTCGCTGGAGCCGCAGGCGCTCTACTACGGCGGGGTGACGCAGGCAGGGGTGAAGCTCGCCAAGCAGTCGTACGACATCATTCCGAACGTCATCAAGGCCGGCCCGGATGGCATGGTAAGTTCAGACCTGCTGAGCGGCGCCGGTTTCCCGGCGGTCGAGGGTTGGTATACGTCGATCGCCGCACCGCATCTGACCGAGGATACCAAGGCCGCGGACTTCGTCGCAGCCTTCAAGCGCCGGTTCAATGACTCGCCGGAGGACTACACGATCACCGCTTACGACGCGTCGCTGGTGATCATCGACAGCGTCAAGCGTGTCGCCGCCTCGGGCAAACCGGTGACGCGCGAGTCTGTGCGCGACGCGATCCAGACCGCCAAGGTGCCGACGATCCAGGGCACAGTGTCGTTCGACGAGAACGGTGACCTGGCCGACCGCACCGTCAGCGTGTTTCAGGTCAGGAAGGACGCGACCAAGTCGCTGACCGACGTGTCCGCGCAATACAAATATCTGGACGTGGCGCCGCAGTCCTGAGGCAGCCCGGGGTCCGGAGCGTCGCCGCTCTGGTCCCCGGACCGTACTACCGGTACAGGATTTGCTACGAATTCCATCGCTCGATCAACGATGCGAACAGGGAGACTTTGCACGATGACGCGTCGCACAATGCTGCACCGGCGAGCCGCTGGCACGACGCCGTGACGACATTCGATCTGCTGCTGCAGCAGACGATCAACGGGCTGAGTCTTGGCGCGATGTACGCGCTGCTCGCGCTCGGGTTCACGTTGGTCTACGGCATCCTCGAACTGATCAACTTCTCGCACTTCAACGTCTTCATGGTCGGCTCGTTCGTCGCCCTGTTCGTGCTCCAGGGCTTCGGACTGTCCGGTCAGGAGGTGATCCTGACCGGCCTGCCGCTTGCCGGCGTCCTGTTGGCGACGTTCCTGATCACCATGGCGTTCTGCGGCGGTCTCGGCGTCGTGGTCGAGCGGATAACCCTGCGCCCCTTGCGCAACGTGAAGGGGCCAGCCGCGATGATCACCTCGATCGGCGTCTCCTACATTCTGTTCAACGTGATCCTGCTGACCGTCGGCGCGGATTCGAAGAACTTCCCCAATCCGTTGCCGACGATCCGCTGGCAGATCGGCGGGGCCACGCTGGACTTTCGCGTCGTGCTGATCTGGGCGATCGCGCTGCTGCTGATGGGGATCCTGTATATGTTCGTGCAGCGCTCCCGCATGGGCAAGGCAATGCGGGCGACGGCACAGGACGCAGAGGCCGCGCGCATGATGGGCGTCGAGGTGGACAAGGTCATCATGATGGCCTTCTTCCTCGGCTCCGCGCTCGCCGGCGCCGGCGGGCTGATCTTCGGGCTCTATTACAACTTCACCAGCTTCATCATCGGCTTCACCGCGGGTCTGCGTGCGTTCACCGCGGCTGTGCTCGGCGGCATCGGCAACGTGCCGGGTGCCATGGTCGGCGGCGTGCTGATCGGACTGATCGAGGCGATGGGCGGGCAGTTCATCGCCACCGCGTGGACCGACGTGATCATCTTCTCGATCCTGGTGCTGGTGCTGGTGTTCAAGCCGGCCGGTCTGTTCGGGCGGATCGCGCCCAATAAGTCATGAGAGGGCGCCGCGCATGAACGCCACCGCTTCCGCCGCCGTCTCGGTGCTGGCGCGACCGTTCGCGCGCATCCCCGAAGCGAAGCGGCGTCGGCTTGGGCTGCTGCTGCTGACCGCGGCCGCACTGGCATTCCCGTTCCTGCACGACAACGACGCCGATGTGGACAGCATGGCCAACGCCGCCGCCTATGCCACGCTGGCGCTGGGGCTGAACATCGTGGTCGGCTTCGCGGGTCTGCTCGACCTGGGCTATGCCGCATTCTTCGCCATCGGTGCCTATACCTACGGCATCCTGACCGCGTTCCAGTTGCAACCGGAGTGGAGCGCGTTCTGGGAGCCGTTCCACTTCCTGGGCCTGGTCGCCAAGATGCCCGCCGAAACCGGCGACGGCAGCGTGGTGCACTTCACCTTGTCGTTCTGGCTCGGCCTGCCGTTGGCCGCGGGCCTGGCGGCGTTCTTCGGCATCCTGTTCGGCGCGCCAACGCTGCGGCTGCGCGGCGACTACCTGGCGATCGTGACGCTGGGTTTTGGCGAGATCGTGCCGATCGTGGTGCGCAACTGGTCGGACCTAACGAATGGCGCCGCGGGGTTGAACGGCGTCGCCGCACCGCGCCTGTTCGGCTGGAGCTTCGGCGTCGATGCGCGGCCATATTACTACGTCGCGATCGGGATGGTGGCGCTGCTGGTGTTCGTCAGCATCCGATTGCGCGATTCCCGAATCGGCCGCGCCTGGATGGCGATCCGCGAGGACGAGATCGCGGCGGGCACGATGGGCGTCGACCGTACCAAATTCAAACTGCTGGCGTTTGCGATCGGCGCCGCGTTCGGCGGCATGACCGGCGTGTTCTATGTCGCAAAGCTGCAGACCGCGACGCCCGAGATGTTTGGGTTCCCGGTGTCGGTGATGATCCTGGTCATGATCGTGTTCGGCGGCATCGGCAGCGTGTGGGGCGTCGTGCTGGGCGCATTCATCCTGCAACTGCTGCAATCCTGGTGGCTGCAGGACCTGTCCGAATGGCTGCATGCGCTGGGGCGGCTTGTGGACAGCAGCATGTTGCAGCACATCGACCTGGTGCCGTCGATCGAGTTGATCTTCGGTCTGATCCTGGTCTGCATGATGCTGTTCCGTCGGCAGGGGCTGATCCCCGCGACGCGTCCGCAACCGCCGCTGACGTTCGACCAACAGCATGCCGAAATCAGGCGCGGCGGATTTACCGACCTCAAGCTTGCCGGCCTGGGCGGCGACGTGCGCACCGGAGCGGCGGCGCTCGAGGTGAAGGGCCTGACAGTGCGGTTCGGCGGCCTGACCGCATTGGATGGGATCGACCTGGTGGTGCCGACCGGCGGTGTGGTCGCGGTGATCGGACCGAATGGCTCCGGCAAGTCGACGCTGTTCAATGCGATCACCGGCCTTGTGCCCGCGGAGGAGGGTTCGATCCGGTTCCACGGCGAGGAGATCCTGGGGCTGCCGGACTACCAGATACTGGCGAAAGGCATTGCGCGCACGTTCCAGAACCTGCGGCTGTTTGCCAACCTGACGGTGATGGAGAATGCGCTGATCGGCCAGCACGCACGGCTGCGCACCGGCACGCTCGCCGCGATATTCCGGCCGCCAGGGACCAAGGCCGAGGAGATCCGGGCGCGCGAATGGGCGATGGAGGTCTTCGCCATTTTCGGCAACCGGTTGGTGCCGCGCGCGGCACAGATGGTCAGCGGACTGTCGTACGCCAACCGTCGTCGGATAGAGATCGCGCGGGCGCTGGCCTCGCGACCGCGCATACTGCTGTTGGATGAGCCGACGGCGGGGATGAATCCGGCCGAGACTTTGGAACTTGCGGAGCAGATCAAAAGCCTGAACGGGCTCGGGCTGACGGTGCTGCTGATCGAGCACAAGCTGGACGTGGTCACCACGTTGGCCGACACGGTTTATGTGCTGGACCATGGCGAGGTGATCGCGCACGGGAAGCCGGACGAGGTGCGGCGCGACGAGGAGGTGCTGCGCGCGTATCTGGGACGCAATGCGCAGGCGTCGATGGCGGGTGTGGGGACGGCCCATGTTGCTTGATGGCCGGGTTGATCCCCGGGTCAAGCCTGGGGACGGCCATGACGGAGACGATTACAAATGTTGTTAGAATTCAAGGACGTCGACACCTACTACGGCGACCTGCACGTCCTGAAACAGGTGAACTATTCGATTGGCGAAGGCGAGATCGTTTCCCTGCTCGGCGGCAACGCGTCCGGCAAGTCCACCACGATGAAGACCATCATGGGCGTGGTGCGCCCGACGCGTGGCACCGTGATCTATCAGGGCGAAGCGATCGAACGCATGCCGACGGCCGAACGCGTGCGGCGCGGCATCGCGCCGGTGTTGGAGGCGCGCCGGCTGTTCCCGCGCATGACCGTGTTCGAGAACCTGGAGATGGGCGCCTATCTGCGCAAGCGCGGCCCTGAGTTCGACCAGGACCTGGAGCGTGTCTATACGCTGTTTCCACGCGTGAAGGAGCGGCGCAGTCAGATTTCCGGCACGCTGTCGGGCGGCGAGCAGCAGATGGTGGCGATGGGGCGCGCGCTGATGGCGCGGCCGAAGCTGCTGTGCATGGACGAGCCGTCGATGGGTCTGTCGCCAAATCTGGTCGAGCAGGTGTTCGATATCATCCAGGAAATCAATCGGCAGGGTACGACGATATTCATGGTGGAGCAGAACGCGAACATGGCGCTGTCGATCGCGCATCGGGCCTATGTGCTCCAGACCGGGCAGGTGGTGCTGTCCGGCACCGCGGCGGAACTGCGGAAGAACCCGCTGATCCGCGAGGCGTATCTCGGCGAGATGCAGGTGACCGTGTAGGGCGAGGGGGCCTGTGCAGCAACAGGAGTGGCACAACTTCATATTGTACGGGGTGTTTGTGGCAATTGATCCGCGACGATGCGGCCGCCGCCGATCGTGATGTCGCGAGCCGCCCACAGGCGTGACGCCGTTCACAGCGGACGGGGCGAAAGTTATGCTGCCATGATGCATCGGTATGGTGGGGCTCATGGGCATTATGTCGGTGCTGTCGCCATTTGCGATTCTTCGCCAGCTTCGCAGCGGCAAGGAATCCTCAACATTTGAACGGCTCGGCCGGTCGCGCCACGTCGCCGACCTGCGGCTGATCTTCTCGGTGACTGTCATTCTGATGATTGCTGGTGCCCTTGTCGTGCTGGCGTTCTCGCTCGAGTACGAGCGTGTCACCACGTGGACGGCCGAGCAGGACCATCACGGCTTCTGGCTGTGGGTGCGGCTGATCATCGCGGCGATCGTGTTCAGCGGGCCGTTCATCGGCGCGATCTGCATCCTCGGCGGCGGCGTGCTCGCCTGGACGTATCAGACCGGCAGCGCACGGCTGGGCGTGGTCGATCTGTTCGCCTGCGAGATCGCCACGCTGTGCCGCGTCGGCGCGGTGGTCGATATGGTGCAGCGCTACGTCGATCTGTTCGAGACCGGACCGCACGCGGCGCTGCCGCACGCGATCGATGGCGAGGCGCCGACCGACGGCAGCCGGTTCAACTCGTAGGAGAGCTATTTCCCGGTGTTCGAGACGTCGGTGAAGGATCTCCAGGCGCTGGAGGCCGACGTGGTCAAGCATGTTACGGCGTTCTACACCTACATGAAGGTGATGCGCGACACGCTGCGCAAGCTGGCCGACATCAGGCCGGCAGCCGATGGCGGACGCCACGACGACTGGCATCGCGCGATCTGCAGCGTGATCTACATGCAGTTCCTCGCGCTTGAGAGTGCGCGCCTGGCGATCAAGGACCTGGTCGAGTTCGAGCCGACGCAGGCCGAGGACATGATCACCGTGCTGCTCAGTGAGCTTCCCGCCTATGGGTTTTTGCGCGACCAGTTCCAGGGCGATCTGCGGCAGCGCCGGCTGCAGGCGCGCGACCAGGACTATCGCCGCGAGGTCCCCGCGCTGTACCGGCTCGCTATGGCCGGGATCGGGCCGCAATGGGAGGCGGCGAAAGACCTCGCGGCGGAGATGATGAAGCGGTTCGATCTGGTCCTGGCGGACACGCCGACGGAACGGATCAGCACGGCGGCCCCGGCGGTGGTCGCCTCGGCTTGCGCTGCGGTGCGGGTGTAGCCTCCGCCGCGTCACGGCGAGGGCTATCCAGAGTCCCCATCGGTCAGGCCTAGCCACGACGCAGGAGAAGAATTCAAACGCAGATGCTCGCGGATTCACGCGGATTGGGCCGCGTACCTTTAGCGCGTCAGCGCCACTGATCAGCTACATGGCCCGTTGGCACAGGCGGACCGTGCGGCACACCATTCATCTGCGTGCATCCGCGTGCATTTGCCTGCATCTGCGTTAAGATTCTTTTCTTTAGGGCGGACCGGTGGCGGGTGCCGGCAAACGCGGCGGTGCCGCGGGCCATCCGGGGTCCGCACGGCCGGAGTGCTCGGCGGAGAAGCAGGCGAACAGCCGCTCGTGCAGGGTCGTGAGGAAGCGGGCGAGGTTGCCGCCATACATCATGATGGCGTGGTTGATTTCGTCCCAGAACGCCCGGCCGAGGTGGCCGGGCGCGATGCCGAGGTCTCGGCAGATATCGACGATGACGCCGCCGACCGGTCGGCGGCGCACCTCGGCGGCAATTTCCTCCTCCGTGGGCAGGCGCGCGAGGCGCGGGTCTTTGGCGGGGTCCGCCAGAGGAGGGTCGGGCAGTGGGTCCGGCGGCGCGACCTGCTGTGTGGGCCGTGGCCCGCGTGCGGCGGGCAGGCGGATCGGCGCCGGCATGAGGTCCTGGCCGCGGGCGGCGCGCCGGCAGAGCCTGGCTTCGAGGGCCGCGGCGCGGCGCAGGCCATTGGTGATGCGGGCGAGGATGGCGGCGAGGTCGGCGGTGCCGAACGGACTGGCGAACAGGGCGAAGTGGGGCGGCAGCGCGCTGCTGAACCGTGCCGGCGAGTTGCTTGCCGTAGTCAATCAGTTTGCGGACAAGGCTGAGGACGCGGCCGAGGGCAGCGGGCATGGCGGTGTTGGCCCGGGGCGAATCGGGGTCCGAGGTAGGGGTGGGGAGCTGGGCGGAGGTGGACATGAATGAAACAAGAACACAAAAGGAGCGGGTTTGTCAAGGAATAATTTCCTGCATGATGGCCTGCGGCGCAGCCAGGGACGGTGATGAACCAGGCCGGCTAAGCAGCGGCTTCATACAGAACGCGGCCGCCGTCTGTGCTATACAGGCTGAATAATGCCACACATGGAAACCACGATGCTCCCCGAACCCCAATGTCTGATCGGGACATGGCGGCGGTTTGGCCCGGTCGGGCCGGTGTATGAAATCATCGGCCTCGGGAAGGAACTGCCCGACCATGACCGCTGGATGCGCATCCGCGTGGTCGAAACCGGTGAGGAGGTTGACCACCGCTTCACCAACATTCTGGACGATCCTCGGGAGCGCTGATATTCGTTATCGCCTTTGGTCTCGCGCGGGGCTGCGCGAATCGTGCTATGCTACGCATACGGTTCACACTGGGAAGCCGGTGACCGATCAGGGAAATTGAGGCCGGCGCGGAAAATGTGTCTGGCCCTTTCTTGTCAGGCGGGAGTCCCACCGACGATGAGTTTTACCTTGAATGGTAAACCGATCCTGCCCAACGAGATCGGCGACACTCTCATGAAGGCAGCTGTCGTCAGCGTGGCCAATCAAATGCGGGAACGACTGAGTTCGATCCGCCACCCCGACACCGGGGAATTCCCCACTGTCGTAGTGATAGGCGACTCACTCGAAATCTTGAGCTGTCGTGTTGAAGGATCACCCGAACTGCTCGCGCTAATTAAGGCGCGGTTTAGTGGCGAAGAGTTGGAGGCTATGACACTGGTTGAGAAAACGCCCGAAGGCCCTCCACGTGCGTTTCTTAGCTACGCATGGGACGATCGGCCATTGGCCCAGAAGATCGCGGAAGGTTTGCAAAGCAATGGGATAGAGACTTGGTGGGCAGAATGGGAGATTCAAGCTGGTGACAGTCTGGTTCAGAAGATCAATGAGGGTCTCGAAAGCTGTACTCATTTCATCGTGCTGCTAACGCCGAATTCCATTAGTCGCCCCTGGGTCAACCAAGAGATGGATGCTGGGCTAATTCGGAAAATTCGTGCACAGAGCAAATTCATCGCCCTCCGTTACAATCTACCTGCTACATCCCTACCACAACTGCTATCCGGCATGCTCTCACCAGAGGTGGACGCGGTAGCTTCCGATCTTCGCTAATTGATCAACGACATTCATGGCGTTAGCCGCAAGCCGGCTCTCGGACCCGCTCCACCTGCCGCGCGGCAGCCAACTAGCGGCTATACAGCGGCGGCAACAGCAGTGGCAGGCGTCTTCGTAGCGAAGACAACACACGCTACGTTTGCAGACCCTCAGCTGGCCATAGATGAATTGTCAGAGGCAACAGGCCTTTCTACGGAGGACGTGCTCGACGCCCTTCATGAGCTTCATGGGATGGTGGATATCCGCCATGGCCATGCCTGTCCGCAGGACGAACTCTATGCAACTTTCGACAAGCATTGGATGGAGTGGGACCCCGCCGCAGATGCGCTTCGTCTTGCTGCTGACTTGCTAAACGACGATAGCTTTCCACATGAGCCTGCCGCTGTCGCCGCGCGATACCAGTGGTCGCCTCGCCGCCTCAATCCGGCTATAGCTTATCTCGCAAACAGAAATGTCATCCGGTCACTGAAGGCAATGGGTTCAGCACCTTTCACAGCAGTTTATATTTCCCCTACGGATGCAACCCGCCGCTTTGTCCGTAGCCGAAGCTGAGTTCCTGCATAGGGGAGCTACCGGAGAGACGACAGCGTCGCCTCAAAGAACGGTGGGAGCATAGTCCGTGGCGACTAAAGGTGCCTTTAGCATGCCCCAATCCTCTAGCCTTGCTTGTGTGGCTGCCGGAATATCCATCAGTGCGTCTGATTATCTGGAAAAAACTGTTGGATAAGGTCACCTAGCCGTTCCGCCCAATCAGCATCGACGCATTTGAACGCTGTCATAGTCCATGGCCACTCGCACACCCTGGGCTGCGCCAAGAGTGCGTAAAGCTCGCGGAGCTTATCGTATCCCTTCACCAGGATGGCACTGTGGCCCAGTGGTTGGGCTGTGTCCTCCCAGATGGCCCACACCATATCAACGCTTCTAATCAGATCATACATGTCATCGGGAGCCGAGGGAGTGTCTTTCTTTTGGCCAAAGACGGGGTGCGAGTTTGCCAGATTGATAAGCTGCGGCATGACCCGCGCGAACGGCCCGTCTGCTTCCTTGGTCATTACCAGCCTCACAGGACCAGGACTTGGTACGACGTTGCCACGATTTCTAAGCGGTCACAAGCGACTAGGACGCAGCTTCGGTCGTTGGTCTTGCCCCGACCCTATCACCAGATCCGAGATCACTCGAGTTCCTCGGCGAGACTGACTACTTCCGGGCGCGTTTGCGCTCCCTCGTCGTTTGAACATAGGATTTGCATGCCAACACGAAGGCGATCCACGCGGACGAGCTGGTGGCTAGAACGGCCTGACGGCGCGGTGTACAGGGCTCTCTGGCCGTCGGCAACAATCTCCCGTCCTGTTTCAGTGCGAATTCGGAAGAACCGTATACCACGCGAGGACCCGATGATCGTTGATCCAACTTCGCTCGATACTAACTTCCCGTCCTTTGTGTTGCTCTGCACCCTCGGCGGTGCAAGAAAGGGCACATACATTCTGTCCCGACTCAGAGGAATGCGGAATCGGTTTTCGGGTCTTGCAAGCGCTTCTTCGACAAACTCCTTCATTGGCTTTTCCGACCCATCACCTTGTCGGATGCGTGTCGTGCCTGGGAGGCCGGACGGCTCCCGAGTGCCCACATAGATCGAATTGTACACGTCTCCGTTTCGGTGTGAGTTGCGATCGCGCCGCCAGCCTTCACCGAGGGTGAAAATCCTGACCGCGTCGGTAACCCGATCGAGTACCTCCTCTTCCGTGAGAACACTCAGCCACGCAACGCTGCCTGTTATCGGAGGAACCAAAGCTATGTCGGCACGTTTCGCCGTCTCCTCGCAGCCGCTTTGAAACCCTTTACGCGCAACTATCATGGCCCAGTACAGCCACTCGTGGTCGTTTGAGCGCAGTGACGCCAACAGACCCTCGTAGTCGCCAATGTGTTCCAGTGTCTGCCTATGGTCGGAGTCCTTACCGCTTGTGAGGAGTCTGATCTTTTGCGGCAGTTCCAGCTCGACGAGAACGTCGATTTCGCGCGATTGCGGGTCGGCAAATGTATCGGTTGTCGAGATCTCGCCGTGAAACTCGGCGGTTTGGACGTTGTGGTGAACCTCACCCTTGATAGAATGCGGAAAGCTTTCTTTAGTGGCGTAGCTCGCACACCAAGCGAGGGCGTCTCGGATAGTTTCGAAAAGGTGTCGTTCGAAAGGATTGCGAAACGCGCCCTGGCGGTAATTTTTCATTTCGACAATCCCTCAAAGTGTTATGGCACTGTAACATATCGGCAGCGGGAGTGGGGTCACTATACGATATACGATGTGCCCGGGCTCGAAACTCTCTACGAAATGCACTTCATTCAGCATCCAGCCGATCCCCCGCCCGAGGCCGCCGCCGTTTGCCGGCCTGCGCCAGAATCGCTCGCGCCGTTCCCGGCCTGGCCGCGCAGCCCGCGCGGCAAACACGCGCTCCGCCTCCGCCTGCGCCCCAACATGCGCCGCCAGCACGGTGGCGATGTACTGGTTGAGGCTGACACCGGCCCGCGCGGCCTGTGCGGTGCCAATTGCCTTCAGCTCCTCGGTCAGGCGAAGCGGGACTGTGGTCATGGTCGCGCTCTCCGTAGCACCGCCGCCGGGCGCTCCGCCGCTATACCAAATTGCGCCGCGCCTGCGCGCATGTCGTCGATGTTGCGGCGCCAGGGCGATCCCTTGAATCTGCCGCAACATCGTTCTGGGCAATTGCGGGGAAGCATGCGCCCGCCGCGTTTCAGTAAGAATTTAACACGGAGGACGCAGGAGGGCCACGGAGGGCCACGGAGAAGGGATTCAAATGCGCTTCGCGCGAAGTGCGATTTCTGTTCTGCTCCGTGGCCCTCCTTCGTCCTCCGTGTTGAAAAACAGTCGAGCGAGCCGGCACGGACGAAGCCAGCCAACGCCGATGCAGCCGCGGATGCGACGTCACGGTTCATCTCACCATGGGGATTGCCTCGCTCCGCCGGCAATGACAAGTGAATGTCCGTCCAGGCAAGGAGACCGGCGATGAGCGCGGCGATCGAGAAGCCCCAGGCCTACCCACACCCGCACGTCAACGATGCGTGGCTTGCCAAGCTGCGCGAGGACATCATCGACCCCGCACTGCCGATCGTCGATGCGCACCATCACCTGTGGGAACGCAACGGACGCTACCTGCTCGATGAACTGCGCGCCGATCTCGCTTCGGGACACAACGTGCGCGCCACCGTGTTCATCCAGTGCGGCTTCGCCTATCGCAATGGCTGCCCCGAAGAACTGCGCCCGGTCGGCGAGACCGAATTCGTCGCCGGCATCGCCGCGCGCGCCGAGGCCGCGGGCGTCCGCGCCTGCGCCGGCATCGTCGGCTACTGCGATTTTCGCCGTGTCGATCACGTGGACGCGGTGCTGGAGGCGCACATGCAGGCCGGCGGCAGCCGCTTCAAGGGCATCCGCCAGAGTGCCGGCTGGGATGCCGCGGTCATCCTGACCACCGCCACGCCGGCCGTGCAGCATCTGTTGATGGACCCGGCGTTCCGCGCAGGGCTGGGGCGGCTGCGCAGGTTCGGCCTGTCCTACGAATGCTCGTTCTATCATCCGCAGCTGCCCGAGGTGATCGATCTGGCACGCGCGTTTCCCGATCAACCGATCTGCGCCAATCACTGCGGCGGCCCGATCTGCGTGGGGCCGTATCGCGCGCACCCGGACGCGACATTCGCCGATTGGCAGCGCGATCTGCGCGAACTGGCGCGCTGCCCGAACGTGGTGCTGAAACTCGGTGGCCAGGCGATGACGATCCGCGGCTTTGCCTTCCACGAAGCGGTGCTGCCGCCATCATCCGGCGAGCTGGCGGCAGCATGGCGTCCTTACATGGAAACCTGCATCGAGGCGTTCGGCGCCGATCGCTGCATGTTCGAGAGCAACTTCCCGGTGGACAAGGGGATGTGCAGCTATCCGGTCGTTTGGAACGCGTTCAAGCGCCTGGCGGCCGGATGCTCGGATGCGGAGAAGGCGGCGCTGTTCCACGGCACGGCGGCACGCTTCTATCGACTTGGCAGCGTTGTCTGACCAGCGTCCTGAGCGCAAGATCGGTCGTGCATCGCTCGCAGATGTGGCCGGAAGTACACAGCGCGGGACTGGGAGAAGCAGCCAATGGAACGGATCGATCTGCGTTCGGACACGGTGACGCTGCCGAGCTATCCGATGCGGGCCGCAATGGCCAACGCGCCGGTCGGCGATGACCAGTATGGCGAGGACCCGACGGTCCGCGCGCTGCAAGAGCGCATCAGGGCG
>Ga0210402_10002076_pt1 | contig 19855 bp, 19 predicted proteins | sample IncBWC7MmetaG_FD_161055 | JGI IMG/M metagenome (GOLD analysis project Ga0210402, IMG submission 161055) | Forest soil microbial communities from Barre Woods Harvard Forest LTER site, Petersham, Massachusetts, United States - Inc-BW-C-7-M | ecosystem: Environmental > Terrestrial > Soil >... | reverse complement strand
GTGGCCATCGTGGATCTCAAGGATGTGGGACGCAGGCTGCTTGGGCAGAGGCTCGATGTGATTCTGGGCCGAGAGATTTTCGATGCGGCGCGCCTCTTTATCGACATCGACGGGCGGCGCATCAGTACCCTCAAGCGCGATCGCGAGCCGGCCGGCGTGCGACTGGAACTGGTCACCGAACACGGCATTGAAACCCTCCCCGTACGCGTCGAAGGCGCAGCCGTGCGCGCCGCCTTTGATCTTGGCAACGGCAGCGGCGTGCTGCTCGGGTCAAAGTTGGCGCAGCGCATGCATCTATTGACCGACGGGCGGCCCATCGCCACGGCGCGCGGCGGCGGCCTCGGCGGCGAGACCAGCCGCCAGACGCTGAAGTTAAAATGGCTCGAAGTCGCAGGAATTGCCTTTGCGGACCTCGACGCCGCCATCGATGCCAACCAGAGCGCCACGGACGTGAACATCGGCGTCGATGTGCTCCGGCATTTTCTCATCACCACCGACTTCGAGAAGCATGTCCTGTGGCTTGAGAAGCGCCGCTGACGGTAACTTAAGCCGCCGGCGCAGCCGCAGCGCTATTTCAACGGGCTGGACGCGATTTCCTGGGTATAGGATTTGGACAGGGTCCCCTTGGCCTGCGCAACGGGGAGCAGCGTCGGATAGAACTGCACGAACGTCGTGTCCACCGCCGCGTGCGCGGCGTGACACGAATAACAGCTGGCGGCCTGCGGAATCAATGTGGCCGGCTCCTTGCCGCCAAACGCAAAGAAACCCCACTTGCCGGGAAAGCGCGCTTCGTCCTTGACGTGAATCTCGATGCCGACGATTTGCGTGCTCTGGTAATTGCCGGTCTTGTTGATGGAACCCTCGCGCGGGGCGAGGCGGTTTTCCTTCACCAGCAGGGTTTTATCCGGCCAGGTGCCGGTGGCGAGAAAGCTTGAGTAGCTCTCCGGATTGACGAACACATTGTCCAGCGTGTGATCACCCATCTGCATGCCTGCCATGTAGCCTAGGTCGAAGCTCGAGGTCAGGAATACCCAGTCCCGATAATTTTCCGGCAGTACCAGCTTGCCGTCGGCGGTGAAGGTCGGGCCGGCGCGGGCCGGTTCCTTCGATTCGCCATGCGCCGTCGAACACAGCAGCAACAATCCGGTCAGTGCAATCGCTTTGCAGTTCATCGCCAATCCTTTCGTGGATTCAAATTCTAGAACGCAGCCGGATATGCGCCGCCATCGAGCAGAATGTTCTGACCGGTGATGTATCCGGCATGCACGCTGCAGAGAAAGGCGCAGGTCTGGCCGAACTCGGCCGGAGTGCCGAAGCGCTTCGCGGGTATGTTGGACCTGGCGCGCGCTGCCGCATCGTCCTCGCTCACCTGGGTGCGCTTGGCGGCATTCGAAAGATTGCTGCGTAGGCGCGCGGTATCGAAGCTTCCGGGCAGCAGGTTGTTGATGGTGACATTCTTGTCGGCCACCGTGCGCGCAACGCCCGCCATGAAGGCGGTCAGGCCGGCGCGCGCGCCGCTCGACAAATCCAATCCGGCGAGCGGCATTTTGACGCTGACGGAGGTGATGTTCACGATCCTGCCGAAGCCGCGCGCGGTCATCGACTGGATGACCTTTTGAATGAGTTCGATGGGCGTCACCATGTTCATGGTCACGCCGTCGAGCATTGCCTTGCGGTCAAGGTCGAGAAAGCTGCGCAGCGGCGGCCCGCCGTTGTTGTTGATCAGGATATCCGGGGTGGGACAGGCCTCGAGCAGCGCCGCCTGGCCCTCGCTGGTGGAAACGTCGGCGACCACGGGCGTCACCTGCGTGCCTGTGGTGTGGCGGATCTCGGCGGCGGTTTGCTCGAGCAGCGAGCGATTGCGTCCATTGATCACCAGGATGACTCCGGCCTCGCCAAGCGCCTGTGCGCAGCCGCGGCCCAGGCCCTGGCTCGAAGCGCAAACGATGGCCGTTCGTCCCCGAATGCCTAAATCCATGCCACCCTCCCCTTAAGGCCACTTGCATTGAACGCCAATGAATCGTATAGCCCGTACTTAAGCCACGCAACCAAGAGGTCCGTCCACGTGTCAATTGAACGCATTCAAAGCGGCCCGCGCATGTCCCAGGTGGTTGTGCACAACAAAACCGTATACTTGTCGGGCCAGGTTGCCGAGGGCGCCCGCGGATTGAGCGTAACCCAGCAGACCGAGAAGATACTTGCCTCCATTGACCGCCTGCTGGCGCTGGCGAAGACCGACAAGAGCCAGCTCCTGTCGGCCACGATATGGCTCACGGACATGGGAAGTTTTTCGGAAATGAACAAGGTGTGGGAATCCTGGGTGGTGCCGGGCGCAACCCCGGCGCGCGCCACGGTCTTGAGTCCGCAACTGGCGGCCGCCGATTTCAAGATAGAAATCGCGGTGGTGGCGTCGCAGCCATAGGAAAATGGAACCGAAGTTCACAACCGCGCCGCAGCTGCTCGCGGTGCTCGAGGAATTGAAGCAGCGCGAGCCCATATTCCATCATCCCGAACTCGGCAACAGCCGGCGCGACTACGAAAACATGACGGATGCCGGGTTCTGGGAGGTCGGCGCGTCGGGACGGCGCTACAGCCGCAATTACGTGCTCGAAACGCTGAAGAACCGGCCGCCCAATCCTGACGAGGCGTCGTGGGTGATGCGCGACTTTCAATGCCGTGAAATCGCCGCGGACAACTACCTGATCACCTATACCTTGTTTCAAGGCGCGCGCGTCACGCGACGCTCGACGCTGTGGCGCCACACCTCAGCCGGGTGGAAGATTCTTTATCATCAGGGCACGATGGTCGAATCCAACGCCTAGGATTCGGGAACACGATGCTCAAGCTGCAAAATGTCTACAAGACATTCGAGACCAGGACGGTCCTTGCCGACATCAACTTGAGCGTGCCCAAGGGCGCCACGTATGCGCTGATCGGTTCGAGCGGCTCGGGGAAGACCACGCTGTTGCGCATCACCCTCGGGCTCATTCCTTTCGATCGGGGCTACGTCAAGATCAACGATCAGCCGCTGCTGTCCTTCAGTCCCGTGGAATGGGCTGCGCGCATCGGCTACGTGCCCCAGGACGGCGGCTTGTTTCCGCACCTCCTGGGTTATCACAATGTGTCGCTGATCGCGAAATTGCGCGGCTGGGAGAATCCTAAGATCGCCGACCGCGTCGAGGAGCTGCGCAAACTCGTCGACCTTCCGGCCAGCGTGCTCAACCGGTTCCCGCACGAATTGAGCGGCGGTCAGAAGCAGCGCGTGGCCATCATGCGGGCCGCGATGATGGACCCTTCCGTGATGCTGCTCGATGAGCCGATGGCGGCCCTCGATCCCTTGATCCGGCACAGCCTGCAGCAGGAACTGAAGGCCATTTTCAATCGGCTGGGTAAAACCGTGCTCATCGTCACGCATGATCTCGGCGAAGCCGTGTTTCTCGCCGAGCGCATCACGCTGCTGCACGAGGGCAGAATCCTGCAGAGCGGCACCTACGCCGAACTGCTGCGCCATCCGGCCGATCCTTTCGTCACGATGTTCATCAATGCGCAGCGCACCGTGCCGGATGCCGCGGAAGTCGCATGAAGAAATGCCTGCTGGCGGCGCTGCTGCTCACCGCGTTTGCGTCGCTCGATGCGCTTGCCGCCAAGGCCATCGTGGTCGGCTCCAAGGTGTTCACGGAGGGCTACCTGCTCGGCGAGATCGCGGCGCAAACCATGGAGTCGGTGTCGAAGGTGCCGGTGGAGCGAAAACTCGGCATGGGCAGCACGGGAATTCTGTTCGAGGCCTTGAGCAGCGGCGCGATCGATTTGTACGCGGACTACACCGGCACCTTGAGCGAGGCCATCCTCAAGCAGCCTGATCTCAAGTCGGTCGAGGACATACAGGCGGCGCTCGCGAAGATGGATCTGGTGATCTCCGCGCCGCTGGGGTTCGATGATACCTATGCGCTGGCCGTCAAGGAGTCCTTCGCCGAGAAGCACGATCTGCATACCATCAGCGACTTGAAGCGCCTGCAGGCGGACATCAGGGCTGGATTCAGCTACGAGTTCATGGACCGCAAAGATGGCTTCCCCCGCATGGCGGAGCGCTATCACCTGCTGTTGCCTCCGCAAAAGGTCAGCCGCATGGAGCACTCCTTGAGCTTTCAGGCCATCGACGACGGCGCGGTGGACTTGATCGACACCTATTCCACCGATGCCAAGATCAAGAAGTCCCAGCTGCGGGTGCTCAGCGATGATCTCGGATTTTTCCCGGTGTACCAGGCCGTGTGGGTGGCGCGAAAAGCGTTCGTCGACGCGCATCCCCGCGAGTGGCAGGCGCTCACGCAGCTGGAAGGGGCGATCAGCGCGGAGGCGATGATCGACATGAACAGCCAGGCGGACATTCAAAAGCAGAGCTATGCCAAGGTCGCCGCGCAATTCTTGGGTTCCGAGGCGCCGCGCTCGCAGAGCCTGCAAAGCAACATCCTGCGGCGCACGCGCGAACATCTGGCGCTGGTGGGCCTGGCGCTGCTGTTTTCAGTGGCCGTCGGCATTCCCCTGGGTGTGACCGCGGTTCGCTATCACGCCGCGGGGCAGGCGATTCTGATCTTGAGCGCGCTCATTCAAACCGTGCCGTCGCTGGCGCTGTTGTGCTTCCTGATTCCGCTGCTCGGCGTCGGCACCAAGCCCGCATTGGCGGCGCTGTGCCTGTACAGCCTGCTGCCGGTGGTCTTGAACACCTTCACCGGCGTGCGCAACGTGGAGCCGCGGCATCTGGAAAATGCGCGCGCCTTTGGCTTGACGCGCCGGCAGGTGTTTTTCCGCATCGTGTTGCCGCTCGCGAGTCCCACGGTGCTCGCGGGAATAAAAACGGCCACCATCGTCAGCATCGGCACTGCCACGTTGGCGGCATTGGTGGGCGCCGGCGGCTACGGCGCGCCCATCATCTCCGGGCTTTCCTTGAACGACGTTCCCACCATTCTCACCGGAGCCATCCCCGCCGCATTCATGGCGCTCATCGCCTACGGACTGTTCGAAGTCCTGGACTATCTGCTGATCCCGGCGGGGCTGCGCAAACAACGCTGAGCGCCCGGGCTCTTAAAGGCCGCCGATCGATACTGTGAACTCCCGCCTGTTTCAAAAATGCTAATAAGAATGATTCGTGTTAGCATCAAGGACAGATAGTGCGGAGATATTGCAATGCATCAATGGCGTTCCCGAGACCAGGGCGCAGCGGTGGCGGCCATCAGCGCATTGGTGAGTCCCTGCGCCCGGGCAGACAGCGACGTTCCCGAAGACACCGACCAGTTGCAGAGCATCGAGGTCACGGGATCCGCCATTCAGCTCGGGCTCGACATCCCCCGATCCATAGACACAATCGATAAGAAGCAGCTGGCCGAGCAGCACCTCACCTTCGTGCAGGATGCCCTGCGCAATGTGCCTGGCATCACCTTGAACTCCGGCGAAGGCGGCGCGCACGGCGATTCGGTCAACCTGCGCGGGCTGTCGATACCCGACAGCTTCTTTTTGGACGGGGTGCGCGACATCGGGCAATACCGGCGCGACACGTTCAACACCGAAGCGATTTCAGTGCTCCTGGGTCCCGCCTCGGCGGTGTTCGGCCGCGGCTCCACCTCCGGCGTGATCAACAGCATCAGCAAGCAGCCGACGCTCGCGCCGCTGGCGGTGATCAGCGCATCGGCGGGCGCGGCGGATTCATGGCGCGGCACCGGGGATTTCAATCTGCCCTTGGGCACGAGCGCCGCGGCGCGGCTGACGCTGATGGATCAGCGCAGCGGCGTGGTCGACCGCGATCAGGTGCTCAACAAAAGCTACGGAGTCGCGCCCACCTTGAGCTTGGGGCTGGACGCGCCGACGCGCCTCACCTTGAGCTACTTCAAGGAAGAAGAGAACAATATTCCGGATTACGGCATTCCCTTCATCGACGGGGCGCCGGCCGCAGTCGCGCGCAGCAACTACTACGGCCTCGCCAATTACGACCGCACGCGCACCAACACCAATATCGGAACCATCCGTTTCGAGCAGGATTTCGCGGATGAATACACCTTGAGCGACAGTTTGCGCTATGCCAACTACGGCTTTGAGTACCTTTTGAGCGGACCCTTTCTCGGCAACGGCACGGTGGACGCGCCGCCCCCGGGAACGCCGTATGCCGACATCCGGGTGTCGCGCGACCAGCCAAGCAGCGCCGGCACCAGCGCGCTCCTCATCAATCGCATCGATCTCACCCGCAAGTTCCGTGCAGCAGGCTTCGACAATGCGCTCACCGGCGGCCTCGAGCTCAGCAAGGAGTGGTCGAACGTGAATCGCTTGCAGAACGGCTTGAACGACATTCCACCCACACCGCTGCTCAATCCCTATCCTTTTTACTCGCCGCCGACGCCGCTCATCCCGTATTCAAATCCCAAGGGCCGGGCCAACGATGTGAGTCCCTACATCCTCGACAGCATTACCCTGGGGCCGCAGTGGGACGTGGACGCAGGATTGCGCTGGGACCGATTCAAATCCAGCTACAGCGAGGCGTTCTCCGGAACCGGGTTTGAGCGCAGCGATTCCTTCGTGAGTCCGCGCGTGGCAGTGGTCTACAAGCCGGATCCCGCGCGCAGCTTCTACCTGTCGTACGGCACCTCGTACAACCCCGTCATCGAATATCTCATCATCGCGCCCACTGATCAGAGCCTCGCGCCGGAGAAAAACAGCACCGTGGAGCTGGGGGCGAAGCTCAACATCTTGAACGGCGCGGCAACGCTTGCCGGCGCCCTGTTCGACACCCAGGTGAAGAACGTGCGCAACTCGGATCCGGACGATCCCACCGTGCAGGATGCGCCGTTCGATCAGCGCGTGCAGGGTGTGGAACTTTCCATCGACGGGCACCTCTCGGACTCCTGGGAAGTCACCGCAGGCTACACCCATCTCGACGACAAGATCACCCGGAGCTTTGATCCACTCGCGGCGGGAAAGCTGGCGCCCAACACGCCGCACGATGCTTTCAATCTGTGGAGCAGCGTCGAGCTCACCGCGGCGTGGCAGTTGGGCGGCGGCGTCACCGCCGTCAGCCATCGTTACGCGGACGCCGACAATACTGCCGGCGTGCCGGCCTATGCGGTGTTCAACGCGATGAGCTCGTACCAGTTCAACGAGCACTTGAAGCTGCAGCTGAATCTCAACAATGTCGCCGACAAGCTCTACTACAGCGGCTTCTACTATGTCGGTATCCAGGAAAATCACGCGCTGCCGAGTCCGGGCCGCACTCTGATCGGCAGCTTCACGTATCGCTTTTGAGCCATGGCCTCATCCGTTGTCGAACTCCTGGGGCAGATGAGCGCGCCGCGCCGCGAAGCGCTGTTTGCGCAGGAGCCACGGCGCGCCGCCGACTGGGTGTACGCGGCCGCGATCGCAGGACTGCCGCGGGCGCAGGTGTGCTACGGACGGATGCTGCTCGAGGGCACCGGTGTCGCCAAAAACCCTGCGGGGGCATTCGAATGGTTCAAGCGCGCGGCGCTTCAAGGTGATAGCGATGCCATCAATATGGCCGGACGATGCCTCGATAACGGCTGGGGCGCCGATGAGGACCCGGCAGCGGCGGCGGCGTTTTTTCAACGCGCCGCGGATGCAGGTCATGCCTGGGCGCAGTACAACCTGGCGCACATGTATCTCGATGGCCGCGGTGTCGCGCGCGACTGGCGCCAAGCATACGGCTACTACGCAAAGGCCGCCGGGCAGGGCCATGAGCGCGCCATGAATCTCTTGGGGCGATGCTGCGAGCAAGGCTGGGGAACTGCGCGCGATGCGAGCGCCGCCGCCGGCTGGTATCGGCGTTCGGCCGAGGGCGGGTATTTTCGCGGTCAGTACAACTGGGCCAGCGTCCTGCTTACCGAAGGCCGCTGCGCGGAAGCCGCGCACTGGCTTGAGCAAGCGGCGGCCGGCGGCACGCGGGCCGTGCGCTGCGCGGTGCTTACGCTACTCGCGCGCGCTCCCGCGGCGGATGTCCTGCAGGATCTTGCCGCCCGCCTTGAAGGCCGGGATCCGAGGCCGCGCCGGTGTTCGTGAGCATTCCGAATGTCTTGAGCGAGGAGCAGGTGCGCGATGCTTGCGCGGCGCTCGATACCGAGCAGGCGCCCTGGGTGGACGGCCGGGTGACGGCCGGGCATCAAGGCGCTCAGGTCAAACACAACGAACAGCTGGATGAGGCAAGCGCCCTGGCTCGCGAGTTGGGCGGCTCGATTCTCAAGGTGCTGGAGCGCAATCCGCTGTTCATCAGCGCGATACTGCCCAACAAGGTGTATCCGCCGATGTTCAATCGCTATGGCGTCGGGATGCAATTCGGCACGCATGTGGACGGCGTGGTGCGCGTGCTGCCCGGCAGCGTCCACAAGCTGCGCACCGATCTCTCCGCCACCCTGTTCCTGGCGAGCGCGCAGTCCTACGACGGCGGCGAACTCATCATCGAAAGCGATCTCGGCGATCGCAGCGTCAAGCTGGCGGCGGGCGACATGATTGTTTATTCCTCCGGTTCGCGCCACCGCGTGAATGCCGTGACCCGGGGCCGGCGGCTCGCCTGCGTGTTCTGGATTCAGAGCTTGATCCGCGAAGATCAAAAGCGAACGCAGCTATTCGAGCTCGACCGCACCATTCAGCGCCTGACCCAGCTGGGATCCGATGATGATTGCCTGGTGCGCCTGGCGGCTCACTATCATGCGCTGCTGCGCGAGTGGTCGGAGCTTTAGAGGGATTTCCCGCAATCGCAGAAGAATTATTGCGCGCGGCGGGGCGTGATGCGAACATGCGAACCCCTTTTTTTGCATTCGGATCGAACATGAAAACCTTGAGAATGGCGGCCGGCACCGCAATGGCTTTGCTCGTATTCACGCGCTTGAGCGACGCCCAAGCGGTTGCGCCCGCCGCCGCTCCCGCCGCTCCCGCCGCTCCGCCGCCCATCGCGCTGAAAGCCGCGCACCTGTTCGATTCGGTGTCGGGCACGCTGATCGAGCACGGCGTGGTGGTGATCGCGGGCGGCAAAATCTTGAGCGCCGGCGCCGCTGCAAAGATTCCGGATGATGCCAAGGTCATCGATCTGGGCGATGCGACCCTGCTGCCCGGTTTCATCGACGCGCATGTGCACCTCTCCGAGGTGGCGAGCCCCAATTGGTACGAGGATTTCTACCACGGCATCATGCGCTTCCCGGCGGAGCAGGCGCTGTACGGTGCGCAGTACGCCAGGGCCACTCTCGAGGCCGGCATCACCACGGTGCGCGATCTGGGGTCCGAAGAATACATTGCGCTGGGATTGCGCAACGCCATCAAGGCGGGCGCCGTTCCCGGACCGCGCATGCTGGTGTCGAACTACGCGGTGGGCTCGACCGGCGGGCATGCGGATCAGGGCCCGATTCCGCCGGATAAGATCGCAGTCGCCGGCCCCATCCGCGGCGTTTGCAACGGACCCGAGGAGTGCCGCGAGGCCGTGCGCTACCAGGTCAAGTACGGCGCCGATGTCATCAAGTTCATGCCCTCCGGCGGCGTGCTGTCGCTATCCGATCCCGTGGACAATGTGCAGCTGACGCAGGAAGAAATGAATGCCATCGTTTCCGAGGCGCACGCCTGGAATCGCAAGGTGGCCGCGCATTGTCACGGCGACCGGGCCGCCAAGATGGCGATCGCCGCCGGCGTCGATTCCATCGAACACGGCAGCTTCTTGAAGGACGACACGCTGGCGGAGATGAAGCGCAAGCACGTCTACCTGGTGGCGACGCTGTTCGCCGGTGTATGGGTGGGCGAGAGGCTGGACAAATTTCCCCCCGCCATCGCCGTGAAAGCTCGCGCAGCGGCGGCGCAGGCGCAGCAGATGTTCCAGCATGCCGTGAAGATCGGCGTGCCGCTGGCCATGGGCACGGATGCCGGCGTCGAGCCGCATGGCATGAATGCGCGCGAGTTCTCGCTGATGGTGAAAAACGGTTTGGCCCCGGCCAGGGCGCTGATGGCGGGCACCGCGGGCGGCGCCGACCTGCTCGGCATTGCCGATCAGACCGGCACGCTGCAGGCGGGAAAATCCGCCGACATCGTGGCGGTTCCCGGCAATCCCCTGAAGGACATCGGCGCCACCGAGCATCCGCTGTTCGTCATGAAGGAAGGCGTCATCTATCGCAATGAGGTGCCGGCGCACTGAGCATCGGTGGGTCAGCGCTCGCGCGGGCGCTAGGCCTGCCCTTTGAGCTGCCACAGCAGAAACGCGTAGGTATCCGCCGCCTCGCGGTCCTGCTGGGTGCGGGTCGAGCCGATTCCATGGCCGGCGTCGAAGTCGACGCGCAGCAGTACGGGCTTGCCCGAGGTGCTCGCCGCCTGCAATCGCGCGGTCATTTTCCCCACGTGAAACGGGGCGACGCGCGGATCGGTCACGCCCGTCGTCAAGAGCACCGCAGGATAAGCCTCGCGCTTCACCGCCTGATAGCTGTCGATCATCTTGAGCGCCCGATACCCCGCAGGATCCGTAATGGCTCCCCACTCCGGCTCTTCTCCAAAGCCGTTTTGTTCGACGACATAGCGCAGGGGATTCGACCAGCCCACGCCATCGACGACGGCGGCGAACAAGTCGGGCCGCTCGGTCATCGCCCTGCCCACCGTAATGCCGCCGGCGGACCGGCCGCCGATGGCAAGATGCTGCGGTGAGGTGTATTTCCTCGCAATGAGCTCTTCGCAGACCGCGATCAGATCGCGCCAGGTGTTGGGCTTGTTGGCGAGCTGTCCCGACTTGTGCCATTCGCGGCCATACTCGCCGCCGCCCCGCACATTGGCATAGCCCACGATGGCGCCGGCATCGACCAACGCCAGGGATCGTGCTGCAAAGGCCGGCGAGTACGCCGTGATGCCGTACGAGCCGTACGCGGAAATCCATGCCGGATGGGAGCCGTCGAGCTTCAAGCCTCTGCGGTAAATCAACGTGTACGGAATCTTGACGCCGTCCTTGGCGGTGGCGAAGAATCGCCTGGCCTGGTAAGCGCTGACATCGATCTTGGGCTGGGGAGTGATGCCGGTGTCGCTCAAGCGCCCGCCCAAGTCCACCGACCAGATGCCAGCGGGATGCAGCCAGCCCTGCAGCGTAATCAGCACGCCGTCCTCATCGGCCGCACCGAAGATCGCCCCGATCGATCCCTCGAAGGGCAGGGCGATCTCGCTGACTGCGGTGTTGCGCAGGCGCTGCATGCGGCTCACGCCGCCATCCATGATTTTGAGGTACAGGCCATCGCGCGCACGGGTGATGCGCTCGATCACGAAGGCGCTTTGCGCCACCACCGTCACCGCGGTCTTAAGATCGGGCGCAGCGGCCGATGTCTTCGCGATCCGCCCGCGCGGCGTGTCCTTGTTCACGAGCAGATATAAATCCTCGCCCACCAGCTCGGAGTCAGTCACCTCATCCTCGAAGCCGGCGATGGGTTTCCATTGGGCTGTTCCCGCGATCGCATCCACAAGCTGCGCGATGAAAATGCGCGCCTCGGGCCGAACGTCGGCCAAGAGCAGCAGCGCGTACTTTGAACCGAAGGAGGTGGTGATGGTGGGAGCCTGGATGCGATCGTAGTCGATGCCGGCGACGAGTCCGCGCTTCATGAGAATGGGGTCGGATTGCGGATCGCTGCCGAGACGATGAAAGCGCGCCTGGCTGTCGAGATATCTTTCGGGAGTGTCGACCTGGCCGGTGAGCTGGTTGTAGAAAAAACCGCTGTCGTCGTCGAGCCATTGCGGATTGGCACCTTCGGTGTTGGGAATCTGCTCCGGCAGATCCTTGCCATCGGCGACCTTCAGCACATGCAGGACGGAGTCCTCGCTGCCGTCCTTGGACAGGCCGTACACCACATACAAGCCGTTGGGCGATGCACGCCACCAATCCAGCGATACATGGCTCTTGGGACTGCTCACCAGGGTGGGATCCACCAGCACGCGATCCGCGCCCGACCCCGCACGCACGAACAGCTTGAAATTATCCGCGCCCACCGGCCGCTGCGAGAAGAAGATGAGACCGCCCGCGCGCTGCACCCGGTTGGTTGCCGCCGTCTCGCCCGACAGCTCCTGGATGCGCTTGAGCAGCTGAGGACGCGCCGGCAAGGTATCGAGCACCGCACGCGCATGTTCATTCTGCCCGTTCAAGAAGGGCAGCCACTCAGGATCCTTGTCGTTCTCCATCCAGCGATAGGGATCGCTCAAGGTTTCGCCGAAATACGTGTCGTGCGCGGCGTCGATTCGCGCTACCGGCGCCGGCGGCACGCTTAGCCTAGCGGTTGATGTGGCCGTGGCGGCCCGCAGGCAGCGCGGCAGCAAAGCCAGGGAGGCTGCGCCGGCACCGACGCTCAACAAGTGTCGCCGATCCCAATCCACTTTCATGTTGATACCCACTGTTGAAAACGCAATCAGCTCACCGAATGGAACGATACGGTTCCCAAAAGTTCCGAAGCGCCGTTCCACAACACCTGAATCCCGATGCAGAACAAGAGAAATGCCGACAGGCGCACCACGATGGTGGTCCCGGTGGGGCCGATTAATTCCGCGAGGCGCGCCGAGTATCTATAGAAGCCAAATATCAGCACCGACAGCAGCACGCTGGCCGCCAGCGTCTCGACAAAGAACGCCAGCGTCGCGGCATGCAAGCCGGTGGGACGCCCGGCGCCGAGCGAAATCGCCACCGAGATCGTGCCGGGGCCGGTGGTCAACGGCATGGTGAGCGGGTAGAAGGCGAGCCGGCTGGGATGCACATCGATGGAGCGCGGGCTGGGCGTTTCGCTGCGGCGCTGCGCGGTGGCGTCCGGTGCGTTCAACATGCGCCAGCCCGCCGCCGCGACGATGATGCCGCCCGAGACCCTGAGCACCGGAATGGAGACGCCGAAGAACTCCAGCACGTACGCGCCCACGTACAGCGATGCCGCGACTATCGCCAAGGAATAAATCGACACCCAGCGCGCCACCGAGGCTCTCACGGAAGTTTCCAGTTCCTCCGTGGCGCCGAAGAATATGAATGCCCCCGAGAGCGGGTTGACGATCGAGAACAGCGCGGTGAACGCCAGCAGAAAGGTCGTCAATTGAACTCCCAAAACCCGGCATTCTAGCGAATGCGCGCGTTCTCGCGAATGGCGGCGCTCAAGAATCGGGTCAGGCCCGGCGCAAACTTGTCGATGTTCGCGGCAAAGCGGCCGTCGTTTTCATACATGAGGGCGAGCGCGCAATGCCGTGCGGCGCTGCAGGGATAAAACCAGCGATCGATGTACTCTCGATGGCGCTCGGCCAGATCCATCGCGCAGGGATCGCCCGGCAGCTTGCCCGCCTGCATGGCCGCGGCGGCGGCCGTGTAGATCGCGGTCTGCTCGGCGCTGATGAGTTCCCAATCGGCGGCGCTGTACGCCGAGGTGCGCCTCTTGGACTCGGCGTAAGCGTCCGTGTGGCCCCAGCGCTGCCTGGCTTCCGCTTCGTACTTGGACGCATCAAATCCTTCGAAAAGTTGGCTGGCGTTCACGGCGTCTCCATTGGGGTGTTCGAGCATGGACAATGCCGCATCCACCGCGCGGATCATGGCCGCCGTGGTTTGCGCCCGGTTTTCAAGCAAGGCGCGCTGAGCCTTGAGCGCGCTCACCTGATCAAAGCCCGGGTCATCGAGCGCGCGGCGGATCTCCTCGAGCGGCAGGCCGAGTTCGCGGCCGATGCATATTTGCTGCAGGCGCAAGAGTTCGGCATCGCCGTACAGCCGGTACCCGCCCGGGGTGCGGCGCTGCGGCACCAGCAATCCAATCTCATCGTAGTGGCGCAGCGTGCGCACCGAGACTCCCGCGATGCGAGCGGCTTGCTTCACAAGATATCCGCGCTTGCCTTTCATGCCGCCAGTTTGCAGCCTGCCGTTGCGGCAGAGTCAACGGCGGGCAAGATAGGCGCCGGCCGCTGCCCCGATGAGCTTGAGCAGCATGGTCACCGCGATGCCGAGGGTGAAGAAGCCCGCAAAAAGCACGATGGCGCCGTCGAAAAAGGCATAGAAGAACACGATCAGCGCGCCGAAGGCATAGGCATTGCGTTGCGGTTTGCGCCGCCCGCAGAACCAGGTTACTCCCAGGATCATTGCGGTGCCCACGGTGCGCGTCGACCAGCGCGCCATGGGCACCGCCGCCTGCTCGTAAAAGGCTTCGGAGTGGCCGGGCTGAAAGATCATTCCCCAGGCATACATCGCCCCGAAGGCGATCAGCACATCGATGATGAAGATCACCGCGCCAAGTCCGGCGGCTTTGGCGACATCAAGCGGCCGCATGACTGCTCACTGGAGCGCTTCCAGCACCGCCTTGACCAGCGGCTGGGTGGTATAGCCCAGGCTTTCCGGCGTCAAACCCAGGCGCACGACGATCAATTGACGCGATCGAATGACGGCGATGCTTTGACCATCGTGGCCCGAGAACCAAAAGATGTCCGCCGGAATGCCGAACGCCGCGTCGGGATTCACGCCGGGGACCCTGGCGTCGGATCCCCACAGCCACACCTGGCCGTGGCCGTACTGTCCGCCTGATGCAGCCACCGGTGTCGCCATCATCGCGACATAGCCAGGGGGCAGCAGCTGCTGGCCCGCCCAAGCGCCGTCCTGAAGCAGGAACTGCGCATATCTCGCCCAGTCCCGCGCCGTGGCGTACATGTAGGAAGAGCCGACCAGGGTGCCGTGCTCGTCGGACTCCAGGGTCGCGCTTGACATCCCCAACGGTTTGAACAGCCGATCTTCGGCAAACTCAAGGCCAGCGCCGCCTGCGGCATCCTGCATGATGCGCGACAGAATCACCGCGGTGCCGCTGGAATAGCTCCACACTTCGCCGACGGGATGGATGAGCGGCTGGTCGCGCGCAAATCCCGCCATGTCGGGCTGAAGGTACAGCATGCCGGTGACATCGGACACCGAGCCGTAGGCTTCATTGAACTTGAGGCCGCTGGACATGGCGAGCAGATCCGCCACGCGAATGCGATCGCGGCCGTCGCTTGAACTCGCGGGCCAGAACCCCGGCTGGTCCAGCTTCAGCTTGCCGTCCTTGACGAGCATGCCGATGAGCCCGGCCATCACCGTCTTGGTCATCGACCAGCCGAGCAAGGGCGTGCGCGCGCTGAAGCCGCTCGCATAGCGCTCCGCCACGATCCGGCCGTGATTGACCACAAGGAGGGCGCGCGCGCCGGGACCTGCGAGGGCATCGTCGGCAAGAACGTGATCCAGCGCGGCATTGGTTTGCACGGCGCTGCCGTCCGGCCAGAGAGAGGCGGCCGCGGCAGCGGAGCCGTTTGCGGACTCAAGGGGCGCAGCGGCTGCGCCGCCTGCAAGATCGAGCTTTCCGTCCGGCATCACCGTGCAGCCTCTGCCCGGCCGCGCGATGGCGAGGCCGTTGCCGATGAATCCCAAAAATCCCGCCCGCACCACGCGATGCTCACGATCGACCGACACCCGCATGAGGCGCAGCAACGCGATGCCGGGCGCCTGCACATCGACACGCAACACCTCGTCAGGATCGCGCCCGGCGAGAAACACGTTCGAGCAGACGATCTTGGCGGAGTAGTTGGCGCCCACCCGCAGAAGCGCCGGGGGCGCGCGCCACAGGAGCAGCGTCAGCACGACAGCCAAGGCAAGGAGCGCGGCCAAGGTTCTGCGAAGTATTTTCATCGGCTTACCAGTTGAGCCCGGCCATCAGGGCCGCATAGGTCAAGATCCCATCCCACAAATTCCGCAGCCTCAAGTTTTCATTGGCGGCATGCTGATTGTTGTCGTGATTGACGATGGGCAGGCCGATGATGGGCGCTCGAGAAACCTCTGCGAACAAGTACAGCGGCACGCTGCCGCCCATCATGGGCACCACCACCACGCGCGCCCTTGCCGCCTTGTTGGCAGCAGTGATCACCGCTTTCGCGGCCGGCGAGGACATGTCGGAACGCAATCCGGGATAGCCGGACTCCCAGGCAAGGCTTACCAAGCGGGCGGAACTCAATCGGGCGGCAAGATCGGGTTCACCGCTGACGATGGTCCAACCGTGGGCGATCAAGAAGTGTTCGACCGACGCCTTGACGGCGGCGGGCGTTTGATCGGGCACCAGGCGGAAATCCATCGATATCACGGCATTGATGGGAATGGCGTTGGCCGCGGCTTCGCCGACCTGGCCCGATCGTAGGCCGCGGACATTGAGCGCCGGACGCATGATGCTCGCGGCCAGAGTCTCGCTGCCTTCAGGTGCGGCGATACCAAACTCGCGCTTCAATTCATCCTCGACCGGCGGCAACTGCTTGAGCGCATCAACCTCTTCGGGGGTGAGCGCGCGCACGCTGTCGAAAAAACCTGGAATCAGGATTTTGCCATTGGCGTCGCGCATCTGCGCGAGCAGCGTGGCGGCGAGCGCGGCGGGATTCGGCACCCAGTTGCCGTAGTGGCCGTCATGCAATGCGCGCAACGGTCCATAGATCGTGGCGTCAAGTCCCATGGTGCCGCGCGCGCCGAAGTAGATCACCGGCCGGCGCGTTTGATGCACCGGACCGTCGCCGATCAGGAATAAATCCGTCGCGAGGATTTTTTGATTGTCGCGCAGCACCTTTCCCAGGTGCTCGGAGCCGGCTTCTTCCTCGCCTTCCCAGAGGACCTTGATGTTCACCGACGGCGGGGTGTGCGTGGCGGTCAGGGCATCGAATGCCGCCAGAAAGGCGACGATGGACGCCTTGTCATCGCTCACCGCGCGGCCGAATAGCCGCCACTCCGGATCGAAGGGTGGCGAAGCCCGGCGCCAGTCGACATCCTTGCCGTGCTCGGTCGGTGCGCCGCTGCGCATCACCGGCTGAAACGGATCCGAGCTCCATTGCGACGGCGTCACCGGCTGGCCGTCATAGTGGGCATAGAACACCACGGTGCGCCTGGCGTGTGCAGTCTTGAGCGCGCCAAACACCACCGGGGGAAAACCCGGTGCGGTGGGCAGCGCCGCCACGTCGAAGCCGCGTTTTTCAAGCGCCTGCTCGAGCGCGCCGGCCGTCGCGAGCAGACCTTGAGGATCGGCCGCCACGCTTTTCAGGCGCGTCAAGGCATCGAGCTCCGCGATGATTTCAGCCTCATGAGCCTGGCGGTAGCGCTCGACCTCGCTTCTCAAGTCTGCGGCGCCTACTTTAAGCGCCAGCAGGAGGATCGACGCGCCGCAGGCGATGCGCTTGACCAGCATGTTGTTCCTTGTCGTGGGGCGTGATTTGGCAGTTTAACCTGCGGCGCTGGACTCGGGCCCCGGAATTGTCCGAAGATGGGTCATGAGCGCCAGTCTCAAATCCGTTCAAGATCCGGCTGCCGCGGAGCGGCGCGCCCGGATCGATCTCGCGGCGTGCTATCGATTGGCGGCGCACTTCGGCTTCAACGAAGGCATCGACAATCATCTGACGGTGCTGGTGCCGGGCCATGCCGATCGGTTTTATCTCGCGCCGTTCGGCCTGCACTGGTCCGAGGTGAAAGCCAGCGATTTGCTGATCCTCGACTTTGCCGGGCGCCTGCAGGGCGGTCAGGGACTCATTGAACCCACCGCCAAGTACATCCACGCACCGGTTCATCGCCTATCGCCGCAGGGCAACTGCGTGCTGCACACCCACATGCCGTATGCCACCGCGCTCTGCATGCTCGAGAATCCGCGTCTCGAGATGGCGGTGCAAAGCGCGCTCGCCTTCCACGACGACATCGCCTATGACTTAAACTACAACGGCCTTGCTTACGATGAGTCCGAAGGTGAGCGTCTGGCGCTTGCCCTCGGCAGCAAATCGGTGCTGCTGATGGGCAATCACGGCGCTCTGGTGGTCGGGCGAACGCTGCCGCAGGCCTTCGAGCGGCTGTACTTTCTCGAGCGCGCCGCCCAGGCGCAGGTGCTGGCGCTGTCCACCGGCCGGCCGTTGCGGATGATTCCCGAAAGTGTTGTAGAGCGCGCCTGCGCGCAGATGCAGGGCGGCGGCGCGGTCGGCGGCTTCGAACGCGAGGATCTGCACTTCGATGCGCTGAAGCGCATGCTCGATCGCGCCGGCATGGATTACGCGAGCTGAGCTCACCCGCACCCAAGGCCCTTGATCCGCTGCGCGCGGCGCGCAGTCCGCTGGTTTTGATGCTGGCGGCGATGGTGTTCATCAACTATGTGGATCGCGGTGCCATGCCCACGGCGGCGCCCCTGCTGCGGCTTGATTTGCACTTCAGCGACACGCAGATGGGGATCTTGCTGTCGGCGTTTTTCTGGACCTACGCCGTCATGCAAATACCCATCGGCCTGCTGGCGGAGCGCTTCGGCGCGCATCGCGTGCTGGCGGTCGGGCTGGCGGTGTGGGCCTCGGCCACCATGCTGGTGGGCTTCGCGCATTCATTCACGGTTCTTTTGCTGCTGAGACTCATGCTGGGTCTCGGTGAGAGCGCCGGTTTTCCCTGCGCGTCGAAGATCCTGGCTTCAGTGGTGCCGCCCAAAGGGTTGGGGCTCGCCAACGGCATCGTGGCTTTCGCCTATCTGTTCGGTCCTGCCGTGGGGCTTGATGCGGGCGGCATGTTGATGGCGCAATTCGGCTGGCGCTCGGCGTTCTTTGTCTTCGGTGCGCTGTCGCTGCTCTGGCTGTGGCCGTGGGTTGGCGTCGGCCGCCAGGTGCCCGCGCGCTCGGCCGCGGACGCCGCGGATTCGCCGCGATTCTTAACGGTCCTCAAGAATCCGGCGATGTGGGGCACGGGCTTGGGCTTGTTTTCCATCAACTATGTGTTTTATTTCATGCTGACCTGGCTGCCCTCGTATCTGGTGCGGGCGCGCGGCTTCTCGATGGTGGAAATGGCGCAGGTCGCGGGTCTGTCGTACGTCGTCAACGCACTGTCGGCGCTGGCGGGAGGCTGGGCGATTGATCGCTACATCCGGCGCGGCGGCTCGAACAGCGTGGCTTACAAGACGGTCCTCGCGGTGGCGCATGTCGGCTCCGTGGTGTGCATGCTCTCCATGGCCGCAGGATCCAAGCCCGTGGCGCTCGCCGCCATGTTCCTGTTCCAGGTGGTATGCGGAGCTTCCTCGCCCTGTGTCTTTGCCGTGAGCCAGATCCTCGCCGGCCCGCGCGCGGCGGGCCGCTGGTCGGCATCCAGAATACCTGCGGCAGCCTGGCGGGCGTGGTGGCGCCCGCGCTGACCGGCTTCATCGTCGATCGCACTCATTCCTTCACCAATGCGTTTCTGGTCTCGGCGGCCATGAGCCTCCTTGGCCTGGTCGGCTGGGTGTGGATGCTGCCGGCGCTGACCGAGCTGCCGTGGAAGAAACTGGGTGCGCGCCGCGCCGCGCCCGCTTTGACTTAATTCGCGCAAGCCTCGCCCGGGCCGCCAAATCGGGCGATTCGCAGCACTTTAAGCAAAATCCCGTGTCGCCTGCCGCTTACGTCGGCGGGCCGCGACATGCCCTAAGGCAGGGCACGTCCGTACCATGCGGGCATATACAACGAATGTGGGTGACGCGTGACTACCAATCTGACGTATGCCGCCGAGGCTGCATCGAGCAAAACGCTCGAGGCTTTGGCACAGGTCATTCGCGCGCTCGCGCCCGAAGTTTCCGCCGTGTCGTTTCACGATTTTGCCGCCGATACCCTGTGGCTGAGCGAGGATTTCCTGCTGCCCGAGGATCATCAGCTGGTGGAGGATTCGCTGACCAACACCAAGGTCGGAGACATGGAGGCCACCTACGCCGCGCGCGAAGGCGGCCAGTACTCGGTTTCAATTCCGGTGCGCGATGCCAGTGGTGCCATCAACGGCGCGGTGCGCCTCAGCATCGATTCGGGCGTCACCGACACGCGAACCGGCGAACCCTTGGAACAGAGGCTGGCGCCCGTATTCACCTGCCTGGCGGCC
>Ga0210402_10002075_pt1 | contig 19862 bp, 14 predicted proteins | sample IncBWC7MmetaG_FD_161055 | JGI IMG/M metagenome (GOLD analysis project Ga0210402, IMG submission 161055) | Forest soil microbial communities from Barre Woods Harvard Forest LTER site, Petersham, Massachusetts, United States - Inc-BW-C-7-M | ecosystem: Environmental > Terrestrial > Soil >... | reverse complement strand
GGATTCTAGTACGCAGAAATAGGCAATTTCTCAATTTTGCCTGTATTTTCTACATACGCCGAACTTCAAGTCTCTTCGAAGAGTTGAATGGTGGGGCTGGGGAGGTTCGAACTCCCGACCTACGGTTTAGGAAACCGACGCTCTATCCATCTGAGCTACAGCCCCAACTCACTTCAAACCTCAGACTACCATAGTCAATCCCCGCATTGGCATCCCGCTGTGACCGAGTAATCGCAGCCGTCATTCCGAGGAGCGGAGCGACGAGGAATCTCTCTTCTTCTTCGATCGAGCTGTTAGAGAGATTCCTCGCTACGCTCGGAATGACGGACGCAAGGCGGTAACCCAGGCCCTCGATGCGCGACTAGCTGTTCGAGTACTCTCCCTCCAACTCCTCTGTGTTATTATCCCCGTCACCGCCCGACCACATCCGCGGGTCCTGCCGTTCGGAGGTCATTATGAACCGCACCGTTCGCAACATCCTGATTGCCGTTGGTGTCCTGATTGTCTTGCTCTTCGTAATCCCGTTCTTCATTCCGGTCAACCAGTTCAAGCCCACCATTGAAGAGAAGGCTTCCGCCGCGTTGGGCCGCAAAGTGCAACTCGGCAATCTCAGCCTGTCGCTCATTCACGGAGCGCTCACCGCCGAGGATCTTACTATCGGCGATGATCCGAAGTTCAGCCCGTCGCCATTCCTCACCGCGAAGTCGCTCAGCGTCGGCGTCGAAATCATGCCGTTGATTTTCTCCAAGCAGCTCAACGTTACCGACATCACCATCGCCGAGCCGCAAGTCACGCTACTGAAAAATCCCGCTGGTGAATGGAACTATTCGACCATCGGCGGCTCCTCATCCACTTCGAAAACTGAAGCCAAACCCGCGGCAACTTCCACGTCCGGCGCGACTCCCGACATCTCCGTCACGAAACTCGAGCTGAAGGACGGAAAGATCACCCTCGGCTCGACCAGTTCGCAGAAGCGCTCGACCTACGACCACGTCAATGTCACTGCTTCCGACGTCTCGCTCAATTCGAAATTTCCAATATCGGTTTCCGCGGACTTGCCCGGCGGCGGCAATCTCAAGCTCGATGGCAACGTCGGCCCGGTGGACAAGACCGACGCCACGCTAACCCCGGTCGATGCCAAGCTTCACGTTGGTTCGCTAAATCTCGCCACCACCGGAATCCTCGACCCTTCCCTCGGCCTCGGCGGCATCGTCGACGTCGACACCACCCTCGTCAATGGCGGTGGCACCGCGCAAACCAATGGCACCATCAAACTCTCGAAAGCCCTGCTGGTCCAGGGCGGCAGCCCCGCTGGCGTTCCTCTCGACGTCGAATACAGCACTAAATACGACCTGCGCAAGAACACCGGTGTCCTGAATCCTTCCACCGTAAAAATCGGCGGCGCCACCGCGCATCTCAACGGCACCTACGCTTCGAAGGGTGAAGAAACCGAAGTAGATTTGAAATTGAACAGCGAATCCATGCCCGCAAAGGATCTGGAAGCATTTCTTCCTGCCATCGGCGTCAATCTGCCAAAAGGCGCTTCGCTAACTGCGGGCACGCTCAGCACCAATCTGAACATCAAAGGCGCGACAAACAAGCTCGTCACCGACGGCACCATCGGCCTCTTCAAAGGCGTACTATCCGGCTTCGATCTCGGATCGAAAATGGCGCCAATCTCAGCGCTGACCGGTCTCAAAACCGGCAAAGATCTCGACATCGAAAAAATGACCACCAACGTGCACATGGCCCCCACCGGCCTTCGCGCCGAAAATTTCGACGCGGTGATCCCCAACCTCGGAACCTTGACCGGCGCCGGCACTCTCGATTCCAAAAATAATCTCGACTTCAAAATGGCCGCCACGCTCACCGGCGGCGCCATCGGCGCCATGGGCTCCAGCGGAGCCGGCATAGGTTCCGCAGTCGGCGCGCTTGGCGGTTCGAAAGGCAGCAGCTGCAAGAACGGCACTACCATTCCTTTCATGATCGAAGGCACCACTGCCGATCCCAAGTTCGTCCCGGACGTCGGCGGCGTCGCCGCCAGCATGCTCAAGTCTCAGCTCGGTTGTGCGGGTGGCTCGCTGGCCAACGTCGGCAAAACCGGCACGCAAACTCCCGCCGACGCCGTAAAACAACTTGGCGGACTGTTCGGCAAAAAGAAAACTCCGTAGGAAAATTTCGTTCTACGACAGCAGAATTGTTTCGCCTGAAGACGTGTGTTCCGCTTGACTCACGAGACACTTCCCAGTAGCCTCGTGCGTTCGAATCGCTACCGTCGGTTGGCTGTTTCTTTGTAGTTTTTCCAAAAGGAGTTTGACATGCGCTCTTTGTTTGGACGCATTGGTATCTCCATCCTCGTCTTGACGCTAGCAACGCTGGTGCTGCTCGCTGCAACTCCCCCCACCAACGCGCAAGGCGGCGAGCCCCAATATTTCGCCATTCGTGGCGCGAAAGTTGTCCCTGCGTCCGGCCCGACTATCGAAGACGCCACAGTCGTCGTGGCCCGCGGCGTGATCATTGCCGTCGCAAAAGACGCCCCCATTCCCGCCGATGCCTGGGTCATCGAAGGCAAGGGCCTCACGGTTTATCCTGGACTGCTCGACGCTTTCACCGATGTCGGCATCCCGCCGGCTCCCGCCCCGGCCGAAGGCGCTCCTCGGCGTACCGGTGAAGTTGCACGCGGCGCGGAAGATCGCCCCGCCAGCACGCCCTGGCGCAGTGCCGCCGACGAGGCCAGCCTTTCCGACAAGCGCATCGAGACCTGGCGTAGCGCCGGCTTCACCACGGTCGTCTCCTCACCAAAAACCGGATTCTTCCCCGGCCAGTCTGCGGTTCTCGATCTTGGCGGCGAACGTAACGGCGATCTCGTCGTCAAAACCTCGGTCGCGGTTCCCGTTACCCTCAAGCCCCTCGGCGGTTTCGCTAGCGGTTTTCCGGATTCACTGATGGGCGTCCTCGGCTACGAACATCAGGTCTGGCTCGATACTGCATGGCTCACCAAAGCCGAAGCCGCCTACGAAAAAAATCCCAAAGGAATCGCGCGTCCCCGTTATGACCGAACCTCTGCCGCTCTCGCCGACGCTCTCGAAGACCACGCGGTCGTATTGGTCCCCGGCAACTCCGCTCTGGACATTCGCCGCGCGCTGCAGCTCTCCGATCGCTGGAAGGTAGACGAAGTAATTTACGGCGGCCAGGCTGGCTACGAAATCGCCGATGAAATTGCCGCATCGAAAATTCCCGTGCTGGTTGATCTCAAGTGGCCCGAAGCCGAAAAGGACACCGATCCCGACGACGCGCCTTCGCTGCGTACTCTCCGCTTCCGCGATCGCGCTCCTTCCACGCCCGCTGCATTCGCCAAGGCCCACGTGAAGTTCGCCTTCTATTCCGGCGCAATTACCGATCCCAAGGAACTCTTGAAAGCCGTCAAGAAATCCATAGACGCTGGACTCTCGCCTGACGCCGCGTTGCGCGCGCTCACTCTGACGCCCGCAGAAATCTTCGGCGTTGCCGACCGTCTCGGTTCCGTCGAAAAAGGCAAAATCGCAAACTTGGTCGTCACCGACGGCGATCTCTTCAACGAAAAAACCAAAATCAAATTTGTCTTCGTGGATGGGCGCCGTTTTGAAATCCGCGCGCCGGAAAAACCAAAGGATCCACCCAAAGGCGACATGTCCGGCAAGTGGAAATTGGCTTACAACACGCCCGAAGGCCCCGAAGAAGCAACGCTCGACGTTTCCATGGCCTCCGATGGCGCACTCAGCGGAACCCTTGACAGCAAGCATGGCGTCGCCAGCATCATTAGCGGCTACCTCAGCGTCGATAAATTTAACTTCCTCCTCAACATCAACATTGGCGAATCCTTCGCCGACGTCACTTTCACCGGCACCTTCGACGGCACAACGCTGAAAGGCAACATCAGCGTGCAAGGCTACTCGATCGATTTCACCGGTACCAAGCCGACAAGCAATTCCTCGCTGACGGAACAGATACACGCGAATACTGGAGATGCGCGATGAACATTCGTAACCTTGCGGTCGCAATCTCATCACTCGCCGCATTGCTCGCCATCACACCGTTTATGCCAGCCGCGCCAACCCCTGCGCCGGACGCCAATCCTGTCATCCTCATTCAAAACGCTACCATCCTCACCGTTTCCCACGGCACCATCGAACACGGCTCAATCCTCATCAAGGACGGCAAAATTGCCGAAGTCGGGACCTCGGTCAAAGCTCCTCAGGGCGCGAAAGTGATTGACGCCGCTGGCCAATTCGTCATGCCCGGCATCATCGATTGCCACTCGCACATCGCCATCCAGGGCGGCGTCAACGAAGGCAGCATCTCCGTCTCGTCGATCGCCAACATCGCTGAAGTCATCAATTCCGACGATATCGACATTTACCGCGATCTCGCTGGCGGCGTCACCACCGCCAACATTCTGCACGGCAGCGCCAACTCCATCGGTGGACAGACCATCGTCATCAAATTGCGCTGGGGCCAGCCCGCATCAAAATTGCCGTTCGAAGGCGCGCTCCCCGGCATCAAATTTGCCCTCGGCGAAAATCCCAAGCGCTCCAATTTCAGCATTCCCGGCCAGCCCAAACGCTATCCCGCCTCCAGAATGGGCGTCGAAGAAACCATTCGCGGTGCCTTCACCGAAGCCCGCGATTACAAAAACGCCTGGGACGCCTACAACAAAAAAGTCGCCGCTGGTGAAAAAAATCTTCTCCCGCCGCGCCGCGATCTTCGCCTCGAGCCGCTGGTCGAAGTGCTCGAAGGCAAGCGCTACGTTCACTCCCACTGCTATCGCGAAGACGAAATCCTCATGCTCATGCGTGTCGCCAAGGAATTCGGCTTCAAGGTCCGCACCTTCCAACACGTTCTTGAAGGTTACAAAGTCGCCGATGAACTCGCCGCCGCAGGCGTGGGCGCATCCACCTTTTCTGACTGGTGGGCCTACAAAGTCGAAGCTTACGACGCTATTCCTTACAACGCCGCGCTCATGACCAAGCGTGGGGTCGTCGTCTCCATCAACTCCGACGACGCCGAAGAAGCCACTCACCTCAATCAGGAAGCCGCCAAGTCCATGAAGTTCGGCGGCCTCAGCCACGACGAAGCCCTCAAGCTGGTAACTCTCAATCCCGCCTTGCAGCTTGGCATCGACAAGCGTGTCGGCACCATCGACGTTGGCAAGGACGCTGACCTGGTCATCTACAATCATGATCCGCTTAGCGCCTACGCCGTCGCGCAAAAAACCATCGTTGATGGCCGCGTGCTCTTCGATCGCGAAAAAGACATCGCCGACCGCGCCTCGATTGAAAAAGAGAGAAAAGATCTCCTCGCCAAGGAAAAGAAAGCTGCCGAGAAAAAGTCCGACGAAAAAAAATCTGAAGGTGGCAAAAAGCCAGAGGAAAAACCGAAACCGCCCTCCGACGCTGTAAAACGCGACAGCGGTGAAGACATGATCTCCACTCCCGATGGCGGTGCACTGTGAAATTTCAAATCATGCGCAAGAAATTCGCCTACCTCCTTTCCGTCCTTTGCCTCCTTTACTTCCCGCTTAGTATTAACGCGCAGCAACCCGCGTCCGTTTACGCCATCACTCACGCCAAAATCGTTACCCTCGTCGGCCTTCCGATCGAAGACGGCACGCTGGTTATCAAGGACGGAAAAATCGCAGCGGTTGGCTCCGCTGTCGAAGTTCCCGCCGGCGCTCAAGTCATCGACGCAAAAGGCCTGCAAGTTTATCCCGGCCTTTTTGATCCCGTCACCCAGATGGGCCTCAGCGAAATCGGCGCGGTCAGCTCCACCGTCGATTCCACCGAAACCGGCAACTACAACCCCGATGTCGTCGCGGCCACCGCGGTGTTTCCTTCCAGCGAACACATTCCAGTCACTCGCGCTTCAGGTATCACCGAAGTTCTTGCCGTTCCGGCCAGCGGCGGTTTCGATTCTGGCGGCGGTCGCGGCACACTCGGCGGCCAGGCTTCCGCGTTTCATCTCGCCGGATGGACCATGGACGACATGCAAATCAAGCGCAGCGTCGCCATGGTTCTGAACTGGCCGGTGATTGAAACCCGCACTTTCGATTTCACCACCTTCTCGCGCAAGGACAAGCCCTACACCGAAGCCAAGCAGGAATACGATAAGCAGGTCACCGAACTAACCGAATGGATTGACCGCGCTCGCCACTACGCGCAAGCCGCCGGCCACGGCGGTCCTTCCGACTTCGAACGCGATGTCAAACTCGAAGCTCTCGCTCCCGTGGTTCGCGGCCAGCTCCCGCTTCTCGTTTTCGCCGATCGCGCCCGCGACATCAAAAACGCCGTCGAATTCTGCGACAAACAAAAACTCAAAATGATTCTTGCCGGTGGCGAAGAAGCCTACAAGGTAAAAGACCTTCTTCGCTCCAAGGACATTCCGGTCATTCTTCGTCCGGTGCTTTCGCTTCCGAATGAGGAAGATGATCCCTACGACCGCCAGATGACTCAGCCCGCCGAGTTGGCAAAATCCGGCGTGAAATTCGCCATCGGCAGCTTTGACAATTCCTTTGCCCGCCGCCTCGGACAAAATGCCGCAGCTGCCATCGCTTACGGCCTTCCCTATGAAGAAGGTCTCAAGGCCGTCACCATTTACCCGGCGCAAATCTTCGGTCTCGGCGATCAGCTCGGCACCATCGAAACCGGGAAAATCGCCAACCTCATTGTCACCAACGGCGATCCCCTCGAACTCTCGACCGACGTGAAATACCTCTTCATCAAAGGCCAGCTCACGTCCACCGACAACCGCCACAAGCGCCTCTACGAAAAATATCTAAACCGCCCCAAACCCTGACTGCAGATGTAAGGTCTTTTTCCCGTAGGGGCACGGCTTGCCGTGCCCGTCTTTCTTTTTCCTATTTTCGGCCATACTGTGCAACTTTTTCGCCCTTCATGCGTTACTCCCTCAGAGGCACCATGCGCACTCGTCCGCTCATTCGATTCGCCCTTCTCGCTCTTTGCTCGCTCGCCGCGCGCAACGCCGTTCTCGCCCAAGACCCCGCCAAAATCATCGACCAATACATCAAAGCTATCGGCGGCAGCGGCAAACTCTCCAAACTCCAAACCCTCGCCATCGAAGGCTCCTTAACCCGCGCTTCCGACGGCAAATCCGGCACCTTTACCTTCGATTCCAAATCCCCCAATCGCTATTACCTTGAACTTATCGCAGGCGAACAGCCGGAAATCCTTGCCTACAACGGCAAATCCGCCTGGCATCTTTCCGCTCAGAACGAGCCCGCAACCTTGCTCGGTCAGGAAGCTCTCCAACTCGAAGCCGCCTCCACGCTGGCCTGCTCCCATCTCCTCAATCTAAGGAAGAACAAAATCGGCGCCGCATTCATCGGCCCCGCAAAAGTCGGCTCTCACGACGCACTCGAAGTCGAATTCACTATGCCCACCGGCGTCAAGCGCCAGTTTTATTTCGACTCCTCCTCCCACCTTCTCCTGAAAGAATCTGGCGTTACCGGTGGCGTTCCTCAGGAAACTCTCTACGACGACTATCGCCCTGAAAATGGCATTCAAGTCGCCCACAAGCTCGAACTCCATCGCGGAAGTGACACTTACAACATCGCCGTCACTCGCGTTGCCGTGAACCAGACCATCGGCGAACGTATTTTCGATTTTCCGAGAAAGTCTCAGGTACAGCTCCCCGACCTGAAAAAACTTTTCGAGGAAATAGACGTCAACCAGAAAGTCACCGACAAACTGAAGGAAAATTACACCGGCCGCCGCGTCGAAGAAGAAACCCAATTTGACGCCTCCGGAAAAGTCAGCAAACTCGAACGCAGCGAGTTCACCTTTTTCTATTTGAATGGCGACGATATCTCGACGCTGGTCGGCAAGGATGGCAAGCCGCTCAGCGAGGCGGAACAAATAAAAGAAAACGAAAAAACAAAAAAGCGCATTGAAGAAATCCAGAAACGCCAGGCCAGGAAAGATCAGAAAGAAGAAAAAGCCCAGGAAAAAGACAAAGACAAAAAAGACGAAAAGGACGATGACGACCCGGGAATTGAAGTCTTTCTGCGCGCCTGCCAGTTCGTCAATCCGCGCCACGAACGTTTTCGCGGCCAGGACGTTCTGGTTTTCGACTTCGAAGGCAATCCCGAATACAAAGCCAAAAAGCTGGCCGAAAAAGTCGTGCAACAATTAGCCGGCGTCATCTGGATCGACGAAAAGCAGCACGAAGTCGCGCGCCTCGAGGCCTACTTCGTAAAAGACTTCCGCTTCGCCGGCGGCCTGCTGGCCAATCTGCAAAAAGGCACCAGCTTCATCTTCGAACAAGCCTTCGTCAACAACGAAGTCTGGCTCCCCACTTACGAAGAAGCCCACGTCGGCGTCCGCGTCCTTTTGGTGAAAGGCTTCAAGGTCAACGAAGTCACCCGTTACTCCGACTACCAGCGCTTCCACGTCGAAACCCTCGCCACTATCTCCAAACCCAAAGAACCCGCCGACCCTCCCGACAAACAGCCCTAAGCGACCCTTCTCATCGTTACTGCGATTTCTGTGAGGAGAAGCAGTAATCCATGCGGTGCGCCGCGACCCGGAACTGCTGCGTTTCTATCGCCGCAAGCTGGTGCAAAGAGGAATGGGCAAAGCGCGCGTGGCGGCAGCCCGCAAGCTGGGCTTCCGGCTGTGGATCATGCTGCGCGACGAAATCGATTACACGGAATTCTTCCCAGGTTTTGGGGTAGGTTGAGGCGCGCCGCAATCAAATCCGATTGACCGGAACCCGTCCGGCCTGGTTGCCCGATTGGTGATTCCGAAATACAATCCGTGCCATGCCCCAAGTGTTCAGTTTAACTGCTGGGGCGGGAAGAGGGAGGAACCTATTATGTCCGTTCAAAAGAAAACAGTCCTCGGCCAGAAGAAAACCAAGAATGCCAAGATTTCCAAGGGCAAGCTGGGTGTCAAGACGATTAAATCTGCTTCGAAAGAAATCAGTCTCACAATGAGGGCGGGCGGCAGCCAGGTCAAATACTAAACCTGGGGACAAACCTGGGGACTGAAACGTTTGAAAAAATGCACCTCCGCAATTTCAAGGGTAATGGCCTTCAAGAATTTATCGTTTAGAACGCGCATAAACGACGTCTGAGGTATCCGGATAAATTTTGGATCACCCGGAAAATTCCTCGGATCGATTTTTTCACACGCTCCTGTCCCCGGGTTCTCCCGGGTTTCTGTCCCCCAGTTTTGTCCCGGGTTTGTCCGAGCTCTCAGAAGGTGCTAACGCTCGGGGACCTTCCGGGCTGGCCTACGCTTTCGGCTTTTGGAAGCGTGGGTTCTTTTTGAACTTCGTAATATTGACTTTGAACCGCCTTGCACCCTTTTTCTCATTTTGGAACGGAGTTCGGTCTGTTACCCTTTCGGACACCGGTACTCATAATCTCTATTGATATTCAGTAAATTCTGTAGTATCATCTCATATGAAATCGAAGCTCCATCTCCGAACTGCAGTCTATCTCCTTTCGTTTGATACTCTTCCAAAATTCGCGCCTGTAACTTCTTTCTTTTCACACTCTTCACTTTTTCATAGTTTCGTCGCTCTTTGTTTTCTTCGACTTAGGGACAGAGGGGTAGGGGAGGGGGCCTCCACATCGCTTGAAATCCGTAAGTTGTTTAGAATGAATACTTACAGAAACCGACATACTTAAACCGTTTAGAATGAATACTTACACAAAAACAGGGGAGGGGGTGGCAAGCCCCGGTCGCGAATTGCTAAAACCGCAAGCGGCAGCGGCAAGCGGCAAGCGGTTGACTGCGCACGTCCGCCTTCAATGGTCTCTGGCCGCTGATCTCTGATTACTTCCGGCGGAGCTACTTGGTAACCGAGGCCTTGGCGTCGAGGACGTCGCGGACTTTTTGGGCTAGGGAGGCTGGGGTGAAGGGCTTTTGCAGGAAGGCCAGGCCTGGTTCCAAGACACCGCCGCTGGTGATGATGTCGTCGGTGTAGCCGGACATATATAGAACGCGCAGGTGCGGGTACTTGGCGAGGAGTTTCTGCACCAGTTCGCGGCCGCTCATCGAGGGCATGACCACGTCGGTGAGGACCAAATTCATGGGAATGCCGGTTTCGGCAAGCGACAGCGCATGTGCAGGATCTTGAGTGACGATCACCTTATAGCCGTACGAAGTGAGAACGGTTTGCGTTAAGTCGCGAACCGCCTCTTCGTCTTCGACGAGCAGGATGGTTTCGGTGCCTCTCTGTGGCTCGGTTTTCAGGCGCATAGCGGGCGACACTTCGACGGTTTCATCCACGCGCGGTAGATAAACTTTGAATGTCGTTCCGTGGCTTGGCTCACTGTAGACCCAGATGTAACCGCCGCTCTGTTTGACGATGCCATAGCTGGTAGCCAGACCGAGGCCGGTGCCTCGCGAGCCGCCCTTGGTGGTAAAGAACGGTTCGAAAATGTGGGCCACGGTTTCGGAACTCATGCCGGTGCCGGAATCGGAGACGGTCAGCAAAACGTAACGGCCCGGTCTCACGCTGACGTGTTCGCTGGCGTAAGCCTGATCCAAATCGGCGTTGGATGTTTCGATGATCAGCCTTCCGCCTTTGGGCATGGCGTCGCGCGCGTTGACCACCAGATTCATCAGCACCTGTTCGATCTGGGATGGGTCGGCCTTGATGGTGCCAACATCCGCGGCGAGCTTGGTTTGAATCCGGATATCTTCGCCCATCAGCCGGCGCAGCAACTGCTCGAGACCGTTCACGATGCTGTTGAGATCGATATTTTTCGGTTGCAACACTTGCTTGCGGCTGAAGGCGAGGAGTTGCCGGACCAACGCGGCGGCGCGTTCGCTGGCGTCATCGATGCGCTCGATATCGTTCCTCAGCGCAGGCTGCCCTTCGGCCCGTTGGCGAGCGAGTTCGGTGTAGCCCTTGATGATGGTCAGCAGGTTGTTGAAGTCGTGAGCGATTCCCCCGGCGAGCCTTCCGACTGCTTCCATGCGGCGAGCCTGCTGCGACTGCATCTCCATCAACTTGCGCTCGCTGATGTCCACCAGAAGCCCTTCCATGACCGGATGATCATGGCTGCCCTGAACGATGGTGGCGGTGTCGCTGATCCAGACGGTGGTGCCGTCCTTACGGGTCATGCGGTATTCGGCCTGAAAAGACTTTCCCAGCAGCCCGGCGCGTTCCGCTTCGTGAACCGCGGCGTGATCGTCTGGGTGGACATACTTGATCCAATTCTCGGCGTCGGCGACCCACTCCTCCGGGGTATAGCCGAGGATGGATTCAATCTGCGGGCTGACGTAATACCAGCGGCCGTTAACGCCCGGTTCGGCAATATAGCTGATAGCCGCGACCTGCTCGACGATCATACGGTACCTGGTTTCCGCTTCGGCGCGGGCCTGCTCAACTTTGCGGCGTTCGCGCAAATCGCGGCTGAGCACGACGACTCCGCCCTCGGGCAGTGCAGTCACCGACAATTCCACCGGGATCGTGGCGCCTTCGCCGATCGGAAGATCAACCTCGCCCAGCCAACGGCCGTCCTTCTCTATCGCAGCGCTAACTTCATCTCCTGGTATTTTTTGAGCTTCCCGAATGGTCACTTCTTCGGTGTCGCGGCCAATCATTTGATCGCGGTGGACGCGGCCGAACAATTGTGCGTAGCCTTGGTTCACGTAGGTATATTTGCGGTCCGCGCTGACGATGGCCATGCCGTCCGCGGCGAGATCCAATGCCTTTGCTTGTTGCCTGACCATTTCCGCGTTGCGCGATTTGCGGTAATCGCTGATGGCCATGCGCGCGACGTAACAAGCCACCGAAACGGTTAGGAGCGAATAGCGAAGGGAACGCCACTCCGGGCCCAAATCGGAGGAAAGCAGAAAAATCAAGACCGGAGCGACACCGAATAAGGAATTGGTCAGGATGGTTTCGCCCAGAGTTTTGGATCGCAGAGCGGCAATCCCGGGTCGTTCGTCGTCTGGTTTCCAATTGGCGGCCCACAACGTGCCAAACAGAAAGGGCACGGTCCATCCGAGGTCCAGCAAGGTGCCTGCGGGCCTTTCCCGGATGATCTGGGCAAAATTTGCGACACCCGCACCGACGGCGAAGACCAGAAGATAAGCGGCGAGTCCAGCAAATAGCTTTCGGGCTTCCTTGCCGGAGGTCAGTAAGGTACGCACCAGGGCAAGAGAGAACAGAGTGACCGTTTCTGCAGTGGCGATAGTAGTTTCCTGGACCAGCGCCTGGTGCGCGTTCAGCGAAAGCGATGGCACGTAGTACAGGCCGATGTAGACAAACAGAAAGAGGATCACGATTTGGACGCTGTCCAATAGGAATCCGAGATCGAGCTCACTTGGATCGCGGTCCTGGTCCAACATAGTGGCCATCGCAAAAAGCGCTACCGGGATATCGAAGAGGAACCTTACAAAGGAAAGCCCTGGCGGTTCGCGGTGAAGCACCACTTCGTAGTAGGTCCAGCCGATATTTGCAGCGCCCCATACGCCGATACCCGCGGCAACCAGAACCCAAAAGGAACGGGCGAAGCCGTTCGCGCGGCGAGCGGCGCCGATACACATCGCAGTGGCAAGAAAGCAGGCAATGTCCTGCAGCGAGTTAGCGAACAGGGAACCAGCCGGGGAAGTTCCCAGGGTAAGTGCGTCGGCGATGTGCAGCGCAACGATCGCCAAGGCCAGAATGGACAGTTTGCGTAGCATCAACAGTGAATCCGCACAGATGGCGGAAGATTTAGACCCGAAATACTAGTTTAGTGAAGATTGGCGCGGGAGCGTATCGGGGGAATGGGGCGATGTTCCAAACAGGCACACCACGCTTATGGACAGGCGGATGAACTAGACAGAGTGCCGAAAGCGAATCGAAAACGGTCTAACGACCCTCGAACGGATAGCGGTCTTGCGCCTGGACGGCAGCAGCGACGCTGCGGCGCAGGGCGATGGTGTCGAGCGTCGGCCGTTTGCCGAAGCGCCTGAGTACGGCCAACTGGGTGGTGAGCATGTCGCCTTCGTGTACGGCGGCGATGGCGCGCTTGGCCTCGTGTTCGACGCGCTCCATGGCGTCGCTGATGAAGACTCGCGCGGCGTCGAGCATTGTCTTGCCGGAGGCTTCGCCCTTGGATGCAGCGGCTTTTTGGGCGCGGAGCAGGCAGGATTCCATGGCGTAGACTTCCATGACCATGTTGGCGAGAGCGGCGACGAGTTCCTGTTCGTCGGCAAGTTTTTCGCGGAATTTCTGAACGGCGCCGCCGGCGGCCTGCAAAAACATTTTCTTGGCGTTGGCGACGACGCGAGTTTCATCGGCGAGCACGCCTTCCGGCGATTCTTCGAAAGACGGACCGGCGAGAATTTCGTCGGCGAGCTTCATGGCGGCGGGAATCAGCGGGAGTTGTCCGCCCATGGCGCGCTTCATGAGCATTTGAACGATCAACATGCGATTGATTTCGTTGGTGCCTTCGAAAATGCGGTTGATGCGGGAATCGCGGTAGGCACGGCAGACCGGATATTCTTCGTGGAAGCCGTAGCCGCCGAAAATCTGCACGCCTTCGTCGACCACGTAGTCGAGCATTTCACTGCCGTAGACTTTGGCGATGGAACTTTCGATGGCGTACTCCTCGAGAACTTTCATGGAGTGGGCAACTTTGTCGCCGGTGGCGGCGGACATCATGGCTTCGATATTTCCGGCGCTACGATAGACCATGGATTCGACAGCGAAAATCTGAATGGCCATCTCGGCGAGTTTTTCCTTCATCAGACCGAATTCGCCAATCTGCTTGCCGAAAGCCTTGCGCTCCTTGGTGTATTTCGAAGCGGTCATCAAGACGTGTTTCGAACCGCCGACGCAACTGGCGCCCAGTGTGAATCGGCCAGAATTCAAAATGTTGAAGGCCACGATGTGGCCGCGGCCGATTTCGTGCAACAGATTTTCCTTGGGCACTTTGCAGTTTTCAAGAAAGACCGGAGTGGTGGAACTGCCGTGGATGCCCATTTTGTGTTCTTCGTTGCCGGGTTTGCAGCCGGGAAAGTTGCGTTCGACGATGAACGCGGAGAATTTTTCTCCGTCAATTTTCGCGAAGACGATGTAAAGGTCGGCAAATCCGCCGTTGGTGATCCACATTTTCTGGCCGTTGAGGACGTAGTGAGTGCCTTCGGCGTTGAGTTCGGCGCGCGTGAGGGAATTCTGGGCGTCAGAGCCGGCCTGAGGCTCGCTGAGGCAATAGGCGCCGATGGTTTCGGCGGTGGCGAGCTTGGGAAGATATTTCTGCTTTTGCGCTTCGGTTCCAAAGAAAACGATGGGCAGAGTTCCGATACCGGCGTGGGCGCCGTGAGTGACCGCGAATCCGCCGTAGATCGAAAGTTTTTCGGTGAGGACGGTGGTGGCAATTTTGTCGAGGCCTGCGCCGCCATAAGCTTCGGGAACGCCGCCGCCCATCAGGCCGAGTTCGCCGCCCTTGCGGATGAGTTCGGCCATCAGACCGGGTTTCTTGTTTTCCAGATCTTTTACATGCGGCAGGACTTCTTTGACTACAAATTCTTCGGCAGTTTGCCCGATGAGTTTTTGGTCGTCAGTCAGGTCGGCGGGAGTGAAAACATCTTGCGGGGCAGGGGACTCGAGCAAAAAGCTGCCGCCCTTTGCGGCGGTTTTGGTGACGACGCTGGTTGCCATTGGCAAGCCTCCGAAGGGTGCAGAAAGCGAGGATGAAAGACGCGAAAAGCGGAAACCGTTAACGAGGGGATTGTACTCCTGGGAACGGAGGGCCGCAATTGGACGGAAGTACCACTGTTGGGCAGAAGCTGGGAAGCGGAATTCTTGAAGCAGAACCGAGGAATCTGTGTGTCCGTGGAGGACCCAACCGCATTCGCTGGCGGAATCGCGTGAAGTGAACTAGTATTTGGTGCAGCAGCCCCCCGCAAAATTCAGAGGGATGAATGGGTTATCTAGTTCGCACCCTGAAGTTCCTGGCCGTATTGATGCTGGTAGGCGCGATTGTGCTTTGGTTCGCTGCGCGGCGTGGCGATCGCGGTTACATCCACGCAGAAATCACGATCGACCGCGGGGCGCCGGTGGTGTTCCGGTGGATCACGACCGATGAGTTGCTGCGGCGGTGGATTGCCGATGTGACGAAGCTGGAGAGAATCGGGGCAGCGGCAGCGAACAGCGATTTCCACCTGGAAGAAAATGTGGCCGGCCAGCCGGTGGCATTCGACGTGAAAATTATTCGAACCATTCCGAACCAAGAGATCGATCTTCTGGTGAAACCTCCGGATGGATCCGGAAGCAGCTACATTAGCGATGTAAATTTAAAGCTTTTTTCGGATGGCGATTACACGCGGTTGACGTTTTCCTCGCAAACCAATTTCTACAGTCTGGGCGATCAAGCTTTCGAGCCGATACTCACCTATGCAACGCGACGAAAGATACGGGATGATCTGGAGCGGCTGAAGGTGATGGTTGAAGCGGAAGGCAGTGTGCCGCCCGATGTTCGCGGACGCGCGAAGGGGCAGTAAACCCGGTGGTGATAAGCGTTTCGCCGAGGACCTAACAAAAAAAACGGAAGAAAAACAACTTAGGAGCTGGCGCCCCTACAAAGAATTACTCAATCTACGCTGGAGATTGACGAGTACCAGCCGTCAGGGTGTCTACGAGAGGCGCTCGATGATTCCTGCGGCGCCCATGCCTCCGCCAATACACATAGTGACCATGCCGTAGCGGGCGTTACGGCGTTCCAGTTCGCGCACGATGCTGGCGGTGAGTTTGGCACCGGTGCAGCCGAGCGGATGACCTAGTGCGATCGCGCCACCGTTTGGATTTACTTTTGATGGGTCGAGGCCGGCCTGCTGGATCACGGCCAAGGATTGAGCGGCGAAGGCTTCGTTCAATTCAATCACGGAAATGTCTTCCAATTTCAGTCCGGCGAGTTTGAGCGCTTTTGGAATGGCGTTGACCGGACCGATACCGAATTCTTCGGGCAGGCAACCGGCGGTGGCGTAGGCGACGAAACGCGCGAGCGGCTTCAGGCCAAGCGCCTTGGCGCGCGAATCGCTCATGACCACGACTGCGGCGGCGCCGTCGCTCATCGGCGAACTATTTCCGGCGGTGACTGAACCCTTCACGTGAAAGGCCGGTTTGAGTTTGGCGAGGATTTCGAGGGAGGTGTCGGCGCGCGGCAATTCGTCGGTGTTGAAGGTCAAGGATTGTGTGGAAGGCTTTTGCGGCTTGGCTTTTGCCGACGAGCCGTTGCCGTTGGAGGGCAGGGAAGTGATTTTTACTTCGACCGGGAGAGTTTCGTCCTTGAATTTTCCGGCGGCGATGGCGGCGATGGCTTTTTGATGAGAAGCCATGGCGAACTGGTCCGCTGCTTCGCGGGAGATTCCAAATTTGCGCGCGATGTTTTCGGTGCCGAGGCCCATGTTGATGTAGGCGTCGGGATAATGATCGACGAGCCAGGGATTTGGAGAAATTTTATTTCCGCCCATGGGCACCATGGACATGGATTCGGTGCCGCCCGCGACGATGACGTCTGCGCCGCCGCCGCGAATGCGGTCGGCGGCCAGCGCAATGGCCTGCAAACCTGACGAGCAAAAGCGGTTGATGGTCATGGCGGAAGTTTCGACGGGAAGACCGGCGCGAAGAGCGGCGATGCGCGCGACGTTCATGCCCTGTTCGCCTTCGGGCATGGCGCAGCCGAGGATGACGTCGTCGACTTCGCTGGCATTGAGTCCGGGCACGCGAGCGATGGCTTCTTTAATGACGAGGGCCGCAAGATCATCGGGGCGAGTGGCGCGCAGAGTGCCTTTGTAGGCGCGGCCGACGGGAGTTCGAATTGCGGAGACAATTACGGGTTCTGGCATGGCTGCCTCTTATTGAAAGTACTTCTTCATTGTTGGCCGCTGCGAGCAAAAACGCAAATCGCGGCGTCCGGCCTATTTTTTGTGAGGCGGTGCGACAGCGGCGGATTTCTTTGGAATAAAAATTGTACCCGGAGGATCGACGGCAAACTTTTTCGAATAGTTTCCCTGATTGACGGCGATGCCGACTCTGCCACGGGAATCGATGTAGAGCAAAGATTCGCCGACAGGGACGTTCATAAAGGTTTTTACATAAGGAAGGGTGACCGGCTTTTTGTTTATTTGCACGGTGACCTTATCGTCGAGCGCATAGCCTAGTGACGCGAAATCTTCCCTGGTGACGTTGGTGACTAGAGAGCCGAAGGGATCGTCGAGGCCGATGATGTCGCCGGTAGCGCCTTTGTCGTCCACCTTAGCGGTTTTAGGAGTAAGGCCGACGAGCTGCGGGACTGCGGGGCCGGCGATGGTGTAGTCCCAGCCTTCGGCGAGATGCGCGGCGGCGGGAGAAAAAATGTCGCGGCCGTGAAAAGTGGAAGAGACCGCGGCTTGAATCATCCAATTCTGATTGGAGATTTCGCGGGCGCCTTCGAGGCCGTCACGCTCGATGACCGCGCTGACCATGCCATTGTCCGGAAGAACGAAGAACTGGCCCTTTTTCGATTTGACGATGACGGCCTTGCGCGAAGTTCCGACACCGGGATCGATCACCGCGAGAAAAACGGTGCCGGAGGAATAGTAAGGCGTGACGCCGTAGAGAAAGCGCGAGGCTTCTTCAATTTGAAACGGGGTGACCTGGTGAGTGATGTCCATGATGCGGGCGTCGGGCGAGATGCTGAGGATCACGGCCTTGCAAATGGCGACGGCGTCGTTGGCGGTGCCGAAGTCGGTCATGAAAACGATGGTGGGTTTGCGGGCCGGGGCTGGAGCGGCTTCCTTTGGAGCGGGAGCATTTCCGCAACCGATAGATGAGGCGAGCAGCACGAGCGCCAATGAAAGAAATGATCGTCTATGCAGACCGAATGACATTGAGATTCTTCTCCTTTTTTCGAGTACCTAGTATATGCAATTCGCGCCCGAAGTCTCGCCTCCCGGGTCGCGCCGGAATTCATAGGAAGTTGTGAAAGCTTCAAGTAGACTTTAAACCTGTTCGCAAGGGCACTACCCAGTTCCTGCCTGCGCTAGAAACCAAATCCCAAGAGTTCCTGCAAGGAGAACGTGAATGCGTCGAACGTTTTTATTGACGATGGTGATGTTGTCGCTGAGCGCGCTGGCGGTGCGCGCGGACCAGGTCACGCTGAAGAATGGCGACCGCCTGACTGGCACGATCATAAAGACCAGCGATGATTCGAAAACATTGCAGATCAAGACGGAGCTGGCGGGAGAAGTGACGATTTCGTGGGACGCGATCACGGCGATTGTGTCAACTCAACCGCTGCACCTGACCCTCTCTGATGGAAGAGTGTTGGTAGGGACGGTCAGCAGCGCGGACGGAAAAATTGAGGTGGCGACGAAAGATGCTGGAACCGTGGAGGCGGCGCACGATGCGGTGAAAGTGATTCGCAACGATGCGCAACAAGCCGAAGCTGATCGGCTGCTGCATCCGCGATTGTTCGATTTTTGGAGCGGAATGTTTGATTTTGGACTGAGTCTGACCGAAGGGAACTCATCGACTTCCGCACTTACCATTGCCGGGAAGGCGTCGCGGATCGTGCCCAAAAACAAGTTTACGTTGTATTACACCGAGGTGTATTCGAAGGACGGCAATCAAACTCCGGCCAAGACCACGGCGAATGCGATTCACGGCGGGGTGCGCGACGATTTCAACCTGACGGCGCGGATTTATGCGTTCGGGTTCACGGATTTCGACGAAGACGCGCTGCAGAATCTGGACCTGCGAAACGTGCTGGGCGGCGGCCTGGGGTCGCACGTCATCAACAGCAAGAAAACGCAGTTCGACGTGTTTGGCGGCGGCAGCTTCAATCAGGAATATTTTTCGGCGTACACCATCGCCAATCCCACGCCGCCTCCGGCACTCTTGCTCGAACCATCGAGTACCCGGCATAGCGGGGAAATCGTGGCGGGCGAATCGCTGAGCACCAAGCTGGGCCCGCGAACCACGGTGAGCGAGCAGCTGACATTTTTTCCGAATCTGAGCACGGTGGGAGATTACCGGGTGACGTTTGACGCCAACGCTGCCACGAAACTCAAGTCGTGGCTGAGTTGGCAGGTAACGGTCAGCGATCGCTACCTGTCGGATCCGCCGATTGGATTGAAAGCCAACGACTTGCTGCTGTCGACAGGTTTGCGGTTGACGTTTGGCAAGGGAATCTTCTAAAACCGTGGGGGTCATTCAAAGGTGGTTTGCAGAAGGAGGCTGAAATGATTTATTGGCTGGTAGTGGGATTGATCGCCGGATGGCTGGCCGGCAAAGTGATGAAGGGCGGCGGGTACGGCATCATCGTGGACATCATCCTTGGGATCCTTGGCGGATTTTTGGGCGGATGGCTGTTTGGGATGCTGCACATTTCCATGGGCGGCGGACTAATCGGTGGAATCATCGTGGCATTTGTGGGAGCGGTGATCTTGGTTTGGATCAGCCGACTCCTTAAGAAAGCGTAGCGAGGAACGGCAATTTCTCGCGCAAAAAGCAAACCGCGCCGGCCTGCCGGGGGTAGGCAGACCAGCGCGGCTTGTGTCGGGGTAAACTCAGTTGGCCGCGGTCTCCTCGCGAGTGGCCAGAAACCATTCCGCGGTTGGAGCACGCAAATACTTCAAGCGCAACCTTGCCGCTTCGGCATTTTTACTGTCGCCCGCGTTTTGCCGCGCGATGGCGAGCCATTTTAGGGTCAACGGCGAACGGGGATCGGCGGACAGCTGGCCGGCGGCGTTGGCGAAGTCCTTCTGCGTAAAGAGCACATAGCCGCGAGCGGATTCGTAGCAATTCTCGACGATCAAGTCGCGAGACTTTGCGGAGAGGGTCTCGAGTTTATTTACGGTTTGCTGCGCGGCGTCCAG
>Ga0210402_10002074_pt1 | contig 19864 bp, 17 predicted proteins | sample IncBWC7MmetaG_FD_161055 | JGI IMG/M metagenome (GOLD analysis project Ga0210402, IMG submission 161055) | Forest soil microbial communities from Barre Woods Harvard Forest LTER site, Petersham, Massachusetts, United States - Inc-BW-C-7-M | ecosystem: Environmental > Terrestrial > Soil >... | reverse complement strand
CAACGCAATGAGCACCAGAAACATTGCCAGATACAAACCCGAGAAGGAGATCGCATACAACAGCGGCCACGCGGCAAAAGCCGCCCCCCCGCCCAGCACGAACCAAACCTGATTGCCTTCCCAAACCGGCTCTATCGAAGCAAGCAGCGTGCGGCGTTCGGCGTCGGTTCGCCCGAGAAAAGTGAAGCTCGCGCCCAGTCCCAGATCGAATCCATCGGCGATCGCGAATCCGATGAGCAGCACGCCGACGATCAGCCACCAGATTATCCGCAGGGTTGCGTAGTCCAGGAGCGCTGAGCTCATGCAGCGTACCCCATTCCATCCGGGCCGCGTCGTATCGTGCGCACCAACAGAAACGCATCCACGGCAGCCAAGGCAGAGTAGAAGATCACGAAGCCGGCGAGCGATAACCACACATTGCCCACGTGCATGCGCGACACGCCGAGGAACGTCGGCAGCACCCCATCGACGGCCCAGGGCTGCCGGCCGTATTCGGCGACAATCCAGCCCACTTCGACGGCTATCCAGGGCAAGGGTAAGCTGAAAAAGGCCAACTTGAGGAACCAGGGATGCCGATCAAACCGGTGGCGACTGGCCAGGTAAAACGCCGCGGCAAACAAGGCGATGAAGAACAGGCCGAGCGCCACCATGAGCCTGAAGCACCAAAACAGTACCGGGACATTCGGCACGGTTGACCAGGCGGCCGCATCGATCTGCTGCGGGGTCGCCGCAGCAGGATTGTCGGTGAAGCGCAGCAACAGCAATGCGTAGCCCAGATCCGCCTGATTGGCTTCGAATCGCCGTACAAGGGCTGGGTCCGGCGGCTCCGTCGATCCGCGCAGGAGCTGCAGCGCTGAATAGGCTTCCATCCCCAAGACAATGCGCGATCGCGCCCGAGCCACCAGATCATCGATACCCAGGATCGGCTGATCGAACGAACGGGTGGCGATGAGGCCGAGCGCCCAGGGAACTTTTATTTCGGCATGTGTCTTGCGGGCGGCGACGTCGGGAAATCCAAACAACGTAAAGCTGGCAGGCGGCGCTTCTGTGTGCCACTCCGCCTCGATGGACGCAATTTTCATTTTTTGATTTTCGCCGTCCAGATAGCCCGACTCATCACCCAGCACGACCACCGAGATTGAACATGCCAACCCGAAGCTCGCCGCCACCGCCATGGAGCGCTTCGCAATCGCAACATTGCGTCCGCGCAGCAAATACCAGGCGCTGATCGACAGGACAAAAACCGAACCCATTACATAGCCGGCGGCAACGGTGTGCACAAACTTCGCCTGTGCGACCGGATTGAACAGGACCTCGCTAAAAGAAGACAATTCCATCCGCATGGTGTGGTAGTTGAAGTGCGCGCCAACCGGGTGCTGCATCCAGCCGTTGGCAATCAGAATCCAGAGGGCCGAGAGACTCGAGCCCAGTGCCACCAACGCGGTCACGATGAGGTGTGCAATTTTTGACAGCTTATCCCAGCCAAAGAAGAACAGCCCCACAAAGGTCGATTCGAGGAAAAATGCAACCAGGCCCTCCAGGGCGAGAGGGGCGCCAAAAATGTCGCCGACGTAATGCGCGTAGTAAGCCCAGTTGGTGCCGAACTGGAATTCCATCGTGATGCCGGTCGCAACGCCCATCGCAAAATTGATGCCGAATAGCACGCCCCAAAACCGGGTCATCTGCTTCCAAATCTCGCGGCCGGTCATGACGTAGACCGACTCCATGATGGCGAGCAACATGGACAGCCCGAGCGTCAATGGCACGAACAAGAAGTGATAGAGCGCGGTAAGGGCGAACTGCAGGCGCGAGAGCGCAACAACGTCCAGGTCAATCACGCGCCGCCGCCCCTAAAGAACAGAAACCAAAGCAGGATCAATCCCAACAGTTTTGCCACAAGGACCCAGGTGATTTTGGCCTTAAGGTCGCGTCGCCAATCTTCGATTTGATCGGGTGTGCCTATAGCCAAAAATTACGCCGTTCTCTATTCCTTGGCAAGCTCGTGCATAATTGGTGACATGAATGATTCTCGCGGCCCGCGTCTGCGCCCCAGCGGCTCAATTCTCGTCACCCGGGTTCGTACACCGACGCAGGTACGAACGGCGTGCGTTACCGTGTTGTTCGCCGATCTTCGCGGCTACACCGGAATGGTGGAGCGGTTGCCGGCGGCGCGTGTTGTGCCGCTGCTGGATGAATTCTTTCGAGTTCTCGGCGGTGCTGCCGATCAGTTCGGCGGCAAGGTGTACCACATGGCGGGGGACGGGATCATGGCCGGCTTCGGTGTGAATGCGGAAGCCAATGGCGGTGCCTCTGAGGCGTTGGCGGCCGGGCATGCCATGTTGAAGGGCTTTGAACCGGTTGCCGAGCGTTGGCGCAGCGAGCTGTCCATCGAGGCCGGGATCGGAATCGGCCTGCACCAGGGTGAGGTGGCATTTGGAGTCCTGGGTCCCCACAACCGCAAGGTCACGACCTTGGTCGGCGACACGGTCAATGTCGCCGCGAGGCTCTGCAGCCGCGCGCGTGCCGGAGAGGTGTTGTTCTCCTGCACCGTTGCTGCGGCCCTGAGGATCTCCGCCGAGACCGCGGGCGGCGCGCCATCGACCTCATTTCTGCAGCTCCCGCAGTTTGAATTGCGGGGCCGTCGTGGACCGATTGACATTTGGTGCGTGCCGGCACCGGAGCGCTTGGCCCTCTAGGAGCCTGGCGGCAAGACAGGTTGGTGCCCCGAGCCGGGGTCGAACCGGCATGACCTCGCGGTCAACGGATTTTCGTACCTGCTACGGCTTTCGCCGCCGCGCCATTGCGCGTTTGGGGTCTGGAGTGCGCCACGACCGTGAGAGTCCGTTAGAACTGCCTTTAGGTCCCCGCCGTCCACTCTCTACACCTGCCGGCTGCTGCGCAGTCCGGATTGGCTCGGCGTTGCCTTGAGTTTCCCCAGGGGTTCGCCGACTTTGACGGGATTCAGCAGCGCGTTTCCGCGGCTGCCGCTCAATTTTTTTAAGTCCGTTGCGTCTACCAATTTCGCCATCGGGGCAAGCGCGTCAGTGTACCTTAGGAACGCCTGCTCGCGGCGAGATGCCAGACCGCGGCTTTGGAACCCGCGAGCGGGTCCCAAAGCCGCTAACGTCTACTTATCGAGCTTGGTTACTTTCGAACCTTCCAAGGAAACATCGCCGATTAGACCCTTTTCGCCGAAGACGAAGCCAAGGATCGGCCTTTGCAGCGTCTGGGTGTCATAGGCGCCACCCGCGCCTTTCGACAGCACGGCCACATTGGTGTCCGCGCCGATCGTCCAGCCGTGGCCATTCATGAATTTATCCAGCGCTTCCTGCGTCATGAATAAAATGACTTCCTTGTGCTTTGCCACGCCCAGCGTCAGGCCGACGGAGGCCGACCCGATGCTGTAGTAGGCGACATTTTTCCCGTCGATGCGCAGCGTTCCCTCGCCGAATTCACCGGCGACGCCGGCGCCACCTTTGGTAACGCGCGGGAATACCAGAACGCCCTTGGCTCGTGCAACCAAATCTTTGTGCATTGGATTGAGTTCATAAAACTGATGCATCGCGACGTGCACGCGCTCATCAATTTCGGCCTTGGTGGCGCCGAAGGAGACTGCGCTCAGGAGCAAAGCAGCGACCGCTAAACCCGATGCCGCGAATATTTTTCGAGGTTTCATAAATCTTTCCTGGTTGTTGGCTAATAAACACAGGTCAGTCTACGCAAAAGGCTGCGCGGCGATACGCTATGGCGGCGCGTAATAAGGTAGGCGTTTGCTTACGCCTTGGGTCCCTTAGGCTGACGCATTGCGCACATGTGCAACGCCTGTCGTGCCTCAGAAAAATCCTACCTCGATACGCGGAATGACAGACATTCAAGTTAGGATATCGCGCTTGGGTGGTGACCCGACGGAGTGACGATGTTTGGAGTTTTCGAAAAGCTGGTCTCCCCCTATCCGAACGACACGACCCTGGCCTTGCCGCAAGGGTTCTTCCCATTCTTGTGGGCGTGTGCGCGCGGCGCTCGCCGCTACATCGCGGCGATGACCCTGCTCACCGGCGCCATCGGGGTGTTCGAGGCGCTGTTGTTCAGCATGTTGGGCCGTGTCGTGGATTGGCTGGCAAGAGTTCAGCCCGCGCGGCTCTGGACCGAGCAGCGCACGCATCTTTTGCTGTTGGGCTGCATTCTACTGGGCAGCGTGGTGATGATCGCGCTTCAAAGCCTGCTCAAGCAACAGGCCCTGGCCGGCAATTTCGCGATGCGGCTGCGCTGGAATTTTCACCGCAACATGCTGGCGCAAAGCTTGAGCTTCTATCAGGACGAGTTTGCCGGACGGGTCGCCACCAAGGTCATGCAAACAGCCCTGGCCGTGCGCGATACCTGGATGATATTGGCCGATATTCTGGTGTTCGTCGTGATTTATTTCGTGACGATCGCGCTGGTCGTCGGAAACTTCAATCTGTGGCTGCTGGCGCCTTTCTTTTGCTGGTTGGGTTGTTATCTCGTGGCGGTTTGGTACTTCGTGCCGCGTCTCGGCGCGGTGGCCAAGGCACAGGCTGATGCGCGCTCGCTCATGACCGGGCGAATTACCGACGCCTACACCAATATCGCGACGGTGAAACTGTTTTCGCACACGCAGCGCGAGGCAGTGTACGTTCGAGGAGCGATGGCGGAATTTCTGCAGACGGTGTACCGGCAAATGCGCATGGTGACCGGCTTTGAAATCGTCAATCACCTGTTGAGCATGGGACTCATCGCGGGCACGGGCGGCGTCACGCTGTGGCTATGGACGCGGGGTCAAGTGGGCGTCGGTGCGGTCGCTGCCGCAACGGCCATGGCCTTGCGACTCAATGGCATCTCGCATTGGGTCATGTGGGAAATGGCTTCTTTGTTCGAGCAGATCGGCACGGTCCAGGACGGCATCAACACGCTTGCGCGCCGGCCCACGGTCGTCGATCGGCCCGATGCCGTTCCGCTTCGCGTCAGCCGCGGCGATATTCGTTTCGAACATGTCAGCTTCAACTACGGTGCCGCGCATCACGACGTCGGCCGCGTGATCGAAAATCTGAACATCCACATTCGTGCGGGCGAGAAAATTGGCTTGGTCGGACGTTCAGGCGCCGGCAAGAGCACCGTGGTCAATCTGCTGCTGCGATTCTATGACATACCGCAGGGAAGGGTGCTGATCGACGGTCAGGATATTGCGCTGGCGACGCAGGATAGCTTGCGCGAGCAAATCGGCATGGTGACGCAGGACACATCGTTGCTGCACCGCTCGGTACGCGAGAACATCCTCTACGGTCGCCCCGACGCCAGCGATGCCGAAATGATTGCGGCGGCCAAGCGGGCGGAAGCCCACGACTTCATCGTTACCCTCACGGACCCGAAACACAGAAACGGCTACTCGGCACACGTGGGTGAGCGAGGCGTGAAGCTCAGCGGCGGCCAGCGCCAGAGAATTGCCATTGCGCGCGTCATGCTCAAAGACGCGCCCATATTGTTGCTCGACGAAGCGACCAGCGCTCTTGACAGCGAGGTCGAGGCGGCAATTCAACAAAGTCTGTATCGCCTGATGGAGGGCAAGACGGTCATGGCCATTGCGCATCGTTTGTCCACCATTGCCGCGATGGATCGCTTGATCGTGCTCGACAAGGGACGCATCGTCGAAGAGGGCAATCACTACTCCCTATTGGCGCAGAAAGGCCTCTATGCCCGGCTATGGGAGCACCAAAGCGGCGGGTTCCTCGGCGAGACCGAAGAGAGCGAGACGCCCAGTGACGCCAATCGAGGGCGGCTTGCGACCGAAGTGATGGGTGTAAGTGAATAGGGGAACTTTTGTTGCGTTGCTGCCGGTTAGGTGGCTGAATTCTCTGTCGCTGTCGCCGACCGATCTGCTCCGCGATCGGACCTACCGACGGCTCTGGACTTCGATTCTGATCTCCTCATTTGGCGGGCAGGTGACCTTGCTCGCCATTCCGTTGACCGCCGCCGTGCTCATGCACGCGGCACCCACGCAAATGGGCCTCTTGACGGCCATGGAGATCGTTCCTTTCGCGCTATTCTCGCTGCCGACCGGCGTGGTGCTCGATCGCGTCAGGAAGCTGCCCGTGTATGTCGTCGGCGAACTGTCGATCGCCTTGGGCGTGGCCACGGTGCCGATAGCGTGGTGGCTCGGATGGCTCTCGATGTCCTGGCTGTACTTCGTGGCGTTTTTGATCGGCGCGGTGAATACGACTGCCGGCAGCGCCGCCCAGATTGTGCTGACCCAGATCGTGCCGCGCTCGCGCTTGGTGGAAGCGCACGCGAAAAATGCCCTCGCCTCGGCCACCGCCGAGGTGACTGGACCCGCCGCTGCCGGCGCGTTGATCAAGTTGACGGGCGCGCCGATCGCGCTCTTGGCGAACGCTTGTTTGTTGATGATCTCGGCATCCATTCTTCGCGGCGTTCCCGTCAGAGAAACCCCCAGCAAGGTCAATCCTCCATTCTGGTCAGCCATGCGCGAAGGGTTGGATTTCGTGCGCGGCCACAAGCTGCTGGTCACCATGGCCGCTTGCGTTGGAATTTGGCAAATGTGCAGCCAGTCAGCCACCGTGGTGCAAATCCTGTTCGCGATTCACCAACTCGGGCTCACGGAACGGGGCGTCGGATTCAGCTACGTCGCGCTCGGCGTCGGCACGGTGTTCGCGAGCGCAAATGGGCACCGCGTCGTCCGGCGCTTAGGTCCCGGCCCCACATTTGTTTTAGGCTTTGCGGTTTCCGGGTCGGGCTGGCTGCTGCTCGCCGTGGCGCCGGCCAATTCGCTGGGCGTCGTTGCTTACGCCACGATGCTGTTGATGTACGGTGTGGGAGCCATCTTTATTTTCATCAATTTTCTGTCGCTGCGGCAGTCCGTCACGCCGGCGCCGATGCTCGGCCGCATGACCAGTACGATGCGCTGGTTGATTCTTTTGCCCGCGGGACCTGGGGCGCTCTTCGGCGGGTGGGTGGGAGAGCATGTGGGCTTGCGAGCCGCGCTGGGTTTTTCCGGCGTCACGGCGCTGCTGCTTGCCAGCGTTGCGTGGCGGCTGCCGGTGATTCGCAGCGTGAAAACATTACCGACTCTTAAGGCTGAAGCGGTTACGCCATATTCTTCCGATTCTCAATGACTTAAAAGACGGGCATTGCCCGCACGAATGCGGCCAAGTCCTACATACGCTGGCTCGCCGTCAACGGAACATATCGCCGTGCCGTTTAGGCACTAAGTTTGGTCGCTTTGCAGCCGAACGACATCAAAGAAGGAGTATTGAATGAAAGCTTCTCGTAAGGCGTTATTTCTGGGTCTATGCATGGCGGTGAGCGCGGTGGCCCTACCGACGATTGCATCCGCAGGCGTCTTCGTGGATATCGACGTAGCTCCGCCGCCGCTACGCGTTGAAACCGTGCCCCCGCCGCGCGTAGGATTCGTGTGGGCGCCGGGCTATTGGGAATGGCGCGGCCATGAACATGTCTGGGTTTCGGGCCGTTGGGTTGGCGAGCGCCGAGGGTATCACTGGGTCCCGGACCGTTGGGATCAACGCGGGGAGCGTTGGCACCACGAACGCGGGCATTGGGAGCGCTAGGCTTCCGATTGCAGGGCTGAAAGGAATTGCGGCGCGGACTAAAAGACGCGCCGCAATTTTTTGCGCATTCAAGACGCGAGTGAACTAGAGTGCAATTCCGATGAGTGCCAAGAACGCGCTACGAGTGGGTCTCATCTCCGATACTCACGGCTTATTGAGACCCGAGGCGCGCGCATTTGCCGGCGGCTGCGACTACATAATTCATGGCGGCGACATCGGATCGGCCGCGATTCTCGACCAGCTATCGGCCATGGCGCCGCTGATCGCCGTCAAGGGCAACAACGACCGGCAATCCTGGGCCGCTCATTTGCCGGAAACCGAAATGATCAGAGTGGGCGGCGTGTTCATTTACGTCATCCATGACGCCTCGCAACTCGACATCGAACCCCACGCCGCCGGCGTGCAGGTCATCGTATCGGGTCACTCTCATAAACCGCTGATCGAGCAGCGCGACGGCATTTTGTACATCAACCCCGGAAGTTGCGGGCCCCGGCGTTTCAAGCTTCCGATCTCCGTGGGAGAGATCCTGGTCGAGGGCACCAAGGTCAAGGCGCGGACCCTTGAATTCACGGAGTGTGGCTAGCGTGAACTCGGTGAGTAAGGGTGCTCGCGCGCGAGTGTGCCCCTTTAGTAACCAGGCTCCGTCACGCCTTTGCCAGGCGTGATAAACCGGTAGACCAGCGCACCGATCGCACCGCCGAACAAGGGTGCCACCCAGAACAGCCAGAGCTGCGACAGGGCCCAACCCTGAACAAACACCGCAGGACCCGTGCTGCGCGCGGGATTTACCGAGGTATTGGTCACTGGAATGCTGATCAAGTGTATCAAGGTGAGGGTGAGGCCGATCGCCAGGGGTGCGAAGCCCGTGGGTGCCTTCTTATCGGTGGCTCCCATTATTACGAACAGGAATATCGCGGTCATGATGACCTCGCACACCAACCCTGCGGCCATGTTGTAGTGGCCGGGCGAATGATCGCCAAAGCCGTTGGCCGCGAGGCCACCCGCCAACGGATCCGAGCCGTTGCCTCCGGCGATGAACACCAAGATCCACGCCGCCACGATGCCGCCCAGGACCTGAACGATCCAATAGGGCAGCATTTCCTTCGCCGGATGCCTTCGCCCTAGAACCAGACCGAAAGTCACGGCCGGGTTTAAATGACAGCCCGACACGTCTCCGATGGTGTAGGCCATGGCCACGATGGTCAGTCCGAAAGCCAGGGATACGCCCACGAGTCCGATGCCCACGTGTGGGAACGCCGCGGCAAGCACCGCGCTGCCGCAGCCCCCGAGGACCAGCCAAAAAGTGCCAATGAACTCTGCAGCAAGCTTTCTGGTCAAGGGCATGGTTGACTCCTGTCTTTTTTGGCGTATTTCTGCTTGACCGCTATTCGGCACGGCCGGCTTTTGCGCAAAATACCAGAATCGGACGCGGCGTTAAACCAAAGGGCAGGGGCTCGGTACACACCTTGTGTAATCGTGCTCATTGGGAACGCCTCAAACCAGCACGGATTTGTCGCATGACTTACGCCTGGCCCCGGAGAACCGATGCTTTCGATCTTGGTTTGCCACTCTTATTTTCTGCGGCTGGACCAAAAGCAGGTCGCCCGCGCCAAACCGTATCCGCCGCTGGCGACGCTCCAAGTGGTCTCCCTGCTGCGCGAGGCCGGGCACCAGGTTTCGTTTTTCGATGCCATGCTGGCGGAGGGAATCGAGGAGTACGATCGATTACTGGAATCGGCGGCGCCTCAGCTGGTCTTATTCTACGAGGATAACTTCAATTTCTTGAGCAAAATGTGCCTGGCCACCATGCGCCGGGCCGCTTGCGACATGATCGGCTCGGCGCGGCGTTCCGGTGCGAGGGTTATCGCGGCGGGTCCCGACGTGAGCGATGCGCCTGGGCCGTACCTTCGCGCGGGCGCCGATTTGGCCTTGGTGGGCGAGGGCTTGTCCGCTCTGCTCGAACTGCTGCCGAGGCTTGATGCCCAGCTGCGCATCAATAGCGACGATCTGGTGCGCGGGCTCTCGGGAATTGCCTCGTTGAGCGCCGGCAAAGTCGTCAAGGCGAGCGGCACCAAGGGATTGGCACTCGCCCATGATGCGGGTCTCGCAGCATGGGATCTGGTCGACATGGATCGTTATCGCGCCGTTTGGATGAAGGCGCACGGGTATTTCAGCTTGAACATGGCGGCTTCGCGCGGATGCTCCTTCCGCTGCACATGGTGCTCCAAGCCTACTTGGGGCAATCAGTATCTGCAGCGCAGCCCGCTGGAAGTGGCAGCCGAGATGGCGTACCTCAAGCGTAGCTTCAATCCAGACCACATATGGTTCGCCGACGATATCTTCGGATTTCGCGTGGACTGGGTCAGCCAATTCGCCGCGGCGACGCGCGCCGCGGATACCCAGATTCCGTTCAACATACAAACACGCGCGGACTTGATCAGCGAGCGCATGGCGCTCGCGTTGCGCGATGCCGGATGCCAGGAGGCATGGATCGGAGCGGAGAGCGGCAGCCAGAAGATTTTAGACTCCATGAACAAGGGCACGACCGTGCCGGAAATTCTAACTGCACGCAAAAGACTGCAGGCGGCGGGAATTCGCGTCGGCTTTTTCATCCAGCTGGGATACATCGACGAGCAATTCGAAGACATCCTGGCGACCCGGGATTTGCTGGCGTCCGCGCAGCCCGACGAGATCGGCGTCAGTGTGTCCTATCCTTTGCCGGGCACGAAATTCTACGATCTCGTCAAGGCACAGATGCGCGCGAAAACGCACTGGCACGAGAGTAACGATCTGGACATGATGTTCCACGGGACTTACACCTCGGATTTTTATCGGACGGTGCGCAACTTGCTGCACGATCAAGTCGGATTGCAATCTGCCGATGCGCGGCTGCTACCCGAATACGAGAGGGCCGTCGATGCGGTTGAACGACGCTGGCAATCTCTGCTCGCCAACGAAATGCAATACCGCTCATCTTCCGATCGATCCGCGACGACCGCGTAGCCATGCAGGCCCGTCGCAGCGCGCCCTGCACTGCATCGGCCAGCTTGCTGGGCGATCACAAGGATCGAGACTACTCGGCCAAATTGAGCAGATTTAACGCGTTTGCCGAGCCCGAGATTCGTCTGCTGATCCGGAATCTAGAATTAAAGCCGGGGATGCATATACTCGACGCCGGGTGTGGTACCGGCGAAGCACTGAGTTGGCTATCGAGCGAAGTAGCACCATCCGGAAGAGTAGTCGGTATCGACCTCGCGGCGGCGCATGTGGCTGCCGCTCGAACGCATGCTTCACCGACGATTCAGGTCTATCAAGCCGATTTGTTCGATGCCTCGATGGAGCCGGCAAGTTTCGATCTTGTCTGGTGCGTCAATACAATCAATCACCTTGCCGAACCAGTCGATGGCGTGAACCACCTCGCCAAGTTGTTGCGCCGCGGAGGGCGTCTCGCCCTCGGGCAAAGCTCATTGCTACCCGATATGTACTTTGCGTGGGACGCCAGGTTGGAACGGGTAACCAACGAGGCTGTGCGCAGCTACTATCGGGACCGCTACCACCTCGAGGAGCAGGACCTTGCTCCCGTGCGCGCCATTGTTGGAATTCTGCAGCGCGCGAATCTGCGAAACATCACCGCGCGGACCATTGTAATCGAGCGGCTAGCGGCGATGGACGCAGCGACGGAGTCGTATTTAAGGGACGCTATTTTTCGCGATACCTGGGGAAAACATCTGCGGGAATATCTTTCGGATGAAGACTACGCGGAACTCAGCCGTCTGTGCGATCCGCAGCATCCTCAGTTCGCGTTGCGTCGTCCTGATTTTCATTTCTTGCAGAGCTTCACGCTGGCGGTGGCCGAGGTCTAGAGCAGGTCGCGTAGAGCGTCTGAAAGCATTCGGCCGTATAGTTGGCGTCTTCGCGTACGGCCCTCCGCAGGGCTTCGCGCGCAATGCGGAGGCGCAAATCTTCGTCTTGCAGCAATTGACCGATGATCTGGCCCAGGCGCGCCCAATCTCCGACGGGCACACACGCCGCGGCAGCGGGCGACCATTCGCGGATATGACCGACTGCTGTGCCCACGGTCGGGACGCCCGCGACAGCCGCCTCCAGCATCGCGAGGGGACCAGCCTCATGACGCGAAGAGAGAATCATGAGATCAGCCGCTTCGACGACAGGCCGTAGTTGACTCTGCGTCAGGAATCCTAGAAACCTGACTCTCTCCGAGAGCCCCAATTCCGCGGCCATGGATTGCATCTCGCCGTTCAGGGTGTCTTCGCCCACCACATTCATTTCGAAATTCAACCCGGACCGCATGAGTGAGGCAAGCGCCCGCAGCAGGGTCGGCTGGTCTTTCACGCGGTTCAAACTGGCCACATGAACGAACCTTGGCGGGCGGCTTGGATCGCGCGCCACTGGATCGCGCGGCGGCCACGCGGCAAGATCGACGCCGAGCGGTACGCGATGTGCCGTCACACCACGCGCGGACAGCATCTCGATTATGGGACTACTCGCTGCGGTCACCGCCGACGCTTCGCGCAGGTTCCACGCTTCGCGTAATCGTCCGTACCATTTCAATCTGCCGCCGTAGCCGATTTCTGGAATCGAGGCGAGTTCGCCGCCCGCGACGTGTACCAGGCTGGGGATGCCCAACATCCTTCCGCTTGTGACCGCAATCAAGCCGCACCAGCCGGACCAGATCGCATGCACGACATCGAAAGGGGCCGTGCGATGCGCGGCGCATATCGCGCGAACCGCGCGCAAGACCGTCTGTTTCGAGCCTATATTGCGGATATGCGCTCCCGCCGCCTGCCATTCGCCGGCCTTGATTTCCTGATACAGGGCGAATACTTGCACGTCGTTGTTGATGGCAAGCCGGCCTATCAAAGCCAGAAGCGCTGGAATCACCCGATATTCCAAGGATCGGTCAACACCTCCAGGAACCACCAATGCTATGCGCATCGCTTATTTCTCGGGTCCAGGAGCCTAGCGTGTCCGCCTGTCCAGCAGCGCTCGCAAGGCCTCGACCGCCTCGATTGGATGCGATCCCCTGCGCAGCTCAAACGCGTCAAGGCGACGAACACGTCTTTTAAAAATCGGCCATTCGGGTTGATTAGCCGCATATGCCTGGGCCTTCACGAGATTCGCCAGCAGCCTTGACTTCGATAGCGGTCTCAAAAGCGGGCCTGTGCCGGCACTTTTTGTCGAGAGAAATACGACCGCGCCGATCTGCAGCGGAGAAGCAGCGAGCCGATAACCACCGCGCCGCAAATCAAGCTCAAATTTCTTGACGCCGCTTCGGCGGCGGATTACCGGTGAGTGTCGAATTGCCGCCGCATTGTCGCGCTCGATCCAGCGAAGGGAATTTGCGGGAACGTGCAGAAAGTTTGCGATACCGGTTGCAAGCAGCGAATCAGGTGCGACGAAGACCGCGTCCTCCGAAAGGAATTCGAGACCCTGCAACAGGCACAGTAGAGCCACCGTCGACTTTCCCGCGCCGCTGGGACCCATCATCAGAACGCCACGCCCACCCAGACCCACGCATGCGGCATGCAGCGATACCAACCCCTGAACGCGCTGGGCAAGACTAAACACGGCGAATTCAATCAGTTCGTAGCGCGTGTGATAAGGAAATCGCAGCATTTGCGGCGAAATACCCACCAGCGCCGACCGCTCCTGCGGAGACAGCACAACGAAGTTCGAACCGTGTGTCGCGCCTCCCAGGAAACCTCCCCCGGAAATCATGTTGAGCGGCGGCGGCTCCCGACGTCCGCGCGAGCGCTGCGGGCCGCTGGACATCAGCTGCAATCTGACTCTCAGGCGCGGACCCGCATCCGACAATCGATGCCGTGGCAAACCCCCGTAGGCGGACTCCACCAGGTGAAGCAGTTGACGGCTATTGCTGTGAAACTGGAATCGGGCGCCCAACAATTGCAGATCCTCGCGTAGCGTCGGCATCCGCTCGCCGAACGGATCGGCGTACAAATCGGGTATGATCTTTTGGTTCTCGCGAGTCATGTAGCTAGCATATCGGGAACGGTATGGTAGCGGCGATACGTATTCACTCCATTGACTATGAACCCAGCCCGCACACCGCAATTGCGCGACACTCAAGAAGCGTTCGACAGCGTCGCCGCGGACTATGACGGTCCGCGCGGCAACAATGTGCTTATTCAGGAAATGCGCTGCGAAATGTGGCGCTGGTTGGACGCCACCTTCGCCCCTGGCAGCCGATTGATCGATTTGGGCTGCGGCACCGGCCTTGATGCCATCCGCATGGCGCAAATCGGACATCATGTCACTGCCACCGATTGGTCGGCGCAAATGATACGGCGGACCAGCGACCGTGCGGAACGCGAGAACCTGACCGATCGGGTGCGGGCGATCGCGGTGGGCGCTCATGAGCTGCAGCGCCTGGACGGGGAGGGCGTCTATGATGGTGCCTATTCCAACCTCGGCCCGCTCAATTGCGTACCCGACCTGGCCGACGTGTCGCGCGAATGTGCGCGCCTACTCAAGCCGGGCGGCGCGCTTGTATTCACCGTGATCGGCCGCTTCTGCCCGTGGGAGCTTGCGCATTATCTGCGGCGTGGGCGTTGGGCGAGAGCGGGAATACGGTTCGCCAGGAATGTGGTGCCCGTCGATATGAATAATCACACCATTTGGACCCGCTACTATGGTCCGCGCGAGTTCTATCGAGCCTTCAAATCGCATTTCACGCTCGAACACTATCGCGGACTGTGCGTATTCGCCCCGCCGCCATATTTGACGTGGGTGCGCGAGAAACACCCCCGCTGGCACGACCGGCTGTGGCGCCTCGACCGGCGTGTAAGCGGATATCCTGTGATCCGTGCGTGGGGAGATCATTTCCTAATTGTCATGCGAAAGAGGCAATCCACTTAGAGACCTTCGAGGCAACGCTACTTGATTGCAGCCGTTGCGATGTCCCGAAAACAGCCGTCGAGTGCGCTTGCGACGTACTGCGCACCCACCCATGACAAGTGATCTCGGTCGCCGTACAGCAGTTCGCCGTTGGACTCGAAAATGCATGTATCCCCACGGCAGAGCAGGTCCTTAGGATCCACGTACCGCAGCATTCGATGCTGCTGCGCGAGCGCTCGGATGTCGCGTTCCGGCCCGCTAAACTGTTCTTGCGCTTCGGTGCGGGTCAGCTTTAGGAAGTCTTCTGCGATACCCCGTTTGCGCGCTACGCCGAGCGCTTTCGGCAAATCGTATTTGTATTCGGGGACATCCAGCACGATGCAAACGAAGCGATTGATCGAGCCTGCTGCTCGCAACGTCTCCAGTAGACCCCGCTTGAAGTTGGAATCTTCGGGATCAACGTCTTCATTCGACGGTGAAACGAGATCCGCATCGACATCGATCCAGTGCGCGTTCAAAATTAGCAGACCAGGGTCGAGTTGCCGAACCGCTTGTGCTGCCGCAGCGTTGAAGGCACCACACTCGCTGTTCCACGCCGCCTTCCACGGCCTTTTGATTGTCCCGACGAGCGGCCTGCACGATGTCCGGACGGCGAAGTACAGCCGCATGTGGTGAAGCTTCGCCAGCTGCTCGTACGCGGGCAGCAGTGCCATCGCATGGCTATCGCCCCAGACCACGCCTCGTACCGCAGCGTCGTCCTGCGGCCCGACGCTGCACAGCCTGCCGGAGGCAATCTCGTCGAATGATATGTTCACGCATTTTGGCGGAAAGTCGCCTTCCCAAAGCCACGCGATTCCCGGCACTCGTGTCTCCGGTGGGAATCGCCATTGAAGTCCGTCCGACTTCCAAAACAGGATGCCGGTTGCCAGAATCACGATACTCACGATGAGCGCCCACGACACAAACCATCGATTGGACTCAAGAAGTTGCCGCCTCCGTATCGGCATTTCGATCCACTTCCAACTTGCGACCGCGAGTACGTATATCAACGCAATCAGCATGCCCAGTCGGAAACCGCGGAACTCTTGGAGAAAGTAGTAACCCGCAAGCACCAATACCGGGTAATGCCACAGATAGAGCGAGTACGAAATCAGCCCGGTGAACACGAAAGGCCGCAGGGACAGCAATTTTCCGACCAAGGTCGATTGTTGGCGGCCCGTCTGGATCAATATTGCCGACGCTGCGCAGGGAGCAATCGCGTACCACCCAGGGTATGGAGTCGTGGGGCCGTACCAGCAGGTCACAAATGCCAGAGTGACAAGCGCTGCAATCGCGAGCAGCTCATTGGCCGATTGAGATTTTAGCGAGCCTTGCCCGCTCGTCGCGAGAACCCCTCCCAGCAGCAACTCCCATGCTCGCGATGGCGCCAGAAAGTAATTGGCCGCGGGCGCCTGGTATAAACCCCAGATGCAAATGGCAAGCGAGATTGTCCCGAGTGCAATGAGCGCACGCCTTTGATGACGGGGCAAGTATCTGCAAATGAGAGCAAAGCTAATCGGATAGATTAGATAAAATTGCTCTTCTATCGCAACCGACCAGAAATGTGTAATGGGTACATGAACCAACTTGCTGCTGAAGTAACCCGTTCCTTCCAACCAGGCAGTGACGTTCGTCCAAAACACGGGTGTTGCGGCGAGATAGCGCCCAAGTCTCGCAAGATCCCACGGCAGAAGAATGGCAGCCGACACAACTGCAACGACGAGGGATGTTGCGAACAGCGCAGGGAGGATTCGCCGCGCGCGACGCAGATAGAAATCCTGCAGTCGCGGACGCAGCGGCTTCTCCGCCGATCCGGCGAGCAGTTGAGTGATGAGATATCCTGAGATGACGAAGAACACGTCTACGCCCACGTAGCCGCCGCCGAATCCAGGTATTTCGGCGTGATACAGAATCACCGCCAGAACCGCGATTGCTCTTAGTCCATCGATATCAGGGCGGTAGGTCATGAAACGAATCGGCCCACGGATCGGAAAGCACCGACTCTCACACGCCGCGCCGGCGTTTCCGATAGAACTCGAGCAGCCGGCGCGGCAAGTAGGGGCGTAGCAGCACCGTCTTCAAGCCGCTAAGCCACCATCGCGGATAGGTCCAGGAGTACGCCAAGCTCTCCCACAACGCGCGGAACATGCGGCCTTGGGCACCCAGTTCTGCGTGGGTCGCGGCAAGCTTAAGCGCGTTTCTCATGCGCTCCTTACGCAATAGCGAACGCCGACCGCCGTCGACGAGCTGCTGGCGTCTGCTGAGCGAGTTATCCCGGCCTACGAATGCGCTTTGCCAATCGCTGGTGTGACTGTCCTGGTGACGCCGCACATAGAGGAGCGGCTCGTCGACGATGGCGACCTCGCTGTGGAGGGCAAGCCGCAACCACAGGTCATAGTCCTCCCCAGAGAGCAGCCCCTCATCAAACCCACCCGCCTGCGCGATCAACTGGCGCGTTGCCAGCACGCTGGGAGTTCTGATCTGCGCGCGGCCCGTCACCACCTGCTCGAAAATATCGCCCTCATGAGGTACCCAGGGCCTTTGAGCCTCCTCTGGCAGAGGATTGCCGGATCCATCAACCTGCAAGAATGCCGTGTAGCTCCAGCGACAGTTGACCCGGGCACGCAGTGTCTCGATCTGCCGCTCCAGCTTTCGGGTCGCCCACAGATCATCGGAGTCCAGGAAGGCGACGTATTCGCCGGCCGCCCTGAGCAGGGCTGCGTTGCGTACCATCGAGGGCTTGCCGGTGTGCGGCAGCCAGACCACCATGACTCGCGGGTCATCCCCAAGGGACTGAAGATATTGCCGGGTCTCGAGATCCGAGCCATCGTCGGCAATTATCAACTCCCAGTCTGCGAATGTCTGAGCGTATACAGATTCTATTGCCGGCCGGAGAAACCTCAGTCGATTGAAAGTCGGCAATACCACCGACACGATCGATTCCCTCGCTCCGGCTTGCAAGCGTCCTGCGACCGGCCCCATCAAACCTGTCCGCTACGCGCCTCGGGGCGAAGGGCGGTACACACCCAGGAAACCTCCCTGCCGCTGTGCACGACGCGAACTTCATCGACGGTCGCGTACGCTTGCTTGAGTCGCCGCAGTATCGTGGCGCTGCCGCGCGCGGCCGTGCACAATGACACCAACAGAATGCCCCCGGGGTTCAGCGAACGCGCGTATCGCTCCACGGTGCGCAGCGGATCGCGCAGGCAACACAGCACTTCGTTGAAGACGATGACGTCGAAATGCTCTGCCGGCGAATACTCATCGCAGTCCGCAGCGAGAAACGTACCGCGATCGTTCCCTCGCTCCTGCGCCACGGAGATTGCGCTGCGCGACACGTCGATCCCGACATACTTCGAAAAGCAGGAGCTCGGGAGTCTGCGCAACAGAACGCCCTGGCCGCATCCTGTATCCAACACCGTCCCGCCTGGCTTCAGGTGGCAAATATAGCCTGCCAGTACGCTGAAGCGCGCCAGCTCGGAAAGCTCCGCCAGGAAATCCCACCTTCCTGCGGCATACTGCGCTTCCCAGGTCTGCGCGGACTGCAATAAGCTATCGGAGCGGCGGCCGCGGTCTGTGAGCACCTTCAGCCAGCGCGCCGCGCGTTCCAGAAACGCATACCGGCCCACGTTTTGGCTGCTCACGGTGCTCGATCCGTGCTTACTGAGGCCATCAGTAATATTCTATGGATCATGTCGGCGCTTCCTATTCTCAGTTATCACAACGTGGCCGTGGCGCCCAAAGACGCGCCCTTCAAGCTGCTGTACGTGAGCCCGGACAGCTTCGAGCGGCAGCTGTGGACGTTGCGTCGTCTTGGGCTGCGCGGCGTCTCCACGAGCGAGGGCATTGCCCGGCTGAACAATGGCGCGTCGCGCGGTTGTGTCGTGTTCACATTTGACGATGGGTACGCCGATACGCTTACGATGGCAGCGCCGCTCTTGAAGCAATATGGCTTCGGAGCAACTTGTTACGTCATCAGCGGCGCCGTCGGGACCTACAACCGCTGGGACGCGGAGTACCTTCGGGAAAAAAAGCCGCTGATGAGCCGCGATCAGCTTGACCAGTGGTTGGCCGCCGGCATGGAAGTGGGCTCGCACTCGCTCTCGCATCAGCGGCTGCATGAATTGCCACAAGATGTTGCGCGGTACGAGATCGCGGAGAGTCGGGCTGCGCTGCGCAACTTGCTTGGCGTCCAGATCGAGCATTTCGCCTACCCCTTCGGCCACTTTACCGCCGACACTGTCGAGTTGGTGCGGCAGGCCGGCTACTCCTCGGCGATGACGGTCCTGCCGGGAATGGCGCGGGCATCGGACGACCGACTGCGGCTCCCGCGGATACTTGTGAACGGCGAGTGGGGCCTGTGGAAGTTCCTGCTGCATGTTGCAACTCCTTACGAACGCCTGCGCCGGCGACCGCACGCACTCTGACATTCTGAATGATGGTGCATTGTACTCTGGGACCCCAGATCGTCGACATGTGTGCGGGAACGAATTGCCGATGAGCGCAGCATGGTCGTTCGTCGCGGAGCTGTGCGCGAATTTCGTATACTCAGCGAACCAATTGAAACGCCCTCGAACAGCGACTCACCATGAACTCTTCTTTTGCAGCTGAACGGTACGACGTAACCCCGCTCCCATTCATCCCGTTCTCTAACACGGGCGGCGAGGCCCTGAATAACAACGGTGTGGTCGTTGGCGGAATTGCCAACTCTGACGGGTCGGTTTCACTCGCGGAATGGTCCAACGGCGTGCTCACTGACTTGGGCGTCCCGCCCGGCGTTCCAAGCCTTGACTTCAATACGCCCCGGGTTTTCGGCATGAACGACTGCGGGGCGGTCGTCGGCACCATCCGCACCTCTGCCGGCGACCTACCGTCACGATGGTTTATCCATGACCGCGGTCGTTTCACGGTCCTACCTCTGGCAGACCCGACGGATCTGGGCGGCGCTGCAATCGGCGTCAACAACCGGGGAGAGGTGGTTGGATATGACCATACTTCAAGTAACCGCGTAGTAGGGTGGCGCTGGTCCAATGGCGCCTATTCCAGCTTACCCGTATCCGGCACCAGCACCGCTGCACTCGGCATTAATTCCAGCGGCACCATCATTGGCAACCGCCGTGTCCGCCTCATCCGGCGTCTCCTCACCGGCCAATTGCGTCGCACGGGCGAGCGCGGTTATGTTCTGAGCCACGGCACGACTCAGTATCTGACTGGGTTTGTCTATGCGATAAACGACGTGGGCGACGCGGCCGGGGGCTCCATCTTTGATGGCCAGGCGATGGCGACGGTGTTCAAGAATGGCATTGCCGCCGTGATCCTGAGTGTGCCCAGCTCTGCGGTCGGAATAAATTCTG
>Ga0210402_10002073_pt1 | contig 19868 bp, 24 predicted proteins | sample IncBWC7MmetaG_FD_161055 | JGI IMG/M metagenome (GOLD analysis project Ga0210402, IMG submission 161055) | Forest soil microbial communities from Barre Woods Harvard Forest LTER site, Petersham, Massachusetts, United States - Inc-BW-C-7-M | ecosystem: Environmental > Terrestrial > Soil >... | reverse complement strand
TGTTGCCGCGAGCAGCCCGCGCCCCTAAATATCCGGCCCTTCGGCATCTGCCCAGATGGCGGAATTGGTAGACGCACTAGTTTCAGGTACTAGCGCTGCAAGGCGTGGAGGTTCGAGTCCTCTTCTGGGCACCATTTGTTCTTTCGCAGTCGTTCGCGAAGGACCGTGAAAGCCACAACACCCAACAGAATGGCGACTCCAAAGGAAGCGCGCGAACTCGTCGAAAGCAGCTTCAACTTTCGGGTCGATCGGCGCGCCGGCCTTTCCACATCCGTGCGCTGAACACTGGTTTAACCCAGCTTCGCGGCACCTGTCCTTAAACCAGTTGTTGAAGCCGTTGGAAGTAAATGGCTTATCGGCGTTCTCGTTCTCGAAATGGCGGGAGCTGGCGCGGCGCTCAATTGGATACTTGGATTTAATCGGCACGCCGCCAGACATTAGAGCAACGTGGAGTGTGAGATTTAGAGGCCCGGAGCCAATGCTTCCGGGCCTTTTCTTTTGCGGTCGAAAGCGAAATCTCGCAGCCCCTGCACCACTGGCTTTTCCACAAACAGATGGAGGGCCACTCCAGCAGAAACGCCGCCCACGAAAAGGAACGCTTGACCCGCGCCGAACGCCAGCAATCCATGCGGGAAATATGCAGCAATTCTCTGCAGTATGACATTTGCTGCGGTGTGGATCAGATAAATCGAATAGCTGGCGTTTCCGATCAGCACCAGCAGCGAAGGAAATACGCGGCCTTCCAACGACAATAGATCGAGCAGCAAGCCTCCGAATCCAGCGCCTAGCACCAGCGTCACCCAGGCCGTCGTGACCGCTGTATATGAAGTTCCGCCTTCCTGATAGTTTCGGATCATCCAGAAGGCGCTCAATGTCATCGCCAGCGAAATCAGCCCGGCGGAAAGGCTCATGCGCAAACGGCCTTTGAAATACGAATAAGCGACCGCCGCGCCAAAAATGAAATCAATCTGGTAGGTGGAAAGCACTAAGGATGCGGTGCCTTTGATCGGATGTCCGAATGAGATCAGCAAGAGTTGCACGAATACTACCGCAGCCCACGCAACGAATAGAACTATCCCAGCCCGGACATTGATGATCAGCACAACAAAGGCGGCATAGAAAAGAACCTCATGCCTGAGCGTCCAGACAACCGTGGGAAGGGTTCTCGCCAAGCTCGGGTAGAGCAGCAATGAGTCTGACAATGACGCTCCAGCCGCGTTGTGACCGCCAAAGATAATCGTCGGGATCCCATACGCCAGCACCACAATCCAAAGGATCGGGTAAAGCCGGATGAAGCGTTTCAGGAGATAGCCCGTTGCCGCTTCCGGGCGCCCTATGTCATGGCGATGTGCGAAGAAAATTATGAATCCGGACAGGACAAAGAAGAAGTCCACGCCGTGTTGCCCGAAGAACATCCATGCGAAAGTCGGTCCGCGATATTGGCTTGCTGCCGCATTGGCATGAAAAAGCACAACGGCCATCGCTGCGAAAGCGCGGCCCACCTGGAGGCTCAATAACTGCGCGCCTGGGTTTTTCAGCGGGACCTCTGCTTGATGTACTCTAAAATGATCGCCGCCAGCAGAAAAACGAATGCTGTCCACTGCAAATAATCAGCGATGTTTCCACACGCGAAAACGTAGTTTGTATCCTCGGGAGTGCTGCATTGGGCACGAGAAGCAGATCCCACCACCAGAAGCACCAGGCCCCCAACGCTCAGTCCCGGGTTAATGATCCACAAAAAGTTGCCCTCACAGCGCTGCATAGTGGAATTGACGCCGACGCTGGCCGAGGCTTTATGGTTTTGCCTGGTATGCTCACAACTAACATTACTGTATGTCAGTCTAACATTGGCCGGAACTGCAATTCTCCATCGAAGGTTAACTAAAAAAGCGGTGGGACCATCCGCGACTATCGATGTCCCTGGTGTTGGGCGCCTTACCCAGAAAGTGGACCGGCCTTAAGCCGCAAGAAGTGGATTTTCCAAAAGTCGTCCAATCCATGTCTACCCTTTTTCATTGCGCTCCCCGTTGTTTGCCGTCATTCATATTGATACGCGCCGCGCACTGGTATTTTGTTGGTACCTGCGTGATTCTAAATAGTTTTAGCAAGCAGCATCAAAGCCTTGCCAGGGATTTGTGGTGCCTCTTCTGGCACCATTTAGTTATTCGCGGACGACCGCGGATGTCTGTAAAACACCAAAAAAATAAGGCATAATTGGGCGTGTGGCTTTCGCTGACGGCTGCCGTGATCGCCCGTAATCGGGGGTCGCTCGGGGTCATCTTGGGGGTCACCTAAGCAGACCCTGTTGGAATGACCCCCATGGCACTATCTGATGCCGCCATCCACACTGCCAAGCCACGCAAGAAGCAATTCAGACTCTATGACGAGGGTGGGCTGATCCTGATTGTGAGGCCGTCCGGCGGAAAGCTGTGGCGGTTTGAAATACCGCCATCTGGGCAAAGAACAGGCGCTTTCACCGGGCCGCTACCCAGCCGTGGGTTTGAAGGAGGCGCGGGCAGGCCGGGATCAGGCTCGCAAGCTGATTGACAACGGTAAGAATCCTGCCTTCGAAAAGAAGCGCGATGCGGCGGCTGCGTCGGCGGCCAATACCTTCATTGCCATCGCTGAAGAATTAATTGCCAAGCAGGAAAGGGAAGGTCTCAAGAAGATCACCACCGCTAAGGCACGGTGGTTATTATCGTTGTTAGCGCCCGACCTGGGCAAGCGGCCAGTTGCCGAGATTAAGTGGAAGGACCACCCCCGGCCAGCGCGTTCTGCACCCCCGCCGATGATGCCGCAATGAAAAGGACCACCAGCGCCATGCCAGCGGCATCGCATTTTAGGGGCCGCGAGACAAGCAGTGCCGGGGCTTTTCCCCCTCTCCGCCAACAGCTATCCTGCAGCAGCGGTCGTTGACGGGAAGAGCGGATATGCTCGGAACCAAGTTTACCAGATATCTGCGACTCACGGGAATAACAACTGGCATTTGCCTGTCGATCGCAACCCAGGGATTTGCTGTCCCGGTTTATCCCAATGGGTTTCCAACAGACCCCAGCTTCTTTCCATTGGGCGTTTGGCTTCAATCGCCAGGCAACGCCCCGGAATTCAAAGCCCTTGGAATCAACACATACATCGGGCTTTGGAAAGGCCCGACTGAAGATCAATTGGCCGCGCTGGCAAAAAATAACATGCTGGTTGTTGCCGGCCAGAATGACGCCGCCCTCACCTCGGGAAACGGCCATGTATTGAAAGGTTGGCTGCATCACGATGAACCTGACAACGCGCAACCGGACGGCAAAGGCGGCTATGGTCCATGTATCCCGGCGGCTGACGTTGCGGAACAAAGCCGCCAGTTCAAATTGCGCGATCCTTCGCGGCCTGTTTTTATCGATTTTGGCCAGGGCGTCGCCTATGCCGGCTGGCTCGGCCGTGGCAATTGCACCGGCGACATGGCGTATTATGACACCGCCAAGAAAAACGCGGACATTCTGAGCTTTGACATTTACCCGGTCGCCAGCAACCAGGCTGTCGTGCAAGGCAAGCTGGAATATGTCGCCTTTGGCGTGGACAATCTCGTAAAACGCGCCAGCCCTGACCAATCGGTGTGGGCCGACATCGAAACCACGCAGATAAATTCTCATAATCTCGTTACGCCAGACCAGCTTCGCAGCGAAGTGTGGATGGCGCTGATTCACGGCGCGACAGGCATTGACTATTTCGTTCACGAATGGACCGGTGGATTTCGCGAAGACGGTATTTTCCGGCATCCGGAAATCGTCGATGCGGTGACCAGGATCAATCAGACCATCAAGGCGCTGGCACCTGTATTGAAAAGCCCGAATGCGCCGATCCGTTTGTCCGTCACATCTCCGGCGATTTCAACGATGATCAAGATGCGGGGAAATATTTTATATATTTTCGCGGTTTCGCTGCAAGGCACTGGCGTGCAAGCTTCATTCACCTTGCCTGACGTCAAAGCTCCGGTGGCATCCGTGGCGGGAGAGAATCGCTCAATTGCCCTGGTCAACGGAAAATTTCTTGACACCTTCTCTGGATATGGCGTGCACCGATATGAAATCTCGCTGGCTGCGGATAAGTGATATGGTCAGACCCTCGCCTGGCGCCCCATGGCTTGAAACGCGGAAGCGAAAAGCGTTTTTGCCCTAGCTGGAATCACAGGGACCGCGATATAAACCAGGCTTTCCTCTGTCCCGGCGAAGGGTTAGCGTGCGGGCCTGGAATCCGCAAATCATGACGCAGGAAAACGCCCGGCATGCCATCGCCCTTGCGCTTGGCGCGCTGGCCTTGGGCGCGTGCGCGGTGGGCGCCATGGCGATCGGCCATCTGGCGATCGGCAGGCTGACGATCGGCGGGATGGTGTTGAAGCGGGGCCGCATAAGGCGGCTGGAAATCGACGAGCTGGTGATCCGGCACATCCAGCAGCCCGATCCGCTCAGCGACGCTTGAAATACTGGACTGCGCGCTCGTGCTTTCCGGCGGCCTGGCGCGTTTTGAACGTTCCAAGATTGCGGCGCTGGCCGGTCCTGGGATTCTTCTTGCGAGAATAGAGCCGGTGATCGCCCGAAGCCAGTTTGCGGATCATTGTTCCTCCTATTCGCGCCAGAGACCGCGCCGCCTGTGCCATTCCTCGATCGAAAATTTGGGATACTTCCGGAACCGCACATTGCCACGTCCAAAGTCCGGTTTCACCCAGGGCGCCTTGAATTTCAGCATCATGTCCACCTTGGACGGCGGCGCGGGAAGCTTGGTGTCAATGGCCGAGGCGAAGGGATGCACCAGTTCAGGCCAATCCGGATCGTAAAGCTATAGCGCGTCGGCGCATTTCGAACAGAAGGGCCGCTGGCCCCGGCTTTTCTCGCAGTGACCCGACTCCTCGATTTCGGCGTGGGAAATGCGGATGGCCTTCTTGCCGCGGATCCTGAGCGTTTTGTAATCGCCCGACAGGTTGATGGCGAAACCACCGCCGCCGGCAGCCTTGCGGCAGATCGGGCAACAGCAATGCTGATACGGGTAAGGACCACTTGGCAGCACGGATACCGTTCGCGTACCGCAGCAAATTCAGAATTAGGACACTACCAGGGTTCTAACAAAATGTTCTAAATAGCCATTAATCCGACGGGTGAGGCGGGGAGTTCGATCTCTTCTCCTTCTTCAGCCGGTGCAATGATTTTATCATGTCCAACACACGATCTTTCTTCACGAACGGCATGTGGAAGAAGCGCTCGACGCTAGTGTTGAAGCGGGTCGGGTCGTCTACAGGAATCATGTGCGTTGCGTCGGGGAATATGGCCAGTTGGGCGTTAGGGAGGTTGTGGTAGATCTCCAGCGTGTGTCCGTCCGCTATGAAGTCGTGATCTGAAGCCAACACCAGGGTTGGAGCTGTGATCGCCCCCAAGGCATCGAGCTTGATATGCGGCTCTTTCCGGTACAGTTCGGTGACCCGCTCAGCCCGCGTTGGAGCGTGAGCGGGGTCGGCATTCGGCAGCGCCATCTGCTGCTTGAGGAACTCGGGCGCTATACCCTCGGGGTCCAAATTGGCAGCCATTGCCGCTATCTTCATAACTTTGCCTGGATGGCGCATGCCCAAGAGCAGCGCCTCGATGCCACCATCACTCCAGCCCAGCACCAGCACGGGTCCCGTGTGCAGATGATCGAGCAGCGCTGCGAGGTCATCCGTCATTGCTTCGAAGGTCAGAGGGCCGTTGGTGTCACCGGAGCGGCCGTGATCACGGCTGTCCATTGCGATGACTTGATATTGTTTTCTGAAGTAGTTGATCTGGTACTTCATCGACCAGATATCGCCGCCATTGCCATGGATCAGCAGCAGGGGTTGGCCCTTGCCGTAGACCTCGTAATAGAGCTTCACCCCGTCATGCTCAAAATAGCTGCTAGCCGCGGGGTTCGAGCCATAGGCGAGGTGGCGGGACGCCGGCGATGCGGTCATTGGAGTGGCGGTTGGCAAGGCGGCCTTTTTGAAAATCATGATCTCAACCCCAAAATTCTGCGACATCTAAACCGACATTCTCCGAATGAGCGCGGATTGAAGCGGACAATAGCGCGTTTTGTTGCCGCCGGAAGACGCTGGAACAGATCGGCGTGCGGCTGCCATCTTTTACCGCTGGTTTGAGCATTATCAGGTGGGCGGTCCGGAAGCGCTATAAGACCGGTCATCGCAGCCAAGCCGTGTCTGGAACCGAATCCCGGATGATGTCAGGGGCCAGATCATCGCTTTGGCGCTGGAGCAGCCCGAGGTGATCCCCGGGGGCTGGCGGTGCGGTTCACCGACACCAAGGCGCCTATTTCGTATCCGAAGCTACGGTATGTCGGCTGCTGCTGGTGCAAGACCTCATCACCGGCTCGGCCGTCATCGTGATGACGGCGGCCAATGAGTTGCTCGAAACTGCCCACATCAAACAACGGACCACCACTAGAGGACCCTTGCTTCAACAAAGATCGCCGATTGATATCGACCAAACAGATGAGGCCAAATCTCCCTTAATCCACGCCGTCAAGAGTCTCAATTGCTTTGATGACGGACCAAAAAGCAGTAAAAGGCTCGGCGGTTTCGCGCGAAGAGCGTACATCTGATATACGCTTTATATCGTCGCTGGCCGGGTGATCTGATATAGAGGTTTTGATGCCTGTAATTCGTGATAGATTGTTGTTGGCGCCGCTTTTTGCGCTGGCTGCATCTCCCGCCAATGCTCTGGTTGGTGCCGCTGGCTGTGAGCAGCCTCCGACTTCTGCTAGCACGACCATTTACGTTGATCCGGTGAAGGGCAGTGACGCCAGTGATGGTTCGCTCAGTTCGCCGTGGAAATCGATTCAGGTACACCGCATAAGGAGCGACTACAAAGTTCTTCTCTATAGCGGGGATTATGGTGCCGTTAAGATCGACAATGCGAGGCTGAGCGGCTTCGCAACGATTGCCCCCGTACCCGGGCAGACGCCGGTATTCTCGACACTGGAGCTTCTCGGCAGCACGCGCTGGGTTGTTCAGGGCGTAAAAATTCAGGCGCAAGCCAACGGCTATAGCCCACTTGTAAGTGTCGCTGGAAATAATGGAAGCCCGAGCGCAAACATTGTTCTCGATCACATCAATGCGTCTTCGGCTGACGACGTATCCGCGTGGTCACAAGCAGATTGGTTAGCCAAAGGACGCTATTTTGCCGTGAATGTGGATGGTGGGGATGCGAATTCCAGCGGCGTGAACTGCATCGCAATCACTGACTGGACCATCAAGAACGTTCGCTGGGGCATTGGCGTCACTGGAAACAACATACTCGTGAACCATAACACAATCAACAATTTTGGCGATGATGCTATCGATTATGCGGGGAACAATCTTGTTCTTTCGCACAATACAATCACGAATAGTCTCTACCTTGGAGACAGTAATCATAACGACGCTATGCAAGGTCAGATTGGGCACGGTATCGCGGGAACGGTTTACGCAAATATCAAGATAGATAGCAATGTTGTCATCGATAAGAACGTTTCAATTTTGCCTTTAGCCGGCATAGGTGAGAATGGCCTGCAGGGCATTGACGCCTTTGACGAGGATTGGAACAACCTCATCATCACCAATAATGTGGTTGTGACGAACGCCACTCACGGGCTTTCATTCTACAGTATCCATAATAGTTTGATCGCAAACAATACGGTGCTGGCGACCACCGCTAACGGCACATGGTTAGGCGTGTTTGGCCTGAGCCATGAGGGAAGAAAATCGGACCATGTGACCGTGCGTAACAACATCATTTCGAACTTAGCAAATGATTTCTATGACCCGACCATCACATTTGATCACAATCTCGTCGGGGTCATGATCGCCTGGTGGGTTACCGGCCAAGCTCAATGGCTGAAGGCGCCAGGCACGTATCCTGGACAGAACGTGATTGACCCAAATGGTCTCTCCACGACTTTTTTGAGACTCGATATCCCAAATGCGAGCTACGATCTGCACCCAGCTGCCCGAAGCCTCGCTATCGGTACAGGCAACCCCATAGCGCCCGCCGGCATAGATGGTCAGCCCCGGACGCACCCGGTTAATCTTGGAGCATACTGATGGCCTCGGGTTTCCGGCATAAGAGAGCAGAAGACTAGTCGCGCATCGGCGCTGGCTGGCAGAACACAATCTGCCTAGGCCGACGCCGTGGGAGCAATGCGCCAGCTGTTGCGTGTGCGGGGCGAAACGGGGACAAAGCCGACCCCACCGAAGCCCAAGCGCTCCAGCATCGGCTAGGCCGCGGCCCTGGCAGAATTGCGGAACGATGGGATTTTGCCATAGCCTCCCCGAATCAATGAATATCGCCTGTCACCTGTCGCCAGATGGCAAAACAATGAACCCTACCAACAAATCTTGGAAAGAGGTTTCAATACCTCCAGCGCTGGCCAAACGTCCAAAAGATATTCGTGGCATACCAATTCCGTTCGTCGCGATGGTGGATGACTCAGGTAAACCTCATTTCACCGTAAACGATACCTCAAAAGTCAGCTTCGTACTGCATAACGATTTATGTGGCTTGTGTGGACTCAAAAATTATCGCTGGCGATGGTTCGTTGGCGGACCTATATCTGCTTTTAATCCAAACGGCATGTATCTTGATCCACCAATGCATTGGGATTGCCTGCATTATGCACTACAGGTCTGCCCATATCTTGCTTTAAAAAAATATCACGAAATTCCATACGAAAGCATGGTGGGACGCATTGATCCAAAGACGCTGGCCACCAACGAAATGACAAAAGATCATGCCATGATCAAAAGTAATCCTGTCTTGCTTGTAGTTATCAAGGCATCAGGAACCAAAATCCTATATCCCGGGCAGACGAAAACAAAACCGCGTACCCCCTATGTTTCCGTCGAATACTGGCAATGGGGGCGGCGTTTGCCGGATGAAAAAGGCCGGGCATTGGTGCCACCAGACCTCAGGCCGGAGGATTTCCTATGATGATAGAGTTGGCGCCGAAGAAGCTCCCAAGGAGTGGGAAGGCAAGAGCGCATGGCGCTGGCGGATAAATCAAGGCGCGGGGTGTTGGTCACAATTTGTAATTGCGGCTCCGGAAATGATTGAAGCGCTAATAAGGTCCGCCGTCCCAAAATCCTGGTATAAGTTCAGCCCGCATCTTATTGGCGGCTATGGGATCTGTGGCATGACGTTGAGACAAGCCGTTCCGCCGATATCAGCACTTTGAGCGTAGTGGGGCCCAATCAAGCCTATGGGGTCAACTATGAGGGCATCGGTTCGGCAGTCCGACAAATCATCAGGTAACTTCCCATTGACCATGAACACTACGGGTTTGTGGATTTTGGCTCCGGCAAAGGCCGAGTTCTACTGCGGGTCCATCCCGATAAGTCTGACCGCATCAATCCTGGACCTTAGCGTGGCCGGCAAGGTCGAACTTGTGGAATAGATGCCGGTTAACGGCCGCGCGGGTTGAAGGTGCCGAAGTTAAGCCGCGGTTCGATTAATAATTTCGGACCTGAGCACCCTTAGATGCGGTTTCGGCGACCCGAGTCGAAATTTATTTTGGCGAAACGCAAGGGCAGCAATCATGCCCATCATCATGAATACGAGCGCGTGGCTGTCTTCCTGGCTGAACACCGCTTTCATCACACAGAAGGCCAGCAGGGACAGTATGAGTGGGACAAACAGAGTAAGTTCTTTTTCCGTGCTGTTGTAATTCAGCCAGCATTTTCCTGCCTGATAGATCGATAACGCAAACATCCCGTAAAATATGACTAAACCGATTATTCCGTATTCCAGCAATAACGACAGGTAGTAGCTATCAATGGTGAGTAAGCCGTCAGGCTCCCTAAATCCCAGCGTAACAGCGCTCATGGATATCCCATACCCCCAGGGATGACTGATTATCTTTGGAATCGCCATGGTAAGCTGCGTCAGGCGGGCGTCGTTGCTGGCCTGCTGCGAGCCGTCTCCCACAACAAGATTGCGTATGCGACCGACAAAAAACACGGCGCCAATGGAGGCAGCAAAAAACATCGGGTAGCTTAGAACCAATGCGGGACCGATCAGGCTGTTGGGCTGACGGCGCCACCGGTCGATGCCCCAAGCGAGTCCATATCCCAACGACGAAATCAAGCAACCGACCAGGCCAAGCCGGGCACCTGATAGAGTGATGGTGTACAACAGGATAGGCAAGCTTGCCGCTGCCGCGATGCGAACTTTCATGCGGTCGTCACTGGTCGCAATGTGAATAACAAAAGGAAACGCCAGAGCAATATACTCACTCAGACCTAGGGAAACGCCGAACGTGCCTTGCGCCCGATATTTGGTGGTGTAGGACCGCATACCGCCCTTGAGCCCGCGCAAGACAGATTCGTCTTGGATGGCGAGGAACGAAGGAATGTGGCCCGCCCAGGGCGGATGGCCGATGCTGCTTTCCCACATCGCAATAACGGTCACGAAAAGAGCCATAAACCACAACAAGTGCGACCAAAAGATTGCCCGTCCTGGCTTCAGGAAATAGTAGCAGCTCGCGAAAAATATCGCGGTCCAGTTGAACTGGGCTGCAACGAACTTCTGCGCGGAAGCGGTGAAATTGTTTGAAAACGCCAACGATAAAAATTGAATCGCGACGAACGCGAGGAGAAATTTCCACAACCAGGGCGATGTGCCCAGCACGTCCTTAAGTTTCGCGCGAAATTCGCTTGATACCGATACGCAGATCAGTAGAGCAATCGTGAGAGGAAACCCCGTCAATCGCGTTACCGTAATCCAGGGCAGGCCAGGCAGCGCCACCGCCAGATAGTTCGGCCAAATGATCAATGTGACAAAATACGCCACGAAACAGGCATTGAGCAGCCTAATCGGGCCCTGGCCGGTTTCCGGCAACGCCCAAATGACAAGGCCCGCCAAAACAACGGGGGGTATAAAGAAGGGCAAAATTATATTGGGCGCGTTGGTCGCGAAGAGGTATCCATATATCAGGCTTGAGAAGACCAATATCGGGACGAAAAGCCACCACACGCTGCGCCGGCGAAAAAACGCCGGTGGCACGGGCAAGGACATTGTCAAACTCGGCAGACGAAGCAAATTCAGGTCCTCTGGTTGCCTGGTGCAGCCGGAACCTTTCCGTCCGGTCGCTCTGTACTTGTTATGAATTTGTTCCGCAATTTACCCGGAAAATCCAGCCTATTAGGGATGATAATGTTTAACGACTTACCGAATGTTTATACCCGGCGAATATTGTGCTAATAGGCTTCATAGTCGGATTAATTCCGCTCGCATGGGAATATTTGAATGAGCTTGATCCAGTTCTGGCGCATTTTGTGGGCGCGAAGGTTGTTAATTATCGGCGTCACGGTCTTAAGCCTTATAGGCGGCGGCGCCGTTTTGGTCATTGTACCACCCCGCTGGCAGGCGGAAGCCCATGTATTCCTTAATATCCTGAAACCGGATCCGGTTACCGGCCTGACAGTGGCCCAGGACCCGCGGTCCTACATCGCCACGCAAATTAATCTGATCACGGATTATAGCGTCGTTGGGCAGGCAGTAGACAAGCTGGGTTGGAAGTCCGACCCCAAACTGATCCAGGCCTATCAAAATCGTTCCGGCAGCGACACCAGGGACTTCGGTCATTGGCTTGCCCAGATCATTACCGACCGCGCCAAAGCGGAAATCGGCGATGGAAGCAATATTCTGAATATAAGCTATACCGGCTCAAATCCCGATGCGGCAAAAGCCGTGGCGGATGCCCTGATGCAATCCTATCTGGATACCAGTCTGGCTTTTCGGCGTGCGGATGCAAACAAGAACGCTGACTGGTATGGCCTCCAAGCCCAAAAGGCGAAATCTTCCCTTGAAGCTGCCGAGACCGCCGTGACCAATTTTGAACGGGATAATGGCGTCGTCCTGACACAGGACGACAAGACCGATGTCGACAGCGCGCGGCTGGCGTCCATGGCCGCGCAGGGCATGATTGGCGGTGAAGCAGCGGGAAGCACAAGCGTGGACGCTATGCTGGCTGAAACGGATGCCGCAATCAAAAACGCTTCCCTGGAAATGGGTCCGAATAACCCGCAGATGCAGGCTCTCCAGGCCAAGCGTGCGGGCTATGCCGCGTTGATTGCCCGGGAGCATTCGGCAGCAAGCAGTACGCCGTCCGCTTCTGGCGGCTCCCGCATTGACGTACAGAAAGCGCTGGTTATTTCTCAATCGGGCAAGCTTGCCAAGCTCAGAAATCTGCAGACGGAGGTAGATATCACGCGGGACCTGTATAACAAGAGTGCCCAGAAGGAAGTCGATTTTCGCCAGGAAGCGGCGGTAACGGATGCAGGTCTTACGCCCCTCGGCAATGCCACCGTGCCCGCATTTCCGTCATTTCCAAAAAATACCCTTGTCATCGGGGTGGCCTTTGGGCTTGGATTGTTTGCCGGCACCGCACTTGCCTTGCTCATCGAGCTTCTCAATCGCAAGGTCCGCGGCGCAGAAGACCTGTTTTCCGCGCAGAACCTACCCGTGCTGGCGGTCCTCAGTGCACCCCGGTAAGCGATCCACCGCGTAGATGTGATTCTGTTGATGGCGCGCCAAACCAGCATGGCCCAGGGCGGGTTTTGTCCGCGACCGCGAGAGAGTGTTTAAATGAGCCTGATCCAGTTCTGGCGAATTCTGTGGGCAGGGCGGTTGCTGGTCCTGGGCACCACAATCTGCTGCCTTTTGGGCGGTGTCGCCGCCATTGTAATGTCACCGCCTCGCTGGACGGCGCAGACCCATGTATTCCTCAATATTTTAAAGCCCGATCCCATCACGGGCCAGTTCCTGGATCGGCAAACCCAGACCTACATCGCCACGCAAATTGACTTGGTTACGGATTATTCCGTCGCGGGACTGACCGTGGACAAGCTGGGATGGCTGTCCGAGCCTGCCTTGATTCAGGCCTATCAGAAGCGGAACCACCGAGACACCAGGGATTACCGCCACTGGCTTGCCCAGCTCATTACCGTTGGTACCGGAGCGTGGGTTGAGTATGGAAGCAATATTCTAAACATAAGGTATACCTCGGCAACTCCGGAAGGCGCCATGGCCGTGGCCAATGCTGTGACGCAATCTTATCTGGATACAAGCCTGGCTTTCCGGCGTGCCGATGCCATCAGGAATGCCGACTGGTATGGTCTGCAAGCCCAAAAGACGAAAACGTCTCTTGAGGAAGCTGAGACGGAAGTCGCCAATTTTGAAAGGGACAATGGCGTCTTTCTGACGCAAAATGGCAAGACCGATATCGATAGCTCACGTCTTCTGGCATCCATGGCTGTGCAAGACTTGCCCGGCAGCCAGGCGGCGAGCAGCACAAGTGTGAATGCCTTGCTGGCCGAGACGGACGCCGCAGTCAAAAATGCTTCCTCTATAATGGGTCCGAACAACCCCCAGATGCAGGCGCTCCAGGCCAAACGCGCAAGCTATGCGGCGCTTCTCGCCCGCGAGCAGGGGGCGGCGAACGCCACGCTGGCCGCAACGGGCGCCTCCCGCTTGGACGCACAGAAAGCTTTGGTTATTTCGCAATCCGGCAAGTTGGCCACGCTCAAAAATCTGCAGGCGGAGGTGGATATCAGACGAGAGCTGTACAACAGGACCGCCCAGAAGGAAGCCAATTTTCGCCAGGAAGCGGCGGTCACAAATGCGGGTCTTACGCTTCTAAACGACGCCGCCGTGCCTGAATCGCCGTACTTTCCGAACATACCTCTTATTGTCGCGGGATCGCTTATGCTTGGACTGTTGAACGGAGCGCTGCTGGTATTGCTTGTCGAATTCCTCAATCGCAAAGTTCGCGGCATCGAGGATTTGCTTTCGATGCTGAATCTTCCGGTGCTGGCGATTGTCGTGGCGCCTCGCTGAACGTGTGGCTTTCCGGCTGCTGATCGTCGTCGGGCCGATTTGGACGAATTGGCTTGGGAGCTAAGAGAGTGTCCGGAAGTTCAATTCAGGGGGATGGCTGATGAAATCGGTCGCCAGGGCTGCGAGGATGTTGCTGGACAAAATCGGCAAGCGGTATGACCGCTTGATCGGTCGGCCGCGCTGGACCGATCTCGTGGAAAGATATGCACTCGATCCGGCGAAGCGCGATGAAATCGCAGCTGGTCTGCCGCAGGGCGACGTTGCAAAATTGTTTTTCGACCATAAGGGCCGCACGATCCATAAGTGGACCCATTATCCCGAAATATATGATCGCCATTTTGCGCCATATCGCAAGCCGGATATCAAGATGTTGGAGATTGGCATTTTCAAGGGCGGCTCACTCGAAATGTGGCGCGAGTATTTTGGTCCGCAGGCAACTATCTTCGGTATCGACATTGACCAAGCCTGTGCCGGCCGGGTGGACGCTCCCAATCAGGCACGCATCGGGTCACAGGATGATGAAGAGTTTCTGCGTAAAGTCGTGGAGGAAATGGGAGCGCCGGATATTATTCTGGATGACGGCTCGCATCGCGGCGATCACCAATGGACGAGCTTCAAAGTCCTTTTCCCGCTGCTCAAGCCTGGCGGCATCTATGTTATCGAGGATTTGCATACGGCCTATTGGCCCGGTTCCCATGACGGCGGCTATGGTGCAGCACGGACAGGCATCGGGCTGGTGAAGCAGATTATTGACGACATGCATGGCTGGTATCACCGCGAGCCAACCCAGACGCCTTCCCAAACCTGGGTCAGCGGGGTTCATGCCTATGATTCTGTGGTGGTGATTGAAAAGAATAATCGCGGTCAGCCGGGGAACATTAAGACATAACAGGAGCTGCGATGACTTCGGTCAAGTTCCTCGGCGCATGCCAGAGATAATTGCCATTAGGTTTCCTATTCGGTAAGGGTGACCGCCAGGGTAATTCGCTGGCGAATGCGGTTCAGCAAATCTTAGGGATATTTGCCATATTGTCACCGAACGGGAAAGACCACAGTGAGCTTAAGCAGACATACCAGTTATAACCTGATTGGTTCTGTGCTTCCCATCGGCTTGTCTCTGATCACCGTGCCGATCTACCTGAAGCTGGTCGGTTCGGAACGGTATGGCGTGCTGGCGATCGCCTGGCTGCTGCTGGGATATTTCGGCCTGTTCGATCTGGGTCTCGGTCGGGCGACGTCGTTCCGCATTGCCTCGCTGCGCAATGCCACGCCACAGCAGCAGGCGGATGCCTTCTGGTCGGCGATAGCCGTCAATATCGGCATGGGCCTGGTCGGCGGCCTGGTTTTGTGGATCGCCGCCAGTTATTTCTTCGGCCACTTTTTGAAAGTCGATGAGCATTTGCGGCCGGAGATGCTGGCGGCGGCGCCTCTGCTGGCTTTGGGCGTTCCAGAGGCCACGGCCATCGGCGTACTCACGGGCGCCCTGCAAGGCCGCGAGCGCTTTCTCCAGACCAATGTAAACTCGGTTTTGTCGACCGCCCTTTTCCAGTTTCTACCCCTTCTGGTGGCTTGGAAATTCGGGCCCAATCTCGTCTGGCTTCTTTCTGCCGCCCTCCTGGCGCGTGCGCTGGGAGCGTTGAGCCTGTTCTGGCGCTGTTGGCAGGAACTTGTTCGCGGCCAAAAAATCGCGCCGCATCGGTCGGAGATCATGACGCTCCTGACTTACGGCGGGTGGGTGAACGTCGCCTCGATTTTCGGGCCCATATTGTACATGGTCGATCGATTCGCTATTGGCGCCTTGCTTGGGGCTACGGCCGTAACCAGTTACACTGTTCCGGTACAGCTTTCGTCACGCATGGCCATCCTGCCCGGCGCCCTGATCACGGCGCTGTTCCCCCGATTGTCGGGGGCGAGTCCGGACGAGCGGCGGGAGCTGTCCGAGCGGGCCATGCTGACGTTGGGCGGCCTGCTGACCGTTCCCTTCATCGGCGCAATCTTCGTGATAGGCCCTTTCCTGCAGCTGTGGGTGGGACAGCGCGTGGGACCAGAAGCGCCCATGATTGGCCGCTACATGACCGCTGCGATGTTCGCCAACGCTCTGGCGCTGGTCTCCTTCACGCGCCTGCAGGCCTCCGGGCGGCCGGACCTGGTCACAAAAATTCTTCTGATTGAAATTCCGCCCTATCTGATCCTGCTCTATCTGGGGATTCATTTCCTGGGGATGACAGGCGCTGCGCTTGCCGCCTCCGCGCGCTATGTCGCGGACTTCCTGCTGCTCACCTGGATGGCAGGGCCGCCTGAGCGTGGCCGCGGCCTAATCGGGTTCATATTTGTTCTCATGTTGCTTAGCGTCTGGTTCGCCGGACTGTGGTCCTTCACCGATTGGCGCTGGTGGCTTTCGGGCGGGTCCATGGTCAGCATTGGCGCCCTTGCGGGATTTGTGGTAATTCCCATACAGATTCGTCAACAGCTCATTACGCGGGGACGCGGCTGGTTTGGCATTGCGCCGGCTATCGCCTTGGCACGTCCGGATCGGGAGTGATAACAAGAATCATGCCGGCCAAACCCATTGCGTATTCCATGATTTTGGCCTCTGCGGTGAACAATACCGGCGTCCTGGAGAACTGCCTGCAGCGCTCGCCGGATGTTGCCGAGGGCCGCCTGGCATTGAGAACCTACCGCGATTATCGCTCGGCGAGCCTGGCCTACAATGTCGCCCTGGACGAGCTGACCGAGGACGTTATCGCATTCGCCCACCAGGATGTTTACCTGCCCGCGGGATCCTTGACCCGGATCCAGAACCTGCTGACCGAATTGTCGGTGTGCGATCCCGACTGGGTTGTCTGCGGTGTGATCGGGATGAATGCAGCAGGCGCGACGCTTGGCCAGACCTGGTGTACGGCGAATGGGCGGCTGCTGGGCCCTCCGGTGGACACGGCGGTCGAAATCATGACTTTGGACGAAACCCTGCTGCTCTTGCGCCGGGCCTCGGGCGTGAGGTTCGATGCCGGCCTGCCGAGCTTTCACCTGTATGCGGCCGATATCATCCAGACGGGCATCGCGCGCGGCCAGAAAAGCTATGTGCTGCCGGTGCCGATCGTGCATCACAGTCGCGCCGTGGTGAATCTCGACGCGGGTTACCGCGCTGCTTACCGGCATATGCAGCGAAAATGGCGGGCGGTTCTGCCGCTGCACAATCTTTGCTGCGAGATCCACCATTCTGACTTCTATCTGATAAAAGAATATCTGCGCCACCGTTGGCGCCATGGCTTTGGGCCACGCCCGCCCGAGCCGAAGGATAACCCGGCCCTGATTGCCCGACGCCTCGGCTGGGAACCCCGTGCTTAGGCGCGCTTGCGGCCGCAAATCATGATCTGGGTTGTGAACAGCCGCCACAGGCGCCCGCCGCTTGCCGCATTGATCAGGCGCGCCTTGAGGCGAAGGGGTGTCACAGGCCCCACCGACGTCACCTCAACGCCGGCCCCTTCGAACATTGCGCTGTAGGTCGCCGGGGTGAACCAGCGCAGATGCGTGCGGTCCATGACGCCGGTTTCGGTATAGTCGAATCGGCCGAGCGCCAGATTTCTGATCACGTGCCAATGGCCGATGTTGGGTGAACTGGCATAGACCTCGCCGCCGGCCCTCAAGCAACGGACAAGTTTCTCCAGCGTGGTCCAGGGATCGGTCAAATGTTCTAGGACCTCGCTGACGATCAGTGCGTCGAATTGGCCCGCAAATTTTCCCAGATCGAGCGCTTCAACATTGCCCACTAGCACTTCGCTAAGCGCCTGGGCGGCGATGGCAGCGGCGGACATGCTGAGTTCGATACCCACATAGCGGCCTGCCTTGCCCGCCGCCAGGACCGCCCGTCCGCTCCCGCCCGCGCCGCAGCCCAACTCCAGCACTGCGCTTCGCGGTCCCGTTTTCAACAGGCCGACAATGTCATACCGCGTGTTGGCAAAGTAGCTGGGCAGCTTGTCTTCATAGATGGACTCGATTCCCGGCGTGGATTGCGGGGAACTCGTTGATGGGGACGAATGCTCCATGAAGGTATCCTCAGTCTTCCTGCCCTTGGGTAACTATGGCAGAACACCTATGCAATTGTGCATGTCCAGGTGTCAATAAAGGCTCGAATTAGGCAAACATCCTGACCCCAATTGAATTCCAGGCTGTCACGCCATGGCCTTTTTGCCGACGAGGCTGTTTTATGGAAATTGCGCTGGAAAGGCGTTTTGTCATGTCGAAGGGGCAAGGCTCGATGAAGATAGAAAAGCAGTCATCTGGGCGGAGCGAAGCATGTTGTGCCTTCCTTTGAGAAACGACCTATGCCAGAAGTTTGCCCGGCCAGTTCCGAGGCGATATTTTTTAAATCAAGCGATCTGAGGGTAGATTCGTGCACCTCGGCTTAAGAAACCGATTATCGTCGCAATTCCGAAAAGGGCGCGACAGGATTTTGAGAGACCTGATCATTTCGATTTCTGCCGGTGCGAATCGCATCAGCATTCTGGATGTGGGTGGGCGGCTGGATTATTGGCAGCGGCTCGGCCTTCCGTTTCTTCGCGAGAGAAACGTGAAGATTATTCTTCTGAATCTTCATAAATCCGAGCTCCCGGAAAATTTTTCCGATGGTATTTTTGAGGCAATGGTTGGAAATGCATGCGATTTATCGGAGTTTGGCGCGGGCCAGTTCGATATCGCTCATTCCAATTCCGTAATCGAGCATGTCGGGACCTTGAAAAACATGCAGGCCTTTGCAAGCGAGTTACGACGTGTTGGAAAAAGTTATTATGTGCAGACCCCTTACTTCTGGTTTCCCGTCGATCCTCATTATTACGCTTTCCCGATGTTTCACTGGTTTCCCAGATCGATCAGGGCGCGGCTGCTGATGTATCTGCCACTGTCTTTTGCGGGCCGGAGTCGCGGCTTGGGTGAGGCATTCGAGGACGTGGATAGCACGCGTTTGCTGGACGCCCGGCAATTCTCGTCCCTCTTTCCAGACTCGAAGATGAGATTCGAGAGATTTCTGGGACTGCCGAAATCGATGATGGCTATCCGGCGCTGCTAGGCTGGAATGAACTGGCGGGCTGACTTATCGGCGATCATGCGCGAAACACGGCGCATTGTCTTGGCTTGGTCTGAATCGGAAGGCCTTCAGAGTAGACCGGAAAAGATGCTCCGCTCGGACCCGAGCGTGTGATGACCGTGTCGGTGATACTGAAGGTTGGATCAGTGGTGTCGGAGATCACATCGCCGGCATAGAGCTAGGCTCTGCCAAACGTGATGCCGGGTCCGGAAAGCGCCGTGGCGGTGTAAGTGCAGTTACCCGCGTGGAAATCACCGCCGTCATAATAATAATCGACCAGCGTCACGACTTGAGCGGCGGTCGTCTCGGACATGAACAGGATCGCGCCGCTTTAGTGGAAACCGCTAGTCAGTCAGACTGACTCAGATCGCTAAAAAGTGATCAGTCAGCGTGGTGTCCAGTGACGGCGGTGTCCATCAAAAATATGCGGTTTTCATCATCTACTCAAAAATACCGCGCGATTTTTCGCTGTTACAACGAGCACGCGGTGTCAGTAAATCTACGTAGCCAATCGGCCTGGCGTGTAAATGCGCGATTAAGAATTCGAGACGAACATCGCTGCCTGAAAACCCAATCGAACTGCGCTTGATCCGCCATCTGCTGAAGATCCCATCATTCCACTCTTGTCTGAACATTTCACCGTCTCGATTTCAACCCGATCTCGCGGAGGAATTGGACGGCCTATTGATTAAAAACAAGAGGACTCGCGGCATCGTTGGTTTACTCGGGATTGATAGGGTTCGTGAACATTATTGAGGAGCGTCTTTTCGATGAATCACCCCCGGTTTGTGTGTCTGCTGCTTGCAGCAACTTTTCTTGGCAATGGCGTCGCTGCCGCCGCCGCCCTTCAGGCGGCCGCCGGGTGCGCTCCTCCTCCGGTGGCGGGCACAGGCAATGTTTTTTAT
>Ga0210402_10002072_pt1 | contig 19872 bp, 14 predicted proteins | sample IncBWC7MmetaG_FD_161055 | JGI IMG/M metagenome (GOLD analysis project Ga0210402, IMG submission 161055) | Forest soil microbial communities from Barre Woods Harvard Forest LTER site, Petersham, Massachusetts, United States - Inc-BW-C-7-M | ecosystem: Environmental > Terrestrial > Soil >... | reverse complement strand
CAAGGCCATTTCGTGCATTTTGTAGAGGGAGCGATACATCAGGCGCGCAACAAAACCCTCCACCATCATGCCCTTCCCGGCGAGGAAACCCATCAGGCTGCCGACGGTCGAGAATTCGCCGAGCGAAACCAGCGAACCGAAATCGCGATAGACGAAAGGCTCGATGGGCTGGCCTTCAAGCCGGCGGGTGATCTGCTTGACGAGGTGGGAAGCTTGCTGGTGCGCCGCCTGTGCGCGTGGCGGAAGTGGTCTTTGCTCGCCTTCCGGCACCAGCCAGGCGCAATCCCCCATGGCGAAAATGTTTTCATCGCGCGTCGTTTGCAGCGTCGGAAGAACAACGAGTTGGTTCGACGGACTCGCCTCCAGGCCGCCAAGATTTTTCAGCACCTCGGGACCGCGCACGCCCGCCGACCAGACCACGAGCTCCGAGGGGATGAAATCGCCGCCGGCGAGAACGACTCCGTCCGGCCGCACTTCGGTGACTCGGGCGCCGGTTCGAATCTCGACGCCGAGTTCGCCGAGCAGGCGCGCCGTCGCGGTGGAAAGTCGCGGCGGCAATGCCGGCACGATCCGGTCTGCGGCTTCGATCAGCGTGATCTTGAGATCTTTGTCGGGATCGATCTTGTCGAGCCCGAAGGCGACGACGCCGCGGACGGTGCGGTGCAGTTCAGCGGACAATTCGGTGCCGGTCGCACCGGCGCCGATGATCGCGACGTGAAGCTGTCCGGGCCGCACCGGGTCAGCCTGCGTGTGCGCGCGCAGGCAAGCATCGATAAGGCGCCGGTTGAACAATTGGGCCTGCTCGGGCGTATCGAGCGCAATGGCATGTTCCTTTACGCCCGGCGTGCCGAAGTCGTTGGTGACGCTGCCGATCGCGATCACGAGGGTGTCGTAGCCGAACGAACGCTCGGGCGTGATGAGGCGACCCTCGTCGTCGAAATTGGCGGCGAGGTGCACTAGCCGCTTGGTGCGGTCGAGGCCAACCATTTCACCGAAGCGGTACCGAAAGCCATGCCAATAAGCTTGAGCCAGATAATCGAGCTCGTGCCGGGACACGTCCATGCTGCCCGCGGCCACCTCGTGAAGGAGCGGCTTCCATAAATGTGTCCGTGCTTTTTCGATGAGCGAGATATCCGCTAACCCGCGCCGTCCCAACCTATCCCCGAGCCGCGTGACGAGCTCGAGCCCTCCGGCGCCTCCGCCAACGATGACGATGCGATGACGGCTGCGGCTTGAGCCAACGTCCGGCATTCGATGGTCCGCCGCCACGCCCGTCACCGTTGATACTCCCGACCGGTCACCGCCGCATTTGTCACCGCCGGATTTAATGTCGTCTTGGACCGGACAAGCTCACAAGGCTGTTAAACAATCTACAACCTGACCCTTGTATAGGGGGGAAGGTCGAGAGGCAGCGTCGGAGCATTGCTCCGAACTGTGGGTGCAGCCGGCGAATGTTTCTTCGTTTGACCGACACGCTTCCTCGCCCCGGCGTCGTTTCGGCCGGGGCACCGCGCACAGCCAGCAACAAGACTGGCCGTTGCCAAAGGCTGCCGCGTTTGTCCAAAAAGAGGATCACGGTCCCAGGGAACGTCGTAACCATGCCCAGGATAGTATCTGCGCTCGTCCAAAAGAGAATCGTGCGGATCGAAGAGTTCACGCTGGCGCTCATGAATTTCATCCGCGAATCGAATCTGGACGAAACCCACTGTCGATGAATTCTGTTGGCCGACAACAACGGCCCCGGCGGCCGGCGTTGCGGCCCAACCTCGCGGGGTAGTTTCCGCCGCGCCGGCACCCATCTGATTCATTTCCGGTTGCGCAACCCATGCGATCGCCGCCGGCATCGAAAAAACCGGCAAACCGAATGTCAGAATCGCCGCCCCGAAAAGTGCCAACGCCCTTCGAGAATCCAGCCACACCCGCGTTGTCATGGACTTTTCCCCTGCTTGGATTCCGCACCCCTCGGCCATTGCGCAAATGTGCACCGGCAGTCAGACAATAGCGCAGCAACGCTTCACGCCGCTACCGCTTTTGACGCGTGCTGCACATAAAACATTTCAAGCTACGTGGCGAAAATGTTGCTCCTCATCTCGCGACGAAAAACGTTGCCGCGCAATGCTTTCTTCGCAAAGCGCGCAGGCTTTCGGAGCGGAAATCAGATGTTTCGCGCGTCAGGGAAATGTCAGTTCAGCGTGCCCGCCAGCGGCGCATGGGAAGGAGAAGACGATCAAAGCCATCGACATAATATCGGCCTCCGGCAGCAACTCCCGATGGTCCGCGTTTTTCCGAACCGATGCGATACGGAGTTCGAAAGCAAAAATTCAAGTCATGACATTTCCCTCTGATTGAAGAGCAATCTCTGCCTGACCATGACCGAGCGAAGACAGGACGCGACAGATTCAGTAAAGGCCACCGACGATCTGGAAAAGCTCGATTTGGGGGCAAGAAACAGGCAATGCCCACAAGAAAGTCCAATTTAAAATGAAAACTGCCTTTGCCGTGGCATATCCATGGTGGATTTCCCAAAGGGATTCCAGTTCTATGTGGGAGGGCGATATGAAACATCCGCAAATTGGTGCTCGAGCAAAAATAAGCGTGACGATGATGGCGGGCGCTCTGCTCATGTCGGCAATCGCGTCGCCGGCAGCAGCCGACACGGTGCGTTGGCGGACCATTATTGGTGTAGCACAGGCGGGCAATCTTGTAGGCAATATCGGTGGCGGCGGACAGCCGTGGTCGACACTCGGCGGCCGTGCCAAAGTCGATTTGGCGAAGAGTCGGGTGGACTTCGAGGTGGATGGATTGGTATTGGCCGGCGGCAACACGATCGGAAACCCGGGCGCGGTCAATCAGGTCATGGGCACGGTCGTCTGCGATGCCGGCACGGCGGCCCAACAAGTCAGGGACACCCCGACCGTAACGCTGAGCCCGCAGGGCGATGCTGAGTTTTCCGGGACCACGATCACGCCAATCCCGTCGACCTGCAATTCATCGAATGTCGTGTTTCTGGTGCGGATCCCGGCGGGACGGTGGATCGCCAACGGCGCCGTCAGAACCTCCTCACAGGGAGACTAATTGAAGCGTTGGAATTACACCGCCGGTACGTGATCGACGCAGTGCTTGCTGTAGGGCAGAGCGAGACTGCGGTATTGCTTTGAGTGAACCGCCCGGCTTCACAGCCGGGCGGTGACTATCTCGGAACGACTTTCTGGGGTCGACTCGGGGACACAGCACGACGCATGCCGATTGCTGCGACGCCTCGCCTTATGGCTGAAGCGCTGCTGAAGACCGTAACTTGCCGCATCGGCGATTTAAATCGCCTAACGTGGGCGGCATTGAGCCCGCGAAGCGTCGCGGCGCGACCGCGGGAGCGAGCTTGAAATGAGACGTTTGTGGTGTTTGGCCGCGTGTTTGGCCGCGACCCTAATGGTGCTCGTGTCCGTCCCCGCCATGGCGCAGCAATGGCCGGCGAAAACCATTCGCGCCGTCGTGCCGCTCACGGCGGGCAGCGCGGTCGATATCGTGCCGCGGATCGTGCTCGAACAGGTTGCGGCCCAGATTGGCCAGTCGATCGTGGTCGAGAACCGCACCGGCGCCAGCGGCACGATCGGGATCCGATCGGTCGCGACCTCGCCGCCCGACGGCTACACGCTGCTTGCCCACTCCTCCGGCATCGTGGTTTCGCCTTTCACGGTCGCCAACGCGCATTACGACCCCATCAAGGATTTCGTCGCCGTGGCGCCGCTTGCCAACCTGCCGAATGTGTTGGTAGTCGCGCCGTCGCAGAACATCCGCACCGTGCAGGAATTCGTCGCCAATGCGAAGAGCAGGCGGATCACCTATGGTTCGGCCGGCGTCGGCACCCCGGTGTACCTCGCCATGGAAAAATTCCGTCTCGCCGCGGGCTTCCAAGGAGATTTCGTCCCGTTCCGCGGCGCACCTGAGGTGTTGACGGAGGTTATGACAGGACGTGTGGACGCCTATTATGCGCCGCTCTCGGTGGCTCTCGAATTCATTCGCGCCGGCAAGCTGGTGGCGCTTAGCGTCAGCAGCGTCCAGCGGTCCGCGGCGTTGCCCGACATCCCGACCTCGATCGAAGCCGGGTATCCCAATTCCGACCTGAATTTCTGGATCGGCGTCTTTGCTCCCGCCGGAACGCCGAACGGCGTCGTCACCAGGCTCAACCGCGAGATCCGTATCGCACTCGCAAATCCCGCGGTGGTGGAAAAACTCGCCAACCAAGGCGTCGATCCGATGACAATGGGCTCTGAGGAATTTCGGACTTTCGTCAACGCCGAGGCGATCTCGATGGCGGAACTCGCAAAAGCACTGAATCTGAAACCTCAGTGAAGCTGGCCCGCCCGCCTCACTCGTCGCGATACACGCGCTCGCGGCGCTCGTGGCGCTCCTGAGCCTCGATCGACAGCGTCGCGATCGGACGCGCCTCGAGGCGCTTGATCGAGATCGGCTCGCCGGTCTCTTCGCAATAGCCGTAGGTGCCGTCCTCGATCCGGGAGAGCGCCTCGTCGATCTTTGCGATCAGCTTGCGCTGGCGGTCGCGCGCGCGCAGTTCAATGGCTCGATCGGTTTCCGATGAGGCTCGGTCAGCGAAATCCGGATGATTCTGGTTCTCGTCCTGGAGGTGCTGGAGGGTCTCCCTCGCCTCCTTGAGAATATCTTCCCGCCAAGAAAGCAGCTTCTGCCGGAAATACTCCCGTTGGCGATCATTCATGAATGGCTCTTTGTCAGTCGGCCGATAGGGCTTGACCTTATCCGCACCCATCTGTTCCGGCTCCCAGGCGCAAAACGTGTTGTTTTTGTTCGCGAACCCGACTCGCGGCTGCGTTATATAGCGTCGCTCGGCCGGCTTCTCAACCGCGAAGGCACACGTATATGATTCGGATCACTGAAATGCGACAAAAAATATTGTCGCGGCTAAGTTGCGACGCAATTCTTTCGGACTTTTCGCGTGAATAGGATGCGTCGCACCATTGGATGAATCACCGGTTTTTGAACCGGGCCGGCCGCTTCTCTACGAAAGCCGCCATCCCTTCTTTCTGATCCTCGGTCGCAAACAGTGCGTGGAACATCCGCCGCTCGAACGCCACGCCTTCGGCGAGCGACGCCTCGAATCCCCGATTCACCGCCTCCTTGGCCGCCATGGCGGACGGCAGCGACATCGCCGCGATGGTGTCGGCCGCCTTCATCGCCGCGTTCATCAACTCGGAGAGAGGAACCACGCGGGCCACCAGGCTGCAGCGCTCAGCCTCGGCTGCATCCATCATGCGGCCGGTAAGGATCAAGTCCATGGCCTTGGCCTTGCCGACCGCGCGGACGAGGCGCTGGGTGCCGCCGATGCCCGGAATGATGCCGAGCTTGAGCTCCGGCTGTCCGAACCGCGCGTTATCGGCCGCAATGATGAGATCGCACTGCATGGCAAGCTCGCAGCCGCCGCCGAGCGCAAAGCCCGCAACGGCCGCGATCACCGGCTTTCGCGCCCGGGCGACGCGATCCCAGGACGCTGCAAAATTGCCCATGAAGGCGTCCATGTAAGACTTGGTCGCCATTTCCTTGATGTCGGCCCCGGCCGCGAACGCCTTTTCGCAGCCGGTGATCACCATGCAGCCGATCTCCGCATCTGCCTCGAAGGAGTCCACCGCGGCGGCCAATTCCGACATCAACGCCGCATTGAGGGCGTTAAGCGCCTGCGGGCGGTTAAGGCGGATGACGCCGACGCGGCCCTTGGTTTCGACGATGAGATGCTGATGGGTCATGAGAGGTCTCTTGGGGGTACGGGGCGCGGCTTCGGTCCTTGTCCTGGTCGCCGAATTCAGACCAGCCGGATCAAGCTGCTGCCCAATCTATGAACATACCGCACGCCTCGGATGCAGGTGTGGTTTCTCTTTGGGCGTCCGACACCACGCTGATGCCCGCCAGCACAGGGCTGATTGAGCGGGTATCAAACGCGGGGTTTTGCTCCACAATTGCCTGCGGTGAGAGCACGCGCACTTCCTGCGAGGGGCCGCACGAGACGCGCATTCCTCCGGACACGGGAGCAAGCCAGCACCACATGATCGATTGGACGGGCCGGTCGCCATGCACGCCTACTTAAGCCGGTTGGTCTGCGCATGCCATAACCGGGCATGCGGCCCTGCACAACTCAGAAAATTCGAGTCAGTGTGCAGAATTCTGGCCGTCTCCCGTCCAGAGAAATCAAACGACGATTGCTGCTGCCGGCGCTATTGCCCGGATTGGCCGGGCAATCCTGTATCCGGGCAATGTCTACAAGATCGCCTGGTCAAGCCGGCCATGACAGCACGTTGAGTGTGAGCGCCATCGGAAAATGCTGTAATCTGAGCTATTGTTTTTGCCGACACTCACCAGCGAGGCTGACATGACCACGCATCGTCAATCCGAACAAATCGACAAAGGCCTGAGCCGCCGCGGTTTGGTTCAGGCCCTGGCTGCAGGCACCGTGACGGCGAGCGTCGCCACGCCATCATCGGCACAGCAGACAAGCGTACTCGCCGAAGCGACCTCTGCCGATTATTCGCGCGATCCGACGCGCTGGGGCAGCGCGGAAGTTGCGGCTCTGTTCCCGGGATTCAAGCATCTCGACATCCGGACGAAGGGCGCCGTCATTCGCGTGCGCCACGGCGGTTCCGGCCCGCCTCTGCTGCTCCTGCACGGCAATCCGAACAATCACGTGTTGTGGTACGCGGTCGCGGCGCGGCTTGCGGAACGCTATCATGTGGTTCTCGCCGATCTTCGCGGCTATGGCGACAGCTCGCTACCCGAGCCGGGCCCCAATCTCATCAATTACAGCTTCCGGGTCATGGCCGAGGATATGATCCAGGTCATGGAGAGCCTCGGCCACCAGCGCTTCTTCCTTGCCGGCCACGACCGCGGCGCGCGCTTGAGCCATCGCCTGTGCCTCGATCACCCGGATCGGGTCATGAAGCTCTGCCTCCTCGACATGTTGCCAAATTATTACGTGTGGACGAATGCAAACATGAAGTGGGGCCTCAACACTTGGCACTGGCTGTTCATGGCGCAACCGGAGCCGTTTCCCGAGACGCTGATGAGCGCCGTGCCGGCCGAATGGTTCCTGAAGAGCCGCGGCAGCAGCAGGCAGGTTCCGAAGGTCGTGTTCGACGAATATATCCGCTGCTACACCAAGAAGACGATCATCGGCTCCTGCCGCGACTATCGGGCAGGCGCGACGATCGATTTCGAGATGGATACGGCCGATAAGGATCGCCAGATCGGGATGCCGCTCTTGGTATTATGGGGGACGCGAGGCGCACCGCCGACTCAGGAATTTCCCACGGTATGGCGCAAATTCGCCAGTAACCTCGTCGACGCGCAGCCGCTGCCGACCGGCCACTACCTGCAAGAGGAAGCGCCGGATCGCGTCTACGATCATTTCGTCAAGTTCTTCGCGACGTAAGCGGCCCAGGAGGTAGCCGACCAGCGCTTAAGATGCAGCTGCCGTGAAACGGAAACCTACACCACTACCGGTCACAGGACTTTGCGACCGTCGCGCGAAATATTTGACTTGACACGTCATCGATCGGCATTGAATTGACTAAGGCGAGGCATGAGCATCGGGGGCGATGGACACGACAGCGTGGCCCTACGGCCGGGGCGAGATGGCCGAGCGCATCCGGACCTATGACTGGGCATCGACGCCGCTCGGCCCCATTTTATCCTGGCCGCAAAGCCTGAAAACGGCCGTCGAGGTGATGCTGGCCAGCGGCTTTCCCGCGTCCATGCAGTGGGGACGGGAGGCGATCCTTCTCTACAATGACGCCAATGCCCGTATTCTCGGCGGCCTTCATCCCACGGCTCTCGGTCAACCCATCTTCGAAGCGCTGCCCGCGAGACGGCCCTCCTGGGAACCGGTACTTCGCCGTGTCATGACCGGAGAAAGCGTCGTCGTTGGCGAGCAACGCCATCTCATAAATGAAGATGGGATCGAGGGAGAGAGCTGGGTCAACCGTGCGGCAAGCCCGATACGAGACGAGACGGGTGCGGTCGTCGGCCTTTGGGAGGTCGTCATCGATATTACGGCATTTGCTGAGCGACAGCGGAAGCTGGCCGAGGATGCGCTGCGCGAAAGCGAGGCACGGCAAGCGTTCCTGCTCAAGCTCAGTGACGAGTTGCGGGTGATCGACGATCCTCTCGCGATCCCGACAACTGCGTCCAGGATGGCGGGCGAGCATCTTGGTGTGAACAGATGCAGCTATGGGGAAATCTGTGGCGATGAGGTCGTGCTCAGCGGTGCCTGGGCGCGCGATGTCGCTCCCATGCCCGAGCGTTTTGCGTTTGCAGAGTTCGGGGCTGCGCTGGTGGAGGAATATCTCGCCGGGCGGGCGATTGTCGTCGAGGATGTCGAGAACAATCCTCGCCTTAGTGAGGCAGTGCGCGAGAGGCTGCGGGCAATGCGCGTAGCCGCGTTCATCAACGTCACGCTTCTCAAGGAAGCTCGTGGGGGCGCGGTGTTCGGAGTGCAAAGCGCTGTCCCGCGGGTGTGGACCATCTCCGAAGTCGAGCTGATTCGGGACGTGGCAGAGCGCACCTGGGCTGCCATCGAGCGCGTCGGAGTTGAGGCGGCTCTGCGCGAAAGCGAAGAGAAGTATCGGAGGCTGTTCGAGACGATGGACGAAGGCTTTGCGGTCGCCGAGTTCATCCGAGATGAGCTGGGCCGCCGGACAGACTTTCGCCAACTTGAGTGCAATGCGGCATTCGAACGGCTGGTCGGCTTGGACCGGCACGCCATCGTCGGCCGTCGCGTGAGCGAGCTAGCGCCGGACGGATACCGCTTCTGGGTCGAGACCTACGGCAGGATGGTAGACACGTCGCCCGACGAACGTAAGCGGCTCATGCATGTGCCAAAGGCGGACCGCTGGTACGAGGCGACCGCTTTTCACTTCGGCGGCGGCGACCGCTTCGCCGTCCTCTACAACGACGTCACCGCGCGGAAGCGACTCGAGGCCAACGAGACTTTCTTGGCAGAGATCTTGGACGATTTCGCGCGCCTCGGCACGGCGAACGAGATCATGCAGACGGTCGGCGCCAAGATCGGTGCCTTCCTCGGTCTGACAAGATGCCTCTTCGGTGATATCGACGACGAGAGCGGCACTTGCGTCATCAGCCACGATTGGCGGGTGGAGGGCTTGCCGAGCGTCGCCGATGGAAAAATGCTTCGCATTGCGGACTTTATCTCGGAGGAGTTCTGCCGCACGGCCCGAGCCGGGGAGGCGGTCGTAGTGGAGGACGCACTGTCCGACTCCCGCGTCGGCGCCGGGCCGACGGCAGCGTTCGGCACTCGAGCCTATATGATAGCGCCTTACATGAGGAACGGCCGTTGGCGTTTTATGGTCAGCGTCTCCAGCCTCGCGCCCCGCGCGTGGCGCGAGGACGAAGTCGAGCTAGTCCAAGACCTGGCGGCGCGCCTCTGGCGGCGCCTGGAGCGCGCCCGTACCGAGGCGGCGCTGCGCGAAAGCGAGGAGCGGTTCCGGCAGTTCGCCGAGGCCTCCACCGATGTCATTTGGATTCTCAATGCACAATCCCAGCAATTGGAATACAGGAGCCCCATTTTCGAGAGAGTCTTCGGCGAGACGCGGGACGCCGCGCTCGGAGCCGATGATCTGAAAGTCTGGTTGGAGCTTGTCGTCCCCGAGGATCGCGAGCAAGCGTTGGCTAGCATTGTGCGGGTCCTGTCCGGTGAGCGCGTAACCTCCGAGTACCGTATCAAGCGGCCGTGTGATGGCGAGATCCGCTGGCTGCGCAGCACCGTTTTCCCGCTTCTCGATGGGGCTGGTCGCGTGCATCGCATCGGAGGCATCTGTCACGATACCACCGGGGAGAAAGCGACCACCGAACGCATGGAAATCATGGTTGCAGAGCTGCAGCATCGGACGCGCAACCTGATTGCGGTCGTGCAGTCGATCATTGTCCAGACGCTCGCCGCAAGCGAAGACCTGGACGCCTTCAAGGCGCGTATCGATGAAAGGCTCATAGCGCTGTCGCGCGTGCAGAGCCTGCTTTCGCGCTCCGAGCAGGAGCCCATCACTATTGGCGCCCTGGTCCGTCTTGAACTGGATGCGCTCGGCCGCAACGTGCTACTCGACCGGGTCGAAGTCTCGGGGCCCGAGGTGAAAATTCGGAACTCGACCGTGCAGATACTGGCGCTGGCGTTGCACGAACTGGCCACCAACGCGCGCAAATACGGTGCGCTCTCCACCGATCAGGGCCGATTGCGGATTGGGTGGCATGTAGAGGAGTGGCGGGGTGACCCTTGTCTGCTGCTGAGCTGGATCGAAGAGCGGGCTGTGTGCGTTGCTATCGCGCGAGAACGTCGGGGCTACGGTCGGGAACTGATCGAGCGTGCCCTGCCATATTCGCTCAACGCCGAGACCCGCTATGAGCTTGACGAGGCTGGACTGCGGTGCACGATAGCCCTACCGCTTACCAGTGACGGGCCAAAGGAGCGACGCGCGTGAAATCCACCCAGCTCGCCCATAAACGCGTTCTGGTCGTCGAGGACGATTATTTGGTTGCCATGGATATTGCGCGAGCTTTGGAACGTGCTGGAGCCGAGGTCATAGGCCCGGCGCCGGCGGTGGACGCGGCCCTGGATGCATTAGCGCAGACGGTCCCTGACGGAGCGATCCTGGACCTCAACCTCGGGGGCGAAATGGCCTTTCCGGTAGCCGACGCACTCCTTGCGCTCGGCGTCCCTTTTGTCTTTGCGACAGGCTACGACGCCCAGGTCATTCCTTTGCGCTTCACACATGTGAAGCGATGCGAGAAGCCTATGACTCCGGAGCAGATATGCGCGACCCTGTTTGGATAAAGAATCGGTCGGTCGCCGAACGACCTGAGCTTGCACTGATCTGCCGGAAGGCGGGGCTGTTCAAATGGTTTAGGAGTCGAGAATGGAATTTGTCTGGGGTGTCGTAGCAATCATCGGGGTGGTTGTGGGGGGCCTGATAATGGTATTCGGTTTTCGCAAGAACGAGCAGAAACCCGCGGCGTTCGGCCATATCGACGGCGTCATGAAGCAGGACTGGACGCGGACCGGCAACATCGATTTCCATGCCGCCGCGCTCGAAAGCGCTTCCCCTCAGCCGCTCACACTTCGGGTTGAGGAAAAGAGAATAACCGAAAATGCGATGGGACAGGACGTCGTCGAATTGCGTTGGCGGCTAGCGACCTTGGAGGAGGCCAAGGAACTTGTGGTCTGTTGGAATGCAAGACAGAGTTGATACGGTGTTTCCGATTCAGGTCACGTGACCAGCGTACGGCGAGTTCGCTTGGCATCGCACCGGAGGTCGTTGCGCGCTTCGGGCCGAGGCGAACCGGCCAGACGCGGAATCAGCCGACCAACGCTGGCCCTGCGCTACGCAGTTGACTCGCCTTGTCGGAGCGTCCAGTGGCCGAGATCAGCGGAAGGCATCTAGAGCATATTTCGATGAAGTAGAATCATCACGCGGTCGCGCTGCTCCCTCTCCCCGCAAGCGGGGAGAAGGAGAAGCAAGCGGCTGCGCAAACCTCATCGAGACATGCTCTAAGACAACGGCATTCATACGGTGTCCGGCTCCTCCTGGCGAATGTCGTCGCCGGGTAATGAGCGGGATTTGGACCAGCGGTGCAGCAACGCCGGGAGATTTTCCTGCGTGACTGCCGAACCGTCAGGTTGAACTTTCCACATGGCTTCGGCGAGTTCGATCATCTCACCGTAGGTGAGAGCCTGCACAAGCATCGCTATCTCATCCAGAGGTTGACGATCCAATTGTTCCTGGAGCTTTCGCAAATTGATATTTGTTCCCGTGTTCATCGCAACCTCATGATGGTCTCTCATAACCAACCCATTCCTCGCGCCGTCATTGGATGCGAGCTGCCGAACCGTGCCCGCGCCATTGCGCCCGGAACGATAATCGTCGGTCAAGGGACGCCGGTCCGTCTCTCCCAGCGTCAGGGGCCTTTTCGGAAATTCAATCTCAGCCACGTCGTGCTCCATCCGCCTGGTTGCAGGCCAATCCCGGATTGCTTTGCACACAACGTCCCACCTACAAGCAATGTGGTGATTGTGGCGGTTATATGATTGCTGGTGCGACGTGTCCGATGCTGGCGAGAGCATCCGGCGCCGGACACATGATTCTCATCTCATGCTTAATCTCGACAGCCGGTGCTCGCTCAACACCGCAGTTCGACGAACTTAATGATCGCGGCACAACGGAAAGCCATAACTCTACAGAAGCCGGATCTGACTACGATGAACGATAGCCACCCGTCGGATCGATTGCACGAAATTTCAAATATCGAATTCCACAGCTTGAATCGAATCGCCAAGAAATGACACGAAAATGACATTAAAATGACGCTTTTAGGCCGTTTTGTCGGGCCAAAGACGAATCATTGAGCTTGGGGGCATGCTTAGCGTTGCGTCGGATAAGTGGCGTAATATGTCGTCCCGTTTGATTTTGATACGGCATCATCATGGTTTTGCAACTAGCTAAACTGATCTGGCTTCCGTGCTGCATCTTGATTCTAATGTTCGCGTCGCTCCCCGGTACAAGAGCATCTTCGTGTCTGTCGTCGGCGGAGGCCGTGAAAGACGCGTACCCCTGGGCCAGACCGCATTGGAGGATGTGGCCCCACAACGGAGGCGGAGCCAAATGTTGGCATCCAGGAACTCAGGCTGGCGTGCACAGACGCCGATCCCGAACGTTACATCACCGAAATCTAACCGCTGTGCCAAAGCCGGGTGTCACCAGCGTTGATAGCCCGTCAAATCCAGGCCTTCCCGCGGCACCAGGGGGGACGAGCGGGACCGGATTGAGCCTTCAGGTTCCGGTCGCACCGGCCAGTCCCGCGACGGCGGCCGGGCAAAGTTCGTTTGCGGATCGATTCGCTGCCGTTTTCGAAGTAATCTTGTTCGAACGCCCATCCGTAGTACGGCGCATGGAAGGCGCGCTTCCAAGGACGCCATGAGCTGCAGGCATCTTCCGGTTTCCTGCTGGCATGAGGGGATCCAGATGGCGGTCGCCTCTAGCTCCCCTTTGTATTTACTATACGATAGAAGATAATTTCGCGGGCTGACTTAATCGAAGGTGATGTCGGATGGAGGGGTCGGTCTCGCGGCTTCAGCCCAGCGAGCTGCACTGTAGTGGGGTCGCGTCGTCGACATTTCGTGCCGTCGTCTACGCGGGTGCCTTCGTTACGGGCGCCATCGTGATGAGCTTCGAGATGCTCGGTTCGCGTTATCTCAATCCCTATTTCGGCAGCGGCATCTATACCTGGGCTTCGCTGATCTCGACGGTGCTGGCCGCTCTCACGGCCGGCTATTTCGCCGGCGGTCGGGTCGCAGACCGATATCCATCGGCGCGTGTGCTCGGCGCGGCAGTGCTGATCGGCTCGACCTTCATTCTCGTGCTACCGTCGTTTTCGACGATGTTGCTGGAGGCGCTGCTTGAAGCCATCGACGACATCAAGGCGGGCAGCCTGGCATCGGCCTTCGTTCTGATGTTCTTTCCGGTCGCCTTCTACGGCGTCTACTCGCCGTTTGCGATTCGGCTCCTGCTTCGCTCGACGCACGCCTCAGGCGGCGTATCCGGCGGCGTCTATGCGATTTCTACGGCCGGCAGCATCGTGGGAACGCTCGGCACCACATTTTTTCTCATTCCGGCCATAGGCACCCGCGCCATCACGCTCACGCTCGGTGCGGCCGGCGTGGCGTGCGGTATCGCGCTGATTGCCTTTCCGGCTCGGCTGCGACGCTCCTCCACTCTGGCGGCGCTCCTTGGAGCGTCGCTTCTGGGATCGGCAACGTTAGTGGCGACAGCGTCGGCGCCTTCGGTGGCGCAATCGGCTGAGATTTTCGATCGCGCCACTCTGTTGGCTCGAGGGGATGGCCAACTCGCCCACATCGAAGGCCAGTACAACGACATTTATGTGGTCAAGCGCGGCAATGAACTTCTGATGACGGCGCGCCTCAAGGGCTGGAACTACACGGAGTCGCGCATCAACTTGGCGGACCAGGATGTCATTCCGGCCAGCTACCTGCGCATGATGACGACCGCGCTCGCCTACGCGCCGCAGGTCGAATCGATCCTCCTCGTCGGCTTGGGCGGCGGGGTGCTGACCAATTATGTGGGACGCTTCCTGCCGGCCGCCCGGATCGACTCGGTTGAAATCGACCCCGGCGTCATCGACGTCGCCAAGACCTGGTTCAGCGTCAAGGAGACCGAACGGATGCGCGTCATCGGGAACGACGGACGAGTCTTTCTCAATCGCAATCGCAATCTCCACGATGTTGCGCTGATTGACGCCTATATCGGCGGCTCGGTGCCGTTTCATCTCATGACCAAGGAGTTCTACACGCTGCTCAAGCGGCGGCTGACGCCCGGTGGCGCAGCTGTGTTCAATATTCACGAGCCCAATCGGCTGTTTGCTGTTTCAGTGCGTACGCTGCAATCAGTGTTCGCGACTGTCGATCTGTATCGCTCCGGTTTCGGCGAGGTCGCCGTTGTGGCAACCGACGCGCCGCGCGCAATCGAAGCCGTGGAGGAGCGTGCGGCGGAGTTGCAGAAAAAATATGGCTTCCGCCACTCCTTGCCGGAATTACTCGCGAACCGCACGGAACTCGATCCCGGTGCCGGAGAAGTGCTGACCGACGACTTTGCCCCTGCCGACGTGTATGTGGCGGACGGACCGCAGCGCAAAAAGGGCGATGATCGGTAGCATATAAGGCCGTCGCACTTGGCGCGGGCGCTTCTGCTCCCTCTCCCCGCTCTTGCGGGGTGAGGGGCGCGGATTCTCCACAAGCTCAGACTCGCGGAGAGACCCCCGCACCCGGAATTTGCGCGCGAAGAGTACGCAAATTCTTCACCTCTCCCCGCAAGCGGGGAGAGGTGAAGGCTGCGGCCAAATGCGATTGCCTAGCTGGCCATGCAACCGGTGTAGGCAGGACCCCGGTCCTGAGCTATGATCATTACATCGGGAAAGCGATGCCTTGCGGCGCTCGGCTTTTGCTCCGATCAACAACCAATTCACCACTCGAATTCGAACCTCGTTTCCTGGTCTCTAATTCCAGTCGTGAGAGGAACGCTCATGGCCAAACTTAACATCAATGGACGCGTGCATAACGTGCAGGTCGAGCCCGAGACACCGCTCTTGTGGGTCATCCGGGAGCAGGTCGGTCTCACCGGCACGAAATATGGCTGCGGCATCGCCCAGTGCGGCGCCTGTTCGGTGCACATCAACGGAGAAGTGATGCGATCCTGTTCGATTGCGGTCGGCGACATCAAGGCAGGCGACAAGATCGTCACCATCGAGGGCCTGTCGGCCACCAGTTCGCATCCGGTGCAAAAGGCCTGGGCTGCGATCGACGTGCCGCAGTGCGGTTATTGCCAGTCCGGACAGATCATGGCGGCGGCGGCGTTGCTGCGGAAAAATCCGAAGCCGACCGACAAGGACATCGACGACGCGATGACCAACATCTGTCGCTGCGGCACCTATCAGCGCATCCGCACGGCTGTGCACATGGCGGCCGAAATGCCATCCGGCGGCAAGTCCGCCTCGGTCAATGGCCACAAGGTCTAGGGAGGTCCGCCGTGAACGACATTTCCAGCAAGACGAAGCTTACTCGCCGCACCTTCGTGGTTGGCACCACGGCCGCCGCCGGCGGCGGGCTCTCGCTCGGCTTTCACATGCCGGCCGATGCCGCGACCGTGCGAGCTGCGGCCGCGAATGAAGGCGTTGAGGTCAATGCGTGGGTCGTCATCAAGCCCGACGATACCTGCATGATCCGCATCGCACGCACCGAAATGGGCCAGGGCACCCGTACTGGCCTTGCCCAGTTGTTCGCCGAGGAACTTGAGTGCGACTGGAAGAAGGTGACGACCGACTCGGTCACCCCGGGTCAGAACCTTGCCCGCAAGCGCGTATGGGGCGAAATGGGCACCGGCGGCAGCCGTGGTATTCGCACCTCGCACGACTATGTGCGCCGCGGTGGCGCGGCTGCCCGCATGATGCTGCTGCAGGCGGCGGCCGACCTCTGGAAGGTCCCGATCGGCGAGCTCACCGTATCCGACGGCATCATCTCCCATGCGGCGACGAAGCGCACCGTCAGCTACGGTAAGGTGGCGGCGGCGGCCGCCAAGCTGGCGGCGCCGGACCCCAAAAGCATCACGCTCAAGGATCCCCGCAACTGGAAGATCGCCGGCAAGGCGATCAAGCGGCTCGACACCGCCGAAAAGCTCAACGGCAGCAAGATCTATGCGATCGACGTCAAGCTGCCCGGCATGCTGTGCGCCGCCATCAAGGATTGTCCGGTGTTCGGCGGTAAGGTGAAAAGCTGGGACGAGGCGAAGATCGCCGGCCGCGACGGCATCAAGGGCGTGTTCAAGGTGCGGGAGACCGGGGTCGCGGTCGTGGCCGACACTTGGTATCGCGCCAAGTCGGCCCTCGAAGCGTTGCCGATCGTGTGGGACGACACTCCCAATGCGTCCCAGTCGGATGCCGCCATAGCGGCGCATCTGCGTGAGGGCTTCGAGGCTGCGACCAACAACGGCGACCGCCGCAACGGCGACGCCGTCCAGGCCATCGCGGGCGCTGCCAAGAAGGTCGAAGCGCTCTATTCGACCCCGTTCCTCGCCCACGCCACCATGGAGCCGATGAACTGCATCGCCAAGCTTTCCGGCGACAAGGCGGAGGCCTGGGTGCCGTCACAGAACGCCGAGGCCTCATTGGCGGCATTGTCGGAGGCTTCGGGCCTGCCGCTGGACAAATGCGAAGTGTACCGATCGGACCCCGGCGGCGGCTTCGGCCGGCGCGGCGGCTCGCAGGATTACGTGCACCAGGCGGTCGCCATCGCCAAGAACTTCCCGAATATCCCGGTCAAATTGATCTGGTCGCGGGAAGAGGACATGACGCACGACTTCTACCGGCCGATCTCGCAGGCCAAGATGGCGGCCGGACTCGACGAGCAGGGCAACCTGGTCGGCTTGCATGTGCGCATCTCGGGGCAGTCGATCAACGCCTTTGCGAATCCGGCGCTGGTCTCCGGCGGCAAGGATATGCGCCAACTGCAAGGATACGACGTTAATCCGGGTGAGGCCCAGCTCGGCTATGCGGCGCCGAACATGCTCATCGAGTATGTGATGCGCAACACCCACGTTCCGGTCGGCCCGTGGCGCGGCGTCAATACCAACCAGAACGCCGTCTACATGGAATGCTTCATGGACGAGGTCGCGAAGGCGGCTGGCAAGGACCCGCTCGAGTTTCGCCGCTCCCTCATGGAGAAATATCCGCAGCATCTCGCGATCCTCAATGCGGTCGCGGAGAAGGCAGGTTGGAGTACGCCGCTGCCGGCGGGCGTTCACCGCGGCATCGCACAGTTCCACGGCTACGCGACCTATTCGGCCGCAGTCGCCGAGGTCTCGGTGAGCGATGCCGGCAAGCTCAAAGTGCATCGTATGGTGCTGGGGGTGAATTGCGGTCATCCGGTCAATACCGACCAGATCGCCGCCCAGTGCGAAGGCTCGGTCGCCTATGGGCTGACGGCGACGTTTTACGGCGAATGTCCCGTCAAAGACGGGCGGATGACCTCGCTCAACTTCGACACCTACCAGATCATGAGATTGGCCGAGATGCCGAAGGTCGAGACCATCATAGTGCCGACTTACGACTTCTGGGGCGGCATCGGCGAGCCCACCATCTCGGTGGTGTCGCCCGCCGTTCTGAACGCGATCCATGCCGCCACCGGCAAGCCGGTGCGCAACCTCCCGCTGAAGAACGTCAAACTGGTATGAGTGAATTAAAACCTGCTTAAGCCAAGACAGTTCCGCCGGGTCGTCGCATACAGGCGATGACCCGGCGACATAAAAAACGGCTCGATGCGACCTGCACGCGAGCCGTCGGTTTTTGGTATTGGAATCTATTCGTCGTGAGTAGGACGATTTGCTTCTCGTGAGAGGTTGAGGTCGAGGACGTTATCATAAACGACGGTGCTGATCTGTTCGCCATTCCGGATCAGCAACCTCGACGCAACGTTCGGCACCACGCGGGATTCGTGGCGAACGATGGCCCGCACGGTTTCGACGACTTCGCGGATGCTTTTGCTAGTCATGACATAATCGCGGGTGCCGGCCTGAAGCGCCAAACCGACATCCTGTTCGTTTTCGAAATCCATCAGAATGACCGTTCCTACTTTCGGACAAACGCGGGCGATGCCGGCGGCCGCCTCGGTGCTGACTCTTGGCAGGCGAAGATCAAGCAGGACGACGTCCGGACAGAGTTCCTTTGCGACCTTGATGGCATCGGCCGCGGTTGCGCCCTCTCCCACAACCTCGATGCCCTCTACGCCGTTCAGCATCCGGGCCGCGCGTTTGCGAAATATCGGATCGCCATTAATGACAGCGACGCGGATCGGATTGGTCATTGTCGCCGTGTCAACCCGATCACTCATTTTCGCTGACACATTCATTGCGGTCTACCTGGTGGCTTGCCTGCCTTCATGCGCTCGCGCCGAAGAACTTCACCGCTATATAGCCGTTTCACCGCAGACAATTCGGCCACAGGATTCATGATCTATCGGGTCTCTGTCTCTCGCCCCATTCGCGGAGTGGCGGCACCGAATTTCCAGCGCCATTGTTACGTGCTCCGGGCTTACAAGCGCCTGACTCCTGGCTGACACTGAGCTGACAGAATTTCGCTTGACTGCGTCGGCAGGGTTTTCCCGAAGGACCGAGGGCTCGTTCTTGATTCCGGGAATCCGGAGCCGGCGCAATCGGATCGGCTTGCACCTCCTGACTTCCGATCACGCACAAAGGCAGGACAGCGTTGTCAGCAAACGGTGTGCTCAATGCCGACGATGCGGTAACCTGTATTTTGCGCCGGGAAGTAGCTCGCTACGGCGCACGACGCGACGACGGGATTTGGGCATCGGATTTCGGGAGATCGGCCATGAAGAACGCGCGCAGTTACTTGCTCCGATCCGCTGCGATTCTGTTCGGTCTTATCGGAGGCGCGATGTCGGTGGCGGCGGAGTCTAACGGGGCGAAGGCGCTGGCTCACGCGGCGATCGAGCGCAACGCAGATGAGATCGCGACCATCGGCGATAGCGTCTACTACTTCGCCGAACTCGGGATGCAGGAGTTCGAAAGCGCGAAGTTTGTCAGGCAGGTGCTGGAATCGATCGGCTTCACGGTCGAGGTCGGCGCCGCCGGTATGCCGACCAATATCTGGGCCCACTGGGGCGCCGGCAAACCGCAGATCGTGATCGTCTCGGAAATGGACGCGCTGCCGGGCGGCTCGCAGACTCCGGGCAGCATCGAGCGCAAGCCGCTGATTGAAGGAGCGCCGGGCCACATGGAGGGCCACAATACTCACCCCGGCGTCGCGATTGGCGCAGCGTATGCGGTCAAGGCAGCGATGGAGCGCTACAATATCCCGGGCAGCATCGCGATTTCCCTCGGCCCGGCCGAGGAGCAGATCATCAGCCGGCCCTATCTGGTGCGGGCCGGCCAGTTCAAAGACTCTGACATTGCGATCCTCCTGCACCTCGGCGACAGTTTCGCTGCTGGCTACGGTCTGATGAATTACGCCGCGATCAGTGCGAAATTCACCTTTCACGGCAAGACCGCCCATGGTGCAGTCGACCCGTGGAACGGCAAGGATGCCGTGGATGCCGTTGAGTTGATGGACATCGGCTTCGACAAACTGCGCGAACACCTGCGCCCAACCTACCGGGCCCACCGCGCCATCACGGCAGGCGGAATCCAACCGAATATTATTCCGGACTATGCGCAGATATGGTGGTTCGTACGTGACGCCAGCATGTCGTCCGCAAAGGAAACCTTC
>Ga0210402_10002070_pt1 | contig 19879 bp, 12 predicted proteins | sample IncBWC7MmetaG_FD_161055 | JGI IMG/M metagenome (GOLD analysis project Ga0210402, IMG submission 161055) | Forest soil microbial communities from Barre Woods Harvard Forest LTER site, Petersham, Massachusetts, United States - Inc-BW-C-7-M | ecosystem: Environmental > Terrestrial > Soil >... | reverse complement strand
GAGGGCCCGGGGGGGGCAATATCGATAGAGATCGCGACTTTCGGACCCTGTGCTAGGCGCAAAGAGAAGAAGAGTACGAACCCGGCATTGTTGATTCCTCATGTGGACACGGGTCTGGGAATCGTAGCGCTGGCGCCCAGAAGCTGTTTGGCTGGTTCGGCGGCGCCGGCGTCAACGGCACCGGAGCTTATGGCAAGGGCAGCGACGACTTCGGACTCCTTTAACGCGGTGGCGGAGCCCCGCCGGCGGGAGATTTTGATTTATCTGGCGGTTCAGGAGCGGGCTGTTGGGGACATCGTGGTGGGCCTGGAGATGGAGCAACCGTCCGTTTCGAAGCATCTACGGGTGCTCCGGAATGTCGGGCTGGTCCGGGTGCGACGAAACGGGAGGCATATCTTCTATCGGACGAATGCGGTAGCGATCCGGCCGCTGCATGAGTGGACTAAAGCTTTTGAAGCACTGTGGCAGCACCAGTTGATTCGCGGGAAAGAGCCCGCCGCTGGCTATTTGGAGAAGGAGAAAAACATGAGTTCAAGATCGAAGGCCACGGCGCTTATAAGACGCGAACATTCTGGGCTGGAAGGCGCTGAGCAGAGGCTGAAAGAACTCGGTATCAAACTCCCGGCGCCGCCTGAGCCGTTCGGCACCTATGTGGAAGCGGTTCAGACGGGCAAACTGCTTTTTCTGACCGGCATGCTTCCTACGGATGGCCGCGGGGCGAAATTCATTGGGCGCGTCGGTGTGGAACTCGACGTGGAGGCGGGGCGCAAGGCAGCTTACCTCGCCGCACTCAATGTGCTTGCTGTTGCGAGGCAGCATTTGGGATCTCTCAACAAAGTGACGCGGATCGTCCGGCTCGGCGTGTCGGTGGCCACTTCGGGAGATGTCCGCGACCAGCCAAAAGTCGCCGATGCCGCTTCGGAGTTGCTGCAAGAGGTTTTCGGAAAAGAAAAGAACCCTTGCCGCCTGGTGTACGGCGTTGCCAGCCTTCCCCTCGGCGCCCCGGTGGAACTGGAAGTCATTTTCGAAGTGGGGTAATCGCGCGGCGAGCAGTGTCGATCGTTCCGCCAGAAATTGTAATAGCTGTTTTTCGACAATATCTGACAAATTCAAAAGGAGGATTTATGGCAACAACAGTCGCGGTCGCAACCATGAAGGTGGCCCAGATTTCTAAACCGGGAGCAGGTTTCGAAATAGTTGAGCGTGAGATTCCCGAACCGGGTGCGGGAGAAGTGCGCATTCGAGTGCAGGCATGTGGTGTTTGCCACAGTGACGTGTTTGTGAAAGAAGGCCTCTGGCCGGGACTTCAGTATCCGCGGGTTCCGGGCCACGAAGTTGCCGGAATCATCGATGGCGTCGGTTCTAATGTTTCTGCGTGGAAGAAGGGACAGCGCGTTGGCGTCGGCTGGCACGGCGGGCAGGATAACACGTGTGTCGAATGCCGGCGAGGACGCTTCCTTTACTGCCGCAACCCCAAAGTTGCAGGTATCAGCTACGACGGGGGATACCAGCAGTACATGGTCGCGCCCGTCGAAGCACTGGCGGCCATACCCGACACACTCAGCGACGCCGAAGCAGCGCCGCTGCTTTGCGCGGGAGTCACGACCTTCAACGCGTTGCGACACGGGGGCGCGGCGCCGGGTAGTCTTGTCGCGGTGCAAGGCGTCGGTGGTCTAGGGCACCTTGGAATTCAATTTGCAAACAACTTTGGCTGCAAGGTTGCTGCGATTGGCCGTGGCGCTGGAAATGCGGCGCTCGCGAAGAAGCTCGGGGCGAGCCTGTACATCGATAGCCAATCAGTGAACGCGGCCCAGGAGCTGCAGAAACTCGGTGGAGCGCAAGTGATTCTGGCGACAGCGCCTAACTCGAAATCTATGACGGAGTTGATCGACGGCCTGGCACCGACTGGGAAGTTCATGGTCGTAGGCATATCACCTGACCCGATTGCGGTGACACCGTTACAGCTCATCAGCGGAGAGCGTGCCATCCAAGGTTCGGCGGTAGGAACACCAACGGACTCCGAGGATACGATGAACTTCGCTGAACTAACCGGTGTGCGTCCCATGATCGAAACCTACCCGCTCGAAAAGGCGGCCGAGGCTTACGCGCGGATGATGAGCGGCAAAGCGGAGTTCCGCGTCGTTTTGACGATGTGACGTTGGTCAAGAACGTGATCGAGAAACACCGCGAGCCTAGCGTCTCGCTTTAGTTGAGACCGCCGAAAGGTCAAACAAGGGAGTACATATGTCAGACAAGAAAACAGCAATCATCACGGGAGCATCGCAAGGTATTGGTGCGGATTGGTCGCGGCTTTCCTGAAGGAGGACTATTGCGTCGTCGCAACGTCTCGTAATGTCAGTCAATCGTTGACTGGCTCACCCAGCCTGGTTCTCGTCGATGGCGATATCGGTAAGAGGGAAACCGCCGCCAAAGCTGTCGAAGCGGCAATCAAACACTTCGGAACCCCCTTTGTCATCATCGGAACCGACCCGTCTATTCCGGCGATTGGGTGATCGGCAAGCGCCGCAGTGACGCTCACAACGCTTCCCGATTTCATCGATGTTCTGGTTAGTAACGCTGGGATCTTCTGCAGCGAGGATGCAGCCAAGCGCGCCGTGTTAGTTTGGCGAAAGGAACGCCTATGTAGTACCAAAACATCCTCGTTGCATCATGCAGGTCGGTCCGGCGGGGCAACAGAGAGCGCCAGCCGCCTCCCATGACCAAGCCTATAATGAAGACAAGGCCATTCAGCATGAATAGATAAGCACAGAGCCAATGGAGGCGCAGAGCTGCGGCGAGCATGCCGGGGCCGAGGCTTATGTGGTTGTAGACCCAATCAGGCGGGCTGCTGTATCGATGCAGCCCGGGTACATGCGCGCAAATCCAGACGCCGATGTCAGCGAGAGGCTCAAAGCTTCCAGTCTGCGGATCTGGTTTGTGCTGATAGACCGGAGATGCCCAATAAGTGGACACGCCACTCAGGATCAGGGTCAGAAGGATTGGCACGTTCAGCCAGTGGCTGCACCGCACCAGCAAGTGGTGCCTGCGAACTACACGCACGCCGGCTTGATTTCCCGGCGTGAGTGTAGCGATTCGTTCCTTTTCGAGCTGTGTCGAATGTGGCACAGGTATTCTCCACGTTAGTTTCGAGAGGTCATGCTATTGGCTGGAGCGGGCGCGAAATGCGCGCGCCCATCCTCGATCAACCACTGACCACCGTGCCGAGAGGCGACGTAGAAAAAGTTGACCGGTATCACGGGGATGAGCGTCCCATCCGGACCGTTGACATTGTGCAGAGTAAGGAGCGCGTCGACGACCGCGAGATCGGGTTTGACGAAGCGGACCCGATAGTTGGAGAACGCCGCTTGCGTGTTGGCGTTGACCGCCTGTGCCTCGGAACCGAAGTCCTTCACCATCGTGACTCGCCCTTGCAGAAAGTCACCCACCGGCGTTACGAAGGTTCCATTTTCGGCGAATAGGGATGCTCTTTGTTCGGCATTCTTCTGAACAAAAGCCTTCGCAAAGTTATCTCCGAGCGCGCGAATGGCTGCTTCGTCTTGAGTTTGGCCGGCACTCGCAGAGCCGGTCGCTCCTATGACGAGCGTGCATGCGAGAAACGCTAAGCCGAGGCGTTGGATCCGGCCTCGGAGCGCTGACTTGGGCTCCCGGGGCGAGGAACTAATGTTGTGGGTTGCGACCAAAACAGGTCGGTTGGTTTGTGCGATTTTCATTTGTTTCTCCTTGTGCGCCGGTTAAAACCGGCGAGGTGTAGTGAATGAAAGAGTCATACGAATGTGAAGTAGCGACCCACATCGGCCCTGAGTCATGCGGAGCCGCTCGCGAGGGCGGCGTCGAAGCGTTGACAGGGGAACGTGCGGGCCGGGTATACAGCCGCGTAAGACAATCACTCCGGGACGCCGACGCCGTAAGGAGATGCGGAAGGCCCCATCCGGTGCGCCGATATCGCGAGGTGTACTGGAGTCCCGCGCGGTCTGAGACCCCGTGCACGTACGGAAGCACCTCGCGCGGGAACCGGGAGATCCCAAGTTCGCCCGGAGCAGCAGTTGCCTCGGGACGCAGCGGGAAGTCTGAGGACGTACGCCGATGACGAACGGACCTGGGAAGTCGGACAGACCTACTGTACCGGAGAAGTCCCCGAACAACGCCGGGCAACCGGCAGCGGAGGGGATGGAGGGAAGGGGTCTGGCCAAAGGGAACCTGCCCCAGCAAAACGCGTCCCGGACACCGAGCCGGGAAGACGCGTCCAGTGCGTTGGAGCGGGTACGTCAAGCAGCAAGTAAGGATAAGAAGTTGCGGTTCACGGCGCTCCTGCACCACGTCTACAACCTGGAAACGCTGCGCATGGCCTACTTCAGTATGAAAAAGGAAGCTGCGCCCGGTGTCGACGGAGAGACGTGGCGTAACTACGGCGAGACCCTCGAGGACAGCCTCCAAGATCTCTCCCATAGGCTGAAGCGAGGAGCGTACCGAGCGAAGCCGGTGCGTAGGGTGTACATCCCAAAGGCTGATGGGCGGCAAAGGCCGCTCGGAGTCCCGGCGCTGGAAGACAAAATCGTCCAGCGTGCGGCGGTCGAAGTGTTGAACGCTATCTACGAAACGGACTTTCTTGGATTCTCCTATGGGTTCCGGCCAGGGCGAAACCAGCATCAAGCGCTGGACGCGCTCTATACGGGACTGCTGACGAGAAAGGTGAACTGGGTGCTCGATCTGGATATTCGCAACTTTTTCGATGGGCTTTCCCACGAATGGCTGGTGAAATTCATCGAGCATCGGATTGCAGATCGGCGCGTCGTACGATTGATCCAGAAATGGCTCAACGCGGGCGTGCTGGAGGATGGGAAACGGATACGGGTGGAGGAAGGGACGCCCCAGGGCGGCAGTGCCTCGCCGCTCCTGGCCAACGTTTATCTCCATTACGTGTTCGACCTGTGGATCCAAGCATGGCGTAAGAAGTGCGCGCACGGCGATGTCATCGTGGTGCGTTTTGCGGACGACATCGTGGTTGGACTCAGGGACAAAGCGGATGCCGATCAGTGTCGGGCTGAACTTACGGAACGAATGAAGAAGTTCAATCTGGAACTGCATCCCGAGAAAACGCGCCTGCTGGAGTTCGGTCCGCATGCGATCGACCAACGGCTGTGGCGTGGAGAAGGGAAGCCGGAGACGTTCAACTTTCTCGGCTTTACGCACATCTGCGTGAAGAAGAAGAGCAACGGACGGTTCACGGTGTTGCGGCAGACGATCCGCAAACGGATGCAGACGAAGCTGAACGAGGTGAAAGCCGAGCTTCAGAGACGAATGCACGAACCCATCCCCGAACAAGGCAAGTGGCTGCGGGCGGTTGTAGGTGGACACTTCCGCTACTACGGAGTGCCCATGAACCAACCGGCGCTGGCGATTTTTCGGTTCCGAGTCGGCTGGTATTGGCATCGCTCGCTGTCGCGGCGGAGCCAGAACGGCCGCGTCCTCTGGGATCGTATGCGGCGTCTCATCACTCGCTGGCTGCCTCTGCCTTCTGTCTGTCATCCCTATCCTCTGCGCCGCATGGGCGTTGTTACCTAAGGCAAGAGCCGGATGCGGGAAACCCGCTCGTCCGGATCCGTGGAGGGGGTCATGAGCAATCGTGATCCCTACTCCGACACTTCATCTTCAGGTTTCGGAAGCAACATCCCCACCCTCTCGCAAAACCCGCGAGAAAGATGGGGCACCCTTCTATTTGGTTGTGCCTACTGGACTCGGTTTCTCCGGGGTGGCTTTGGCGGCCTCTTCTTTAGGAGCCGCCGTGGCAGGCTCCAGCTTTCTGGCGGCCAGGTATTCGTACATGTGAAAGCGTCTTTCCACATCTTCCTGAGCCGCTTTCCAGAGTCGCTCCGCGTCTTCGGGCTTGCTCTTGGTCAACATCTTGAAGCGCGTTTGCTGCAGCAAATACTCCTGTACTTTGCGCGACGGCGCGCGGGAATCCAGAGCCAGCGGATTCTCGCCGGTTGCCGCTTTCTCCGGGTTGTAGCGGTAGAGCAACCATTGACCGGATTCAACCGCGACTTTCTGATCGCTGATCGAAGTCGTCATGTCGATGCCATGGGCGATGCAGGACGAGTAGGCAATAATGATGCTCGGCCCGTCGTAAGCCTCCGCCTCGAGGAACGCTTTCAGCGTGTGCTCATCTTTGGCTCCGATGGCCACGCTGGCAACGTAAACGTTGCCGTAGGTCATCGCCATCATGCCAAGGTCCTTCTTGGGACCGGGCTTGCCGCCGGCGGCGAACTTCGCGACCGCACCGCGCGGAGTCGATTTCGATGCCTGGCCTCCGGTGTTCGAGTAGACCTCGGTATCGAGCACTAGCAGGTTGACGTTGCGTCCGCTGGCCAGGACATGATCGAGGCCACCGTGGCCGATGTCGTAGGCCCATCCGTCGCCGCCGATGATCCAGACACTTTTCTTTACCAGCATGTCAGCGAGAACGAGAAGCTGTTTAGCCTCGGGCTTAGCGAGCTTGCGCAGCCGCTCTTTCAGGATGTCTACGCGCTGGCGCTGATCGTAGATGTCGGCTTCGTCTTTCTGTTTTGCCGTGAGCAGGGCCGTGGCCAGGTCTTCGCCAACGTTGTCAGCCACACGGCGGAGGAGTTCTTGCGCGAACTCGGTTTGCTTGTCAATGGAGACGCGGAACCCGAGGCCGAATTCAGCGTTGTCCTCGAACAGGGAGTTAGACCATGCCGGGCCGCGGCCGTCGGCGTTCTTGGCCCAGGGAGTAGTCGGCAGGTTGCCGCCATAGATAGACGAGCAGCCCGTCGCGTTGGCTACGACAGCGCGGTCGCCAAAGAGTTGCGAGACCAGCTTCACGTAGGGCGTCTCGCCGCATCCGGAGCAGGCGCCAGAGAACTCGAACAAAGGCTCCTGCACTTGCTGCTGGCGAATCGTGCCGACTTTGATCTTGCGGCGATCGAGCTCTGGAATGTTGAGGAAGAATTCCCAGTTTTCTTTCTCGGGAGCGCGCAGTGGAGGCTGCGGAACCATGTTGATGGCCTTGAGCCGTACTTCACTCTTGTTCTTGACCGGGCAGATATCGACGCAGACACCGCATCCGGTGCAATCTTCGGGTGCAACCTGGATGGTGTATTTCATTCCCGCCCACTCTTTGTCGCGCGCGTCGCAGGACTTGAACGTCGACGGGGCGCCTGCCAGTTCCTTGCTGTCATACACCTTGATGCGGATGACGGCATGCGGGCAGACCATGGCGCACTTGCCGCACTGTATGCAGATCTTCGAATCCCATGCTGGGATTTCGAGTGCCAGGTTTCGCTTTTCCCATTGCGCGGTAGCGGTGGGGAATGTGCCATCGCACGAGAAAGCGCTGACCGGGAGATCGTCGCCTTTGCCTGCGTAAATGGCACCGAGGACTTCGCGCTCGAACTTTGGAGCTCCCGGGAAGACCGGAGGCAATTCGATTTTGCTGGTCGGGGTTGCCGGGACTTTCACCTCGAACAGGTGGGCCAGGGTTTCATCGACGGCCAGCATGTTCTTCTTGACGACCTCTTCGCCCTTCTTCCCGTACGTGTTGCGAATCGACTTCCGGATGGCTTCAATCGCTTCGTCGCCGGGTAAAACTTTCGAGATGGCGAAGAAGCAGACCTGCATGATGACGTTCATGCGCGATCCCATGCCGGCGTCGCGCGCGACCTTGTAAGCGTCAATCGCATAGAACCGGGCTTTTTTCGAGATCAGCTGCTCTTGCACTTCGCGGGGCAGGTGATCCCAGACTTCGTCTTTGCCGAACGGGCTGTTCAGCAGGAAGACGCCACCCTCGACGAGCGAGGTGAGCATGTCGTAGCGCTCGAGGAAGATCCATTGATGACAGGCGACGAAGTTTGCCTTCGCGACCAGGTAGCTCGATTTGATGGGCTGCGGTCCGAATCGCAGGTGCGATACGGTCATTGCTCCGGACTTCTTGGAGTCGTAAACGAAATATCCTTGCGCGTAATTGTCGGTGTTCTCACCGATGATCTTGATCGAGTTCTTGTTTGCGCCGACGGTGCCGTCTGCTCCGAGGCCGTAGAACATGGCGCGGATCACGCTGTCGGGTTCGGTAGAGAACGAAGCATCGTAGTCGAGGCTGGTCTGTGTGACGTCGTCTTTGACGCCGATGGTGAAGTGATCTTTGGGCTGCGGCTTCTTCAGGTTGTCGTACACGGCCTTGACCATCGCTGGAGTGAATTCTTTCGAGGAGAGGCCATAGCGCCCGCCGACCACCGCGGGTGCGGCTTTGAGTTTCCCGTAGCCCAGTTTGAACCCTTCGTTCAGAGCGCCTACCACATCGAGGTACAGAGGCTCGCCAATCGCGCCGGACTCCTTGGTGCGGTCGAGGACCGCAATCTGGCGGACGGTCGAGGGCAACGCCTCCATAAATGACTTCACAGAAAATGGGCGATACAGGCGGACTTTCAGCAGGCCAACTTTCTCGCCGCGAGCCGCGAGGTAATCCGCGGTTTCGTGCGCGATTTCTGCGCCCGACCCCATTACGACAATGACGCGCTCGGCATCGGGCGCGCCGACATAGTCGAACAGGTGATATTTGCGTCCCACGACTTCGGCGAACTTGTTCATCGTCTCTTGGACTTTCGCCGGTGCGTCGTCGTAGTACTTATTCGCGGTTTCACGGATCTGGAAAAAGACGTCAGGATTCTGTGCCGTGCCGCGCAGCACCGGATGATCCGGCGAAAGCGCGCGCTGGCGGTGCTCGATCACGCGGTCCATGTTTATCATGGCGTGCATGTCGTCATCGTTCAGCATTTCGATCTTGCTCACTTCGTGCGAGGTGCGGAATCCGTCGAAAAAATGCAGGAAGGGAATACGGGTTTCGAGCGACGCGGAGTGCGCGATCAAGGCCAGGTCCATGGCTTCCTGGACGGAATTCGAGCAGAGCATGGCCCATCCGGTGGTGCGGCAGAACATCACGTCGGAGTGGTCTCCGAAAATCGACAGCGCGTGCGTGGCGATGGTGCGCGCCGTGACGTGAAACGCCGCTGGCGTGAGTTCGCCGGCGATCTTGTTCATGTTGGGGATCATCAAGAGCAATCCCTGCGATGCGGTAAACGTCGTGGCAAGAGATCCAGTCTGGAGGGCGCCATGCACAGCGCCAGCTGCGCCTCCCTCGCTCTGCATCTCGATGACATGGGGAATGCTTCCCCATGCATTGGGCACGGCTTGCGAGGCCCACTCGTCCGCCCATTCGCCCATCGGCGACGAAGGGGTGATGATGGGGTAAATGGCGATGACTTCACTTACCCGATAAGCGACATGTGCGACGGCCTCGTTGCCGTCCATGGTCTTGAACTTGCGCTTCATGAAATCCCCCGTTCAGTTATCTCGACGGGAACCACTGAGGGTGGTCCTGTGATAGATCAAGGATGCCGTAAGGAGGGGCAGGGTGTCGGGACGTAGGTTCACAGGATGGTGTGATTTGGATCACACCTTCCCGGAAAGGGATAGAAGGACTTGAGGTTATAGCTACTCAAAAAACCACTACAGGACGACCAGAGTTCAGCCGACGGAGGTACTGTCCTGGGAAAGGCACCAGAGCGCAAAAAAAAATGCGGGCCGGGAGCCTCAGCCGTGAAACTCCCGGACCGCACGTTTTCGCCTCACTCCAGGTCGGTTGGATCGTTGAACAGCACCGTCAGCTTGATACTGCCATGGCCATATTGAGGGAAGTTCGGCTTCGCTGGATTCTTCTGATCGAGCGTCGATGCGGTGTCATCCGGAGGGAACAGGACCAGCGAATTGAGAAATGCGAATACTGCGTTCTGGTCATTCCCACATAGAGCCGCAAACGAGTTGCGCGAACGAAGAGCCTCTCCCCCATGGCGAAGAATGACATCGTTCAATGTCATGCTGCGACCATCGTGGCCGTAAGGCCCAGTGCTGCCCACACCCCATAGTGGGCGGGTCAGGAATTGTGTCTGCAACGTTCCATCCCAGTTGCGCTCGTAGAAATTCGTGCCCAGATCGTGACGTTTGAAATCGGTGAAGAGGTCTTTCACTATAAATGAGTTCCCCTGAGTCAGCTTGAGCAGGGGAAAACCGCTGCCGTCATCTTGCGTGTAGAAGAGTGGGTTCGCGGTGGAGAAAAGGTCGTTAAAGACTCCGTTCACCGTGTCGTAGTGGGTCTCTACATCGGCCACGCGGCGGTCATGATTGATCCTCATGTTTGCGATGTGGCAGGAGCCGCAGCCGATACGGTTGAAAACCGTGCGGCCGCGTTCGGTGGTGTCGGTCTGCTGGTAATGAGCGGGTTTGAAGTAGTTCATCAGATAGAACTCGAGATGATCCACGAGTGCAGGATCGATCTCGTTTCCGTTCTGCGCATCCGGAGGTGGCGGCGCGCTGATTTTGTCCTTCGATCCGTCGAGTACCATGCCCGAGGGAGTGATGACCCGTCCTCCCGCGCTCGCGGCCAAGAGATCAGGATCGGAAGAAGCTTCCAGTCCCATTTCTTTGTGAAGGGCCCCGACTACGAACTCACGGATCGAGATAGTAGAACCCTCGGCGAAGAATGGTTTTACGCGCAGATCGGGGTCGATGCCAATGACTCTTGAAGTGTCGACCGTGCCATCCGGATTGGTTGTGATGCTGCCAAAATGCACACCTTTGCTGAAAAGTGGCATGGTGATCGGCTTCTTCCACTTCTGCGCGCGGGAGACCGCAAGATCGCGAGTGGCGCGAAGGTCAGTTGTCATCTCGTCGGCGAGCATTTCGCGGATTCCGAGCCCGAAAAGGTGCGGGGCATCGCGGCTATCAGGGCGAGTCGCGACGTTGCCTCCGGAGCCGCCAGATCCGCGGGGACGCCCATGACAAGCAGCACAACTGTCGGTGAGACCAGCGGCGATACCAGCGTCGGTGTTGAGATCGCCGACGCCGTCGCCTACGTTCGGGCCTTGCCCCTGCGCCTGCGTAAACTTTCTCTGGAACAGTTGACGTCCGCGCCGGATCGAGCGAAACGGATCGCGGTTGATGATATAAAGAGACGAGCCGGGAGTCATGATACTGCCGCGGCCCGCTCCGATCTCATCGGTGAGTGATTTGTTGATCCCGGCGACTGCTGTACTGGTCGCTTGGGTGTTGTCGATCATCTGGGCGTTTGTAGCTACGGCGAGCAGCAAAGTGCTTCCAGTCCATACAAGGATCTTTCCCAAGATCTTCATGTTTCTACTCCTTCTCCGTCTTTCTGGTTGAAATCTCCAGAAAGCGACCCAGCCCACCCGACGGGCGGATCGACCTCTACCTATGGAAATCGGAAAGGGAGGGGGAAACACGACATCTAACAACAGAAAAGTTGTGTTTGTGAAGGTTCCTAGCCGTGTTTTGCCGTGAGGGTTACCTGCCGGAGCCGTTTTTCGAGGTTTTTCCAAGGCCGCAGATACTGGGTTCCTATTTCGCGATGAGAGACAAACGCCTGTTTGGCGTCCGCAGCGACATCGCCCGCCTTGGCGTTCTCACCCAAGTCGAGATAACAGTCAGACAGTGCAACCTGTGCCATCGCCAACAAGGGACTATCTGCGTCGACCGTACTCTTGCGCAATTCGACCGCGCGCTGCAGCAAGGAAAGCGCATCGCGCGGATGGCCGAGCTGCAAGTCCGCTCGGCCCTGGACGAACGCGGCACGAGCCTCCAGCCACTTCAGGTAATCCCGGTCATTGGTGGCTGAAAGCTCCTGTAAAATCTTTGCTGCCAGTTGCGCTGCGGTCGCATTGTCACCACGACCAAGGGCGATCTCTGCTCTCGATACGTGTAATCTCAGCACGTCCAGTTCTAGTACTCCCGAAATGGGCGTCGGTGGATGAAAAGTGTCGAATGCCGAGTCGGCTTCTACCGCGTGACCGGTGGCGATCAGAAGTCGGGCGCGTTCATCCGCGGCAATGTGTGGAGTCGGGTAATTCACTTTCTTAGCGATCGCATCGGCCTCGTCCAGCAAGCGTCCAGACTCTTCGTAGTGACCCATGTCAGTCAGAATCGAGGCCTGCAGGTAGAGCATCTGCGCGAGGTAACGGGTCCCAGGACGATTCTTGCGGCGATTCTCTACTGCCTTTTCGACATATCTCAGGCCCTCTTCCCATCGGCCGGCATGTACAAGGGAACGGCCATATTCCAGATAGACCTGCGGAGCGAAAAATGGATCCTCGTCAAGATGGGTACGGAGCAGGATCTGTCTAGCCCGATCGACATGCTCCAAACCCTCCGCGGTGCGAGATGTCGCACTGAGAAAGGCTCCTAAGCGCAATTCCGTTTCGAGGGTGTCGACGTGGTCCTCGCCATTCAGTTTGCGGGCCGCTTGCAGCGCCTTTCGAAGACTCTCCTCGGCAGCCGCAAATTCGGCCAAGTCTTGCTGTGTCTGGCCAAGGTAGGCATAAAAGCGAGCCAGCCCCGCGTTCGGATCTCCTTCGAGCCTGGCTGATAATTGAATCGCTTCCTTCAGCAACGGTTCCGCCTGGCGCGATTGCCCTAACATGGGAAGTACCAGAGCTTCTTGATACAGCGCTTCCGCCAGCATCGGCTCAGCCGGGTACTTACGATAAACATCTACTGCCTGTCGCGAGTATTCCAACGACTTTTGGATGTCGGAGCTTTCATAGTGTTGCGCTAGTTGGATCAACAACTCCCCGCGTTGTCGTGAGCGGAAATCGCGATGCTCGTCGAGAATGCGCTTGGCCTCGAGCAGCACGCCCTCTCTCTCACCCACGGACGTCGATGTGTGGAGGGAACTCCCGAGGTCGGTCAGCGCCGCCGCAACTTCCACCGAATTATTGCCATACCGATTGCGGGCCAGGTCGACACGTTTGCGTTGCAGGTTTACAGACTCGTCTGCAAGACCGAGATCGGCATACATGGTGCCCAGCGTATTCAGGATTCTGAGCTTCGCCTCGGGAACGTCGGCCATTTCCTGATCAATCTTGCGGGCACCAATGTCGAGCAGTTGCCGCGCCGTCGTTTGCCGGGCTTTGGCGGGATCGTCCTGATACGAGCTGTTCGCCCGGAAGATGTCTTCCAGGAAGCCCTCCATCGCAATGGCCACGCGCGATTCTCTCTTGGCGATATGTGCCTGCCACAATGCCACTCCGAGTCCGGCGGCCAGCGCTAGGACGACGGAGGCGACAGAAGCGACCGCCCATCGACGACGAATCAGGAATTTCTTAGTCCGATACCATGTGCTCTCGGGTTGGGCGATTACCGGGCTGCCACCCAGATAACGGCGCAAGTCCTCAGCGAACGCGTCCGGAGTGATGTAGCGTTCAGCGGGTTGCTTCCGCAGTCCCTTGAGCAGGATCGCGTCCAGGTCGCCGCGCAGTTGACGCTGCAGCTTGTCAGGACTCGTGCCTCGGTTCCGCGCCGCGACAATGCCCGCGTCCGAACCGATCATGCCCGATGCTCGGGGTGGTTCGGTCTCCACAATCGCCTTCACCAGGTCGGCCGGAGAATGTATGCCCGCGCCAACCGGATGCTGGCCTGTCAGCAACACGTACAGCAAAACGGCGAGTTCGTAGACGTCTGTCGCCGTGGTGACGGCGCCGCCGGTGAGTTGTTCTGGAGCGGCGAACTGGGGCGTGAATGCCGATCCAGCTTCGTGTGTGAGCAATGTCGCGGCGCCTTGCCGGCCCTCGCCTTCTAACAGCTTGGCGATTCCGAAATCTAGCAATTTCACCTGACCATCTTTACTGACCAGCACATTTGAGGGTTTGATATCGCGGTGAACGATCAGATTTGCGTGGGCGTGTGCTACCGCTCCGAGCACATCCAGAAAGAGACGAACTCTCCCCCGCAAATCCAGCTTGCGTTTGTCACAGGACGTGTCGATCGGTTCCCCTTCGACGTATTCGATGACGAGATAGGGGTGTCCCGCGGAACTCACTCCTGCATCGAGCAGTTCGGCAATGTTGGGATGCGCAAGGCGTCCAAGGATCGCGCCCTCCCGCTTGAATCGTTCCTCACCGCCGGAACCGATCAGAGCCGTACTCAGAAACTTGACCGCGGCTTTGCGTTGGAAACGACCATCGCTGCGCTCCGCCAGCCACACGGTACCCATGCCGCCCTGGCCAATGGGAGAGACCAGGCGGTAGGCGCCAAGAGTCTGGCCTGCTAAGCCAGGATTCTCCGACAGCGTGATTGGACTTGTTTCGAGAAATGCTTCCAGCTGTGCGGCCTGATGCTCGCTCAGGAGTTCCTGCAATTGCCTCGCGAGATCGGGGTTCTCGGCTCCCACTACTTTCAGCCAATGGGTACGTTCCTCCCCCGAAAGGGTGAGGGCTTTGTCCAGATAAGGACTCAGGGCGCTCCATTGATCCGGGCTCAAGGTTGACATTCTGACCTCACACTAGATCGGTGCGTAACTCGCGATGAAGATAGATTCTTGCCTTTTCCCACTTTCGCTGCACTGTGCGCTCCGACAAGTTGCGCATGGCGGCAATTTCGGCGAAGGAGAATCCGCAAAAGAACTTGAGGTCGACGAACTCGGCTAGCTCGGCATCCACTTTCGCGAGCTTGTCGAGCGCGTCGCTGATCCGTGACAATTCGCCTTCATCGGCAGCTTCAGCGACGTTGGTGGTGTTGAGGGAAGTAATTTCGAAAAGCCCCCCGCGTTTCTGAGCCTGACGGTTGCGCGCGTGATCGATGATAAGGCCGCGCATTACCCGGGCTGCGTATCCCATAAAACGAGCGCGATCGGGGAACTTTGCCTCGGCCCGTCCTGCCATGTCGAGATACGCCTCGTGCAGAAGAGTGGTCACGCTCAAGCTGACGGCGCCGCCGCGGCGCGCCAGTTCGCGTTTCGCCATTCTGTGTAATTCGGAATATAGAGCACTGAATAACGCTTCGGTGGCCGAAGTATCCCCGGTTTCGGCAGCGGTGATCAGCGAAGATAAAGTGGATTCCAAGCGCACGCTCCCCAACGCGTGGAGGAAGTGTCGCTGAGAGTCTCGCATTTTGAGATATTAGTCAAGATGCTGCTCCGAAAATCGAGCACTCATGCTCTTGACTGGCGGAACGATCTTGCGTGCTGGGTCATCTCAACATTGAGCTGCAGTTGCATGGGTTACGCGCGGACCTGCGTTTTCAGCGCCTTCTGGGTGCTGTAGGTCTCGACTGAATAGCCGGATCTACGGCCCAGTTCCACCGGTGTGGCAATCGGCGCAGTTGACCTGTGTCAGATCTCCGATATCTACAGGGTGTTGGAACGCAGGTGCCGGGGCAGTTGCGGTGACCGTGCCCTCGGTTTCCGACATTACGGAGTGACACTGGTTGCAATCTTTGCTGATTACGCGGCCGTCGGCGCTGACGTGCTGGCCGTCATGGCAGCGGAAGCATCCCGGGTAATAGTAGTGCCCAAGATTGTTGGGATGCGTCTGCCAGTTCAGCTTCATGTCCGGGAAAGTTGTGCGGCTATAGATCTGCTGAATCTCGATGACCGCATTGCGGATCTCCAGTTGCTTGCTCTTGGCTACATCTGGGTATTTCGTCTCGTAGAAACCCTGCAGGCCACTCGCAATGGAGCGCAACGCTTCGTCGTTGGTCTTGTAAGTCGTCGCCAAGACCGTGACCGCCTCTTGCTTGATGAAGGGCAGGGAAGAATCGATGCGGCGGGCGAGCAGTACCTGATCGACCGACTGATCCGGGGGAACGTAGATGTGCGTCGGGCGGTTATGGCAATCGACACAGTCCATGTGATGGCGCGGCGACTTTGCGATCTGATCCTTGCTTAAGCTTGAATCTTTCGCGTAGTACTCGGTGATGCGTCCTTGCAAATCTTCTACATGAATATATGGGATTACCTGTCGCTTGTCGTCCGCAGCCACATAGTCGATCTTGTTGCCGATGTTCATGTGCCAATGGATGCCTTCAGGCGCGCCTGTCGCGGGATCGCCGCCGCCAGTCTTGATCAGCATGCGAATCTGGTGCAGGGTGTTCTTCTCATCGCTGCCGTAGTGCGAGAAGACTTTCAGTTGGCCGCCGTAGAACTTTTTCGGCCAGTGGCACTGTTCGCAGGTTTCTTGAGCCGGCCGCAGATTTCTCACCGGAGAAGGAATCGGGCGCGGATAGGTATTGAATATGGTTGCAAACACCTGGCGGCTTCCCGAAAGCTTCGACTTCACGAACCAAGTGGCTCCCGCTCCCACGTGGCACTCCGCACAAGCCACACGAGCGTGGGGAGAAAGTTGGTACGCTGTATATTCGGGAATCATTACCGTATGGCAGAGTTGTCCGCAGAACGAAGTTGATTCCGTGAATTCGTACGCTTTATAACTACCGGCGGCGCTGACGACAACGAACACAAGTAAGAACGTGATGAATGAAATGACAGCGCTGCGCTGGGTACGATCGTTCAGATCAATGCGGGGATAAAAGGCTGAGGGCGCGGCATGCTTGCGACGCTCCAGCAATACGCCGGCCAGCATCAGCAGCAAACCAAGAATGAGGAATCCTGGCGACACCATGTACGCAAGAATGCCGATGTAAGGGCTGGCCTTGGTGGCAATCTGATCGATCAGGAAGAAAATGAAGATGTTGGCTACGCTGACAATTCCCAGCGCCACTCCCGCGAGGCTGACCGGATTTCGCAGCAGCATGCGCGAGCGATGCCAGGGTTCCACCGCAAGCGGCGGAGTTTTCTCAGTGTCCATGATTGATCTCGGTTGGTTCTGGTTCTTCCGCTGTCACTGCGTCTGATTCGTCATCGCTCAAGATCTCAATTGCCGGGCTGGGGTCAAGGCCGTGTTCTTCCTGATAGTGATGAAGTGTCATTTTCCCATCCCACCAGGCCCAGTTCATCGGATAAACGTCGGGGTCGAGGAAAACCTGGTAGAAATGCCAGACTATGATCGCGAGCGTAGCTAAAACCGCCTCGTAATAATGGATTGCGGTCGCGACGTCGAGCCACCAGCGCGGCAGATGATTTCCGAAGGAAACTTTCGCCCACAACATGACACCAGTTCCGGCCATCACGAACACGCCCCAGACCAGAGCCCAGTATTCCGCTTTCTCCGCGTAGTTGAAGCGCGGGAACTCCGGCTTGATGTTGGAGAAGCCCAGATAGTACGAGAGATTCTGCCATGCGCCCTTCATGTCGTCCAGGGTCGGGAAGAGATCGCGGGCCAGGCGGCGTCCCTCGCGCGTCAGGAGGAGGTCGAAGATGTGAAAGATGCTAACGCTGATCAGAACCACAGCCGCGACGCGGTGCAGCAGATGCCGCATCCGTTCGCCCAGGGACAGCCTGGAGGCGAACCAGGAATCCGGGAACCTCAAGGCGAAGCCGGTAAGCACGAGCAGTATGAAGCTGGTAAGCAAAGTGGCGTGCTGCCAGCGGAAGCGCCGCGGCATGCGGGTGACGAAGCGATGCTCGAGTTTCCGTCGCGCGATCACCTTCGCGCGCCAGATGATGAAGTTATGGGCCAGCATGCCGCCGATGACCATGAAAATCAGGGCGAGATACGTCTTGCGAATCCACCGCACCGCTTTGCTGCCAATATCGGCTGAAAGGGGAGCGTCAACGTGCACTTTCGCGGAAGTAAATTTCTCCGTCACCCCCGGATGGCACTGGCCGCAAGTCCGCGCGAGGTTGGAAGCATGAATCGTAGAGCGGGGATCGCTCGAAGGAAAAATGCTGTGCGTGCCGTGGCAACTGGCGCAGTTGGCCACAACTTGTGAACCCAGTCGTGATGCCAGCCCGTGATAGCTCGCGAGATAAGTGGTGGCGCGGCGGCCTTCGACGCCAAACTCCTGCGAGAGCCGCATTCCCTCGTGGCAGCGGGCGCACGTGGCTTGTGCCACATTCTGCGCCGATACCGGTGAGTTCGGATCCGTGTGTGCCTTGATGGAGTGAATGCCGTGGCAGTCCGTGCACACTGGTGCTTGCCAGTTGGCCTTCGCGATGGCTTGGCCATGAATGCTTTGTTGGAATTCCTTCGAGATCTGCTCGTGGCACTTGCCGCAGGTCACCGGTACGTTGAACTTAAAGATGGGAGACTTCGAATCCTTGGCGTCCAAAATTTCGTGCGTGCCGTGGCAATCGGTGCAGACCGCCGCTTTTTCGGACCCGTTGGCGACGGCATGTCCGTGAACGCTCTGCTCATACGAGGAGACCGTCTGGACACGCAGGCCGCTGCCCTGCATTACGAACTTCTGGCTGTGGCACGCTCCGCAAGTCGCCGGAATATTGCTGTGATGGACGCGCGACTTGGGGTCGCTCGCCGGCAGTAGCGCGTGCGGGCTGCCGTGACAGTCGACGCAGGTGGCCGCATTGGCGTTCCCACCCTTAACGGCCTTAGCGTGAAAGCTGCGTTCGTAGGCAGCCTGCTCGTCCACGTGGCAGGTGGCACACGTAATGTGCTGCGGAGGAGTTTCGTGCGCGGAGCTCTTTACGTCGGTGTGGCAATCCACACAAGTAAACATGCTGCCGTGGATGGAGTCTTTGAACGCTTGGGGATCTACGTGCAGGCTCACAACTTTGCCGTTTACTTCGTGCGACAGGGAAGCATCGTTGTGGCAGGCGAGACATTCCTCAGCCGTGGGTTTAGGAGGATCTTTCTTCGGTGCAGCGTGGAGCGCGACCGCGGCTAAAAAAAGGGCAAGAGCAACTCCAGGCGCAAAAAGATTCCGTATTGTTCGCGTGGACATGCTCTCAACCCGCCATTTCCTAAGAATCAAGCGATTTCTGGTTGGCGGCATTCCGGCCGCCCTTTCCTTGTCAGATCTACTTGGCCAGACCACGAATGTATGTGACCAGGTCTTTGATCTCCGTATCCTTGAGCTTGCCGCTGTAGGCTGGCATCTTGCCTTTGCCCTTGGTGATGACGTCGGTCAACTGGGCGTCGGTCTCGGCCTTAACTTCGGGCGAAGCAAAGTCGTGGGCGCCCATCTTCGTGCCCACCGCCGTGCCTTTGCCGTCTGGGCCGTGACACATGGTGCACTTTGACTTGTAAGTGGCGGCCGCGTCATCAGCGAGTGCCGGCGACGCGCAGGCCGCGATCAGACCGCAAGCCAGCAAAGCTACTAGGGCTGTTCGAAAGGAGAGGGATTTCATAGAGTTAGCTTCCTCCTGAGGAAGATTTTCGTTCGCACCATATCACAGAGCAGGGTTCGCCCGTTGCCTCACTGCCACAATCCGTTGCGAACGGATTGCAGTGGATCGTGCTATCGTCCCGTACCCTGAGAACTCACTCGCAGATGTAGGTTCGCATGCCGAGGAAAGCCGACCTATGGCAGAAGTCACTCGCCCCTGTGACATGGATCACAGGGTTTTCTCCAGTCAATTGTGATGGTTATCACGGGCGGTTGTGCGATTCCGCACTGCCTGCTAGCACCGCACGTCCTAGGATGCGCGGCATGTCCACAACGTCCCAGTTGTCTGGGAGAACCTCAAAGCCGAGAAAGGCTAGAGGCAAGCTAGTTCTGCACGCGACTGGTTCAGGAGCCGCCCAAGGATTCAGACTGCGGCCATTGCAGGTTACCTGGGAGATGACGCGCGTTTGCCGGTGGAAAGCTGCGTTCACCCGTTCGAAGAAGGATGCGCCGCGCGAAGTCAACCACCTGTCGACGGCGGAAGCCTTTCATCTGATCGAGGATGTTGCCGCCATGCAAGTGCCGCTGCTGGCGCTAACGGGCGGCGATCCGCTGACGCGCCCCGATTGTTTCCAATCATTGAATTCGCCGCGAGCCGTTCGGTGCGCACAGCTCTTACTCTGCTGCCCGCACCCAATCTCGAGGCGAGCATCATCGCCGAATTAAAAGCATGCGGGCTGATGCGGGCGGGATTCTGGTTGTACGGTGCGACGCCACCACTCAACGACGGTTATTGGGGAATCTCAGGGTTGTACCG
>Ga0210402_10002068_pt1 | contig 19881 bp, 44 predicted proteins | sample IncBWC7MmetaG_FD_161055 | JGI IMG/M metagenome (GOLD analysis project Ga0210402, IMG submission 161055) | Forest soil microbial communities from Barre Woods Harvard Forest LTER site, Petersham, Massachusetts, United States - Inc-BW-C-7-M | ecosystem: Environmental > Terrestrial > Soil >... | reverse complement strand
GAACCGATGCCCTACGGTGGCGCCCCGGGCCGCCCCGCCGCCGCTCCCCCCCCGCCGGCGCCGCGCGGGGCTCCCGTCGTCATTCCCGGCAAGGGACCGAATGCCGGGATGTCGGTGGAGGAAGCCTCCGACGAGACGCTGGCGTTCTGGACGAAGCGGATCGGGGCGCGACTCGAGGAGGGCACCGCGTACCGGAACGACCAGCAGCTCTTCGACGCCATGTGCAAGGAGGTCACGCGCCGGGCGGCCGTGAACCCGGGACACCCCGAGGACGACGAGATTCCCTTCTGAGGAGGCCGACGGTGAGCAGCATCAAGGTGGACCTGAGCGAGATGCAGAGGGAAATCCGGCGGACCTGGCGCACCAGCTTGAAACTGGGTACTGAACGCGAAGCGCGGGGGCTGGGCGTTCGACGCGGCGGTGGCGGAACACGTGCGCGTCGCCCGGGCGCTGCCCGGAAGAGGGCTGCACGGATGACCGGCTTCTGCGGCTCGAGTCACGACGAGGACGAGGTGTGGGCGAACGTCGCGGACGGCGCCGTCTCGCACCTCGTCCTCCCGAGCCAACTCCTCACCTCGCAGGCTGCGCGGTGCGGCTACCAGCCGCTCGAGACGGACGAGTGGATGTGGACCGAGGGCGACGCGCCGCGCCCGACGGGCGGCCACTGCAAACGGTGTGACCCGACCGACTCGGTCGCGGGAGGCTCCCCGTGACCGCCCGCCTCTCCCCCCGGCGCGCGGCCGCGCGCGAGCGCGACACGCGGGTGAAGCGCGCCGAGTCCGAGTTTGTCGCCCGAGGGCGCGCGTATGCGGTGTACCACGAGGCGTGGCTGCGGAACGGCGGGACGCCCAGCGACGAGACGTTGGTTCAGATGATGGCCGCCGCGCGCGCGATCCTGCAGGCGGAGCGCGCCGAGGACGTCCAGCCGTCCGAGCTTCCCGAGACTATCTTCGAATGTTGGGGCTGTTCGCGCTACTGCCGCGGACGGAGTGACGGCGCCTTCTTCGAGGAGGGCTGGTCTCGAATCCGAGGCATCGACGGGCCCAACGCGCTTTGCCCCGCGTGCACGGCGGACCCAAACACCGGCACCCTGCTCTCGACCGCCGACTTCCCGAACTGGCGCATTGTCCCCGGCCACTGCATCGCGGAGCCCGTGAAGCCGCGATGAAGGAGCTCACCCCGAAGCAAGCGGAGATCCTCGTCTTCTTGAAGACGTACTCCGCTGAGCATCAACGACCTCCGGCCATCCGAGAAATCGCCAAAGAGTTCGGCTTCAGCAGCACGCACGGGGTCAGCTGTCATCTCGATCGGCTCATCGCAAAGGGGTACGTCCGCCGAGACCCGCTCAAGTCGCGCGGCCTCGTGATCTTGGATGTCTCGGAGGGCGAAGTCCCCGTCGCTCCGGTCACCCGAACGACCCCGGACAGTCTCGCCCTTCGGCGCAAGCTGGCGAGCGTGCTCGACGAAGCGCGCCGTCTCGAGCGCGCGATCGCCGCGCTGGAGGAACGATGACCGCGTCCCCCCGCCCGGCTACCCTCGGCGCCATGAAGACGCCGAAGAAGTTCCGCATCCGCCGCAGTGACCTCGCCCCCGACGACACGCTTCCCGCCGAGCCCTTCGAGAGCCGTGAGGCGGCGGAGCGTGCCGCCGAGAAGCTCTTCGGAGCGGACTGGCGGGAGGAGTACGAGGTCTACGGCTACACGTCTGGGTCGACGAAGACGGGGCCCGAGCGGGCGAAGGGGAAGAACCCGCTCGTCACCTTCACGCTCCCCGCCGAGGACCTGGCGTACGTCAACGAGCTCGCGCAGCGCGAGGGACGGTCGAAGGCGTCGGTCATCCGGGAGGGGATCGCGCTCGTGCGGAAGAAGAACAAGGACTGACCGGTCATGAGCGAAGAAGAGAAGACGTGCTCCGACTGCGGGAAGACGCCGATACCACGACTGGAGACCGTCTACAGCGGGTCGGTCATCATCTGCCACGGCTGCTATCTCAAGCCGCCGAAGCAAATCACGATGTACGGATTCGCTCCCGGCCAGGTCTGGCACAATCGAGCTTCGGGCGGATCCGAAGTGCAGTACGTGCGAGCCGACCTCGTGGACGCCCTGCTTCCCTTCGCGCAGCTGGCTCGCGAGGTGCTCGCCTTCGCCGTGCACATCCCGGACGAACACCTGCCGAAGGCGAACGAAGTTCTCGAGGGGCTCGAGGACACGATCGGGAAGCTGCGAGTCGCGCGGGCGACGAGGTGACCGCCGTGTGGGTCGACCTGAAGCCCGGCGAGCACGACTGGATCACGTGCTGCGACGAGTGCGGCGACGACTACTGCACGAACTGCCTCGCGGACCGGGGCTATGACGACCGCGACAAGAAACGCTGCGAGGGAAACGACATTCAAGGACCGATGCCCGAGGGAGGCTACGATGGGTGAGGTAGTGCCGATTCGTCGCGTTTACGAAGCGAGGTCTTTCCGAGTCGAGACAGAGTACGGACCGTTCCTTATTTCCGGAACCCTTTGCGGGCACGTGGACGTCGCTGTTCCGCAAGGAAGAACACTCGCACTTAGCCCCGACGAGGTTCAGGCGTTGACGCTCGCCCTGGAATCGTCTCGAGAGGACGTCCTGGCTAGCTCTTCGCCCTCGGACGATCCGAGGTTGTTCGACTGATGCCTGGCGACGAGAACGGGCTGGTCCGCTTCCGCGCGGACCCGCGGAAGGTTCGCGTAGCGATCCGTCGTCACGCTGGACGTTGGCTGGTCATCGTGTCGGCGCGCATCGGGGGGCGCCGTCGAGTGGATCGGCTGGGAGGCGACGTCTCGCTTCGCGTTGCTTCATGCTCTGCGCACCGCCGAGGACGACCGACTCGACGGGATCGATCTCGGGATGGGCGGGACTTACGAGCACCCGTTCGCCACTCCGGCGCAACAGGCGCGCCTGCTAAGTGAACTCACCGCAACACGCCAGCGTTCGGCCAAGTAGACAGAATTCGGCCAAAAAGACGCCCCAAGTTTCTTTCCGAAAAGCGACACGCACGACTTGCGCGGTAACTACCGCGCTGCTAATCTCTATTCATGGGCAACGCAGTCAGCACGACGCAGGCGGCTCCGAGCGCGAGGGAGCGCGGCGCGACGGCGGCCATCATCCGGATGGCCGAACGCCACCTCGACGAGGGGACCATGAAGGACTCCGCCGCGCTCGCGTACTACGACGCGATCGCCCTCTTTCAGAACGACGAGGACGTCGACGCCCAGCTGCGCGCGCTCGATTCCCTCTCCTACAGCGTCGGGGTCTTCCACTCCGACTACACGCGCGCGGCCGAGATGGCGCGGGTGTGGGGGTAGTCATGCGCTGTCGGAACTGTCGCGAAGGAATCTGCGTCCGCTTCACCGGCCACGGCCGGATGGTCAGCTTCTGCCACTGCGCCCGCGGCGTCGTCCGGGCGAATCCGAAACCCGAGGCCCAACTCCGCGCGGAGCTGCTCGCCGCCTTCAACGAAACGAGGCCGTCATGATCTGGGGAGGCAGCGCGCGGGTGGAGTACAACGTGTTCGCCTGGTTCTGGGCGATCGCCGAGGGCGGGACGCCGCGCGACGTCTCCGTCGCCGAGGTGGCGGACGCCCTGCGGCTCGCCGGTCAGGACGTCGCGGACGCCGAGCGCGTGCGCTCCCTCGCGATGCGCATCTTCGACGCGAACGTCCGCACGAACCAGCGGAGCGGGGAGCGCCAGCGGTGCCACGGTCTGAAGCGCGCGGAGCTCCGCCGGATGGCGACGGCGCTCGGCCTGCGCACGACCGGATTCGACACGAAGGCCGACCTAACCGACATGATCGTCGAAGCGCGCTACCCGCTGCTTCGGGAACCGGAAGCGGCATGAGCCCCCGCGTCCCGATCTGCCCCGAGAACACGCTCGAGATGCCATGGCGGGTGGAGCGGGGGGAAGACTACGGCTCCCCCGTCGACGCGGTGATCGCGGACTCGTCCCTCCTCGGATTCACCCGGGAGGACTTCTTGAAGCTCGCCTGGGCGGCGCTCGACCAGGCCGTCTGTCGCGCGGACATGCCGGAGGCTCGCAAGGCCTTCGAGGCGATCGCCAACCTGCTACCGGAGACCGACCGATGAACCAGCCCAGCATCATCGAAAGCACCGAGCCGACCACTGAAGAGGCGCACTCGTTCATCGGGACGGCTACGCTCAGCGCAGAAGATAACAAGATCCGAATCACCCCCTTCCGTCGCCTCGACGCGGAGACCTACGTGCGCGTGAAGGCCGCCGGCTTCGCCTGGGCCCCCCGTCAGGAAGTCTTCGTCGCCCCGATGTGGACGCCGGCGCGCGAGGATCTCGCCGTCGAACTCTGCGGCGACTTGGAGGACGAGGACACGACGCTCGAGGAGCGCGCCGCCGCGCGCGCCGAGCGCTTCGAAGAGTCGGGAAGAGCTGGTCCGCCGAGACGACGACGACCCCGGCCTTCAGGCTCTCTTTCATCTGCGCAAAGGGGGAGGCGGACTCCTCGGCTTCGGGGGCGATCGTGCGCGCGATTCGCCGCGCGGTGCCCGACGCGGACGTGACTGCGTGGGAGATCAATGCGCAGGTGGCGCGCGCGAGCGGCGCCACGCACATGGACTTTCTCCTCGCGAACGAGGCGCTCCGCTTCGATCGCGTCGCAATGAACCCGCCCTTTGCGGACGGCGCCGACGTCGTGCACGTGACGCGCGCCTTCGGGATGCTCGCGCCCGGCGGCAAGCTCGTCGCCATCATGAGCGCGGGGGTGGAGTTTCGGAGCGACAAGAAGACCGTCGCCTTCCGCGAGCTCGTCGCGGCGAACGGCGGAACGATCGAGCGGCTGCCGGAGGACTCCTTCCGGGAGAGCGGGACGAGCGTGCGGACGGTGATTGCCGAGATAACGAAACGCTGAGGGGGACGACGATGAAGACGATGGCGGGACGGATTCAGGAATTGAAGAGGCGAGCGGCCGCTGGTCGAGACCTCGCAGCGGGGCATCGCGCAGCCGCCCAGGAACGCGGTGGCGAGCATAAGACGCGCCTGCAATGGGAGGCCGCGCTCGAGGAGGCGACGTCCGACGGGGTGGACGCTGCCGTCACCTTCCTTTTTCCCGACGACGCCCCCGAAGAGCTCTCGCTCCTCGACTGGTACCGCGAGATCCGCTCGCTCCTCGGGGAGCTCCCCTCCGCCCTCCCCCTCGACGACGTCGACATCACGCTCGTCGGCCGGGCGGACTTCTTCGGGGCCCGCTGCTCCAGCTTCGCCGCGACCGGGGAGACGCCGGTGATGGCGATGACCCGGCTCCGCGACAAGCTGCGCGAAGCTGTCGCGAAACGAGCGGTCGTCTCCGACACGGAGCCGGCGCCGCCCACCGTTCGCACGCCCTGAGTGGGCATTTCGGTAGCCACCCGCGCGGGCGGGTGGTAGCGTCTTTGCGCAGTAGGATTCGGAGATTGAGGAGGAGACGATGGCTATCGATACCCGTGTCGATGGGGAGTTCGAGTACAGCGGGCTGACGTGGAAGTGGCGCTGGCTCGACGACATGCGAATGCGTCTATCCGTTCTTCAGTACAAGGCGATCCAGGACGCCGACGGTATCGACCAGACGCCTTGGCCGAGTGACGCAGTCATCTCGCGGCACGTGGGCGCGACGGTTCGATTCTTCGACGCGGGTGACCATCCCGAGGCGTCGGAAGCCATCTTCTACACGCCGTCGCCGTCGTGACCCGCGACCCGACACGCTGCCCCGACTGCGGCACCGCCATCGGTCAGCCGCATCGAGAAGAGTCCGGCTGCGACGTCGAGCGCTGCGTCCTCTGCGGCGGGCAGGCCATCACCTGCGACTGCGTCTTCCTCGAGAGCGGCGTCGACGTCGCGACCTCGATGGACGACCCGACCGATGAGATGTGGGCGACGTATGCCGCCGTCGTCGCACGCTTCGGGGGCCCGCTCGTCTGGACGGGGGAAATTACTGGCGAGGCGGAGTGCCGGGAGTTTGGGTGGTACGTGGTGCCACGCTTCGGGGATCGCGGCTCGGTTGCCTGCCCTCCCGACACGGTCGGCGCCGCTCCCGACTTGAACCGCTACGCGCGCGCCTGCGCGGGGCGAGAGCCTGGCTTCCGCTGGGACCGCGCGGCGCGGCGGCTCGTGAGGATTCAATGACGGCGCTCGGGTGCATCGCGCTCTGGCTCGCCTGCGGCGTCGGGTCGGTCCTGCTCGCCAAGCGCGTCCGCAAGGAAGCCGGGCTCCAGGCTCCGTTCCCGCGGGCGGACATCCCGATCGCCCTCCTGGCCGGTCCGCTCTTCTTCCTCCCCTTTCTCGCCGCGTTCGCGTGTGACTTTTTGCGCGAGCAGTGGCTAAAACGATAGCCAGTTCTTACGTTGGAGAGACCATGAAGACGCGCCTCGAGATCATGCAGATCGGCGACTCTCACTTCCGCCGCGCCTCGCGCTGGGAGGAGTGCCTCCGTGTCCACGACGAATTCGCGGCGGAGGTGGAGCGGCGCCGCCCAGCGCTCGTGATCCACACGGGCGACATCTACCACGCGGCCCCGATCGCCGAGGAGCAGAACGCGGTCGAGCGGTGGCTGACGCGCATCGCTGCGGTGTGCCCCGTGCTCATCGTGCGCGGAAACCACGACCCCCTCGGGAGCTTGGCCATCATGCGCCGACTCGAGACGGTGCACCCGGTGCTCGTCGAGGAGCGCTGCGGTGTGCACGTCGTCGCCGGCATCGCGGTCGCCGCGGTGGCGTGGCCGCGGAAGGCGGAGCTCGTCGCGAGCGCGCCCGGGGCGAGCCCGGAGGAGATCGGGCAGCTCGCGGCGCAGGCGCTCCGGAACGTCCTCTCGGGGCTCGGCGACGAGCTCGCGAAGCACGACGGGCCGCGCATCCTGGCGACGCACGCAATGGTCACCGGCGCGAAGACGAGCTCGGACCAGCCCCTGGTTGGGGCCGAGATGTCGATCGGCGTCGAGGACCTCGCGCTCGCTCGCGCGGACTACGTCGCGATCGGGCATGTCCACGCCTTTCAGACTTTCCAGCATGGCGACGTGCCGCTCATCTATTCCGGATCGCCACGCCGGACTGAGTACGGAGCTCTGGAGGACAAGGGCTTCGTCGCGGCGGCCTTCGAGTACATCGACCCTCTGTCCCGCTGGGGCGTTGCGTGGGAGCGCGTGAAGCTCGCGGCGACCCAGATGTTCGACGTGCACGCGAGCTTCGAGGAGATCGGGGAGGGCGACGGGGGCCATGGGTGGACCGACGCGTCCGGGTGGCCTACGGACGAGGAGGTGCGGGGGGCGGAGATCCGCCTCCGCTACGTCGTCGACGCCGACAAGCGCGCGCTCGCCAAGCTAGCGGCCGACGAGATCGAGGCGCGCTGGCGCGCGGCCGGGGCGATCGACGTGAAGGTCGAGGAGGAGGTTACCCCCGTCACGCGCGCGCGCGCTCCCGAGGTGGCGGCGGCCGAGACGACCGAGGACCAGCTCGTCGCGTTCTGGAAGGCGCGCGGCATCGAGATCGAGGCCCCCCGCCAGGCGCGCCTGCGTTCGAAGCTCGCCGAGGTGGTGGGGCCGGAGGAGCAGGGGGCCCGCCGGCGGGGGGCGCTCCGCTTCACCGGGATTCGGCACCGCGGCTTCGCGACGATGCAGCCGGTCGACATCGACTTCGACGCGACGCCGGGCCCGCTCGTCGCGCTCGTCGGCCCGAACGGGTGCGGGAAGAGCACGACGTGCGAGCTCCTCTTCGCCGCCTGCACGGGGGACATGCCGACGCGCGGCACCCTGGGGACGCTGGCGACGGCGCGGGACGCCCGGCTCGAGGTGGGCATCTGCACGCAGGACGGGGAGCGCTACTCGATCCGCCACGACGTGGACGCGCAGACCCGCAAGGGGACCGTCTTCCTCGCGGACGCCTCGGGCAAGGCAGTCCTCCCGGACACGCAGGTGTCGAAGTTCTATCCGTGGATCGCCCAGCGGATGCCACCGAAGAGCGTGGTCGCCGCGTCGATGTTCGCGGCGCAGGGGAGCGACGGCCTCCTCGGGATGGACCCGGGGACCCTGAAGGGAGTCATCCTGCGGGCGATCGGCTGCGAGGCGCTCGAGGGGTGGGCGGAGACCTGCCGCAAGAACGCGCGCACGGCGAAAGGCCTGCTGGACGTGACCGCGGCGCGGCTCGCGGACGAGCGCGCGCGCGGCGTCCCCCTGAAGACCGCGGAGCTTCGCCTCGCCGGCGCCGAGGAGGCCGTCGTGCGCGCTCTGAATGCGGTAGCGGAAGCAGGCGCCGCCGCGCAGCGGGCGAAGGTGGCGGAGGAGGTCTACCGGGAGGAGAGCCGCGCGCTTGCAACGGCGAAGGAGCGCATCGAAGCGGCGCGCGCCACCTACGACGTGGCTGTCGCGAAGCTCGGCCAGCTCGAGACGCGCCTGGCGGCGGACCGGACGCTCGTCGTCGAGGGGGCGGCCATCCTGGAGGCAGTCGGAGAACTCGAGACGCTCACGCAGCGGGAGGCATCGCTCCGGGAGGAGACCGCGAAGGCGAAGGCGGACGCCGAGCTCGCGGCCGTCGAGGCGCGGAACGCGGCGACGGCGCTCGCCGACGCGCGGAAGCGATGGGCGGACCTCTCCGACCGGGTGAAGAAGGCGGAGGAGAATCTCGCGGCGAAGCCGCAGATGGAGGCGGCGCGCGGGCGGGCGGAGGCCTTGCGCGGGGAAGTCTCGGTCGCAACCAAGCTCGAAGAGGACTGGCGCGACGAGGTGACGCGCCTGCAGGGAGTGGCGCTCGTCGGGGCAGAGGGGCGAATCGGGAAGCTCCGCGAGGGGCTCGTCGCGATTGCCCGTCACGACGTCGCCGTCTGCGCTGCGTTCAACAGCTACCACCCGGCGGAGATTGCCGCCTACGGCTCGACCGAGCGCGCCATGGCCGGCGTGACGGTGCAGGCGGACGACACGCTCGCCGAACAAGCGCGCACGGTCCCCTTGCAGCTCTCCAACGCGAAGAACGCGGTGATGGCCGCGAACGCCACCAAGCGGAAGCTCGCCGAGGCGCTCGCCGCCGCGGAGAAGCTCGCCGAGGGACTCCCCGCCTTGGAGCAGATCGCCGCCGACCTTGTCCAGCTCCGGGCGGATCTCACGAAGGCGACCGACGCGGGGACGCTGGCGAAGGCGACGGACGCGAACGCGACGGCTGTGCACGTGGAGCGCCGCGGGCTCGCCGCGAGCCTCGAAGCCTCGCTCACTCCCCTCGCCCATCAGCGAGCAACCCACGCCCCCCTCGCCGCGCGCGCTCCCGAGCTAGTCAACGCAACCGCCCGGCTCGAAGCACTCGAGCCCGAGCTACGCGCCGCGCGCACCGCGGTGGAGGCCGCCGGCAACGAGCTGTCCGCCCTCAAACTACCCACGGTCTCCCCCTTCCAGCCGTGCGTCGTCGCCGACACCACGAAGGCGCACGAGCTTGCCTGGGAGGGGGAGCGCCAGGCCCGGGAGGCGCTCGCCGCCCAGCAGCGCGAGGTCACCGCGGCGCGCGCGAGCGCGGAGCGGCAGACGGAGCTCTACGCCGAGCAGGTACGCCACGAGGAGGACGTCGCCGATTGGGCCCACCTCGCCGACGCGCTCGGGCGAGACGGCATCCAGGCGCTGCTCATCGACGCGGCGGGCCCGAAGCTCACGGTGCTCGCGAACGACCTCCTCCACTCCTGCCACGGCCCGCGCTTCACCGTGCGGATCGACGCGGCCCCCTTCACGGCGGACGGGAAGAAGCAGACCGACGGGTGCGAGATCCAGGTCACCGACACGAAGCCGCGGGAGGACGGAACGGTGGGCTCGGACCGCGAGGGCTGGACGTTCAGCGGGGGCGAGCGAGCGCTCCTGAACGAGGCGCTCGGGCTCGCCCTCACGACGCACGTCTGCCAGCGGAGCGGGCTCCGGGAACCGACGCTCGTGCGCGACGAGACGGGCGCCGCGCTCGACCCCGAGACCGGTGTGGCCTACGTCGCGATGCTCCGGCGGGCGGCCGCGCAGATCGGGGCCCACCGAATCATCTTCGTCTCGCATGACCCGGCGCTCGCCGCGCTCGCCGACGGCCGCATCGACCTCGGCGTGCCTCGAGTGGCTAAGTCGGTAGCCGCTGCGGAGAGCGGGCCCGCGGAGCTTCCGAAGAAGCGGCGGACGCGGAAGGTGGCCGCGTGAAGGTCCTCATCATCGCAGATCGCGATACTGAGGAATGGCTCGCGGCCGAGGATTTCCCCGCCGCAGCGCGGGCCAGCCTCCAGCCGCTCGACCAAGCCGCTGCTGCTCTGGCCATGATGGATACCTCCGAGCGCGGGCACGAGGTCGGCCGGGCGCTCGTCGCTGCCTGCCCTCAGCACGGGGAGCTGACTGTCCTCCTCGCGCAGCACGACGGAAGCCCGGTGACGTCTGCGGCGATCGCGCGCATCGCCGCTCGCATCGACGCCGAGATGCCCATGTGGCTCTACGTCCACACGGAGAGCGTCGCCGCGCCGGCGCCCGCGAACCGGTGGCGGCGCGTCGTCGAAAACCTCGAGCGAACGCTTCGAACAAGGAAGAAGAACGTCTGAACGAGACAGGAGGAACGCATGGCGAAGTTTCTGGTTGTGCGGAAGGACAGCGGCGAGGTGCTCGGCGAGAACGACCAAGCCGAGGAGGCGGTGGACATGCTCCGCGGCTTCGGGGTCGGCTGCATCGTCGCGCGGGCGGCGGACGGCAAGGTGATCGCCGAACGCGTCGACGCCCGAGCCGGGCATCTCCCCTGGTACGGCGGCGGCTACGCGACGGCGATCTCGGTGCACTGGGGCGTCTAGTTTCGGAAAAACAGACACTTTTCTAGTCCAAAAAGCACGGTCGTTTTTCTTCCGAAAAGTGACGCTATACTCTTGCGCGGTAACTACCGCGTGCTATCTTCTATTCATGAGCAACGCAGCGACAACGCAGACGGTTTCCTACGTGAGCGACACGACGCTCCCCTACAGCGTTCGCGCCTCTTGTGGCCATATCGTGATTCGCAGGATGCGCCCGTCCACCGCGGGCATCCCCTACACGCCCACCCTGGTCATCGACCGCCCCAACGGGGCCCCGTGCCGCGACTGCGAAGGGTTCGTCCGATGAGCACCTACGAGAACGCCCCCGCGACCGCGATGGTCGCTACCGCCTGCGCGGTCTGCTCTCGCCCCCTCGTGGACGCGGAGAGCGTCAACAGTGGCGTCGGACCCACCTGTCGGAAGGCTTGCGGGCTCGACGCGCGGTCGCTCTTCCCGAAGTGGGACGAGGTCCGCGCCGCCCTGGGCGAGGCCGACTACGCCTCGCACAAGATCGACGCGATGCGGCCGCTCTACGACGACCACGCGATCGCGAAGCAGATCGCGAATCGTCTCGTCTACCGCATCGCCTGCGATCAGACGGGCCCGCGCGTCGCCGCGATGACGCTGGCTCTCTCCGCGCTCGGGTACTCCACCCTCGCCGAGAAGATCGCCGAGCGACTCGGCGCGGTGCGCATCGTCGCCGAAGGCGACGTGCTCGTGGTCGAGGCGCCGCGCGACGACAAGTTCACGGCGTATTGCCGTTTCAATGTTCCGGGCTCGCGATGGGTCCGCGAGCGCAACGTGCGGACCGTCCCTGCTTCCAGCAAGAAGCAGCTCTGGGCCGCCATCAAGTTCGCCTACGCGGGCTCACTCGTCATCGGGTCCCGCTGGGCCGTCGCCTGAAAGGAATCGTGTCATGAACGCCATCCGTTTCGTCGTTCTCGCCTTCGCGCTCGTCGGGTGCTCCGCGCCGGCCGCGCTCCCCTCCGCCCCCACGTCGAGCACGCCTGCCGCGCCCGTCGTGGCGGACGCCGGGGCTCCCCCCGCGCCGGCGAGCGATGCGCGCCCGGGCGTCTACGACGGTGGGGGGCCGGCGCAGTGGAGCGACGACGCCGGGTGGCTCGAGCCCGTCTACGACGTTGCGAAGAGCGAGGACATCCACGCGAAGGCGGCGATCGTGGTCGCCTGCAACGAGGGGGACACCGTCCTCCCGGCGAGCTCGGGATGCACGGTCAACGGCGGGGAACTCCTCGTCAGCGAGCAGCTCGGGCATGCGTGGGCGTGCTTGGGCGTCCCGGCTCCCGCGAAGAGCGCGATGGTCATCGTCTGGGTTCAGTGCCACCGAGGAGGCTCGCGATGAAGAAGATCGTGCTCGAATGCCATTCGACGGACGAGTTTGACGATCTGATCGGCAACGCGGTCGTCCACATCGACGAGGCGCTGGCCGGAAAGATTCTTCTTCGTGCGGAGACACTGCGCGCACTGAAGGCGGCCGACGAGGAAGCGTCGTGCATCGAGTTCGCTGTCGGCCATGTCTACTTCTACGAAGGCGGAGACGAATTCGAAGAAGTGCTCGCGGAGTCCGACGTTGTGCTCATTGACGACGACACGGCGCCTGGCGACGCCTTCGCTCCCGGCGAAGACGTAAGCACCGAGTGCGACACGCTCGTCGTGAACGAGGATGACGTTTGGTGGAGCTGCTATCCGAAGCACGGCGACGCGCAAGTGCAGACGTCCAGAGTCACCCTCAAACAAATCGCCGAGTGGTTCCCACCGACGACAGCTCCGAGTCTCTAGTTCAAAAACGATGGGAGGGGTACGCCATGTTTTCCGAGGAGCAAGAGGACGACCGTGACTTCGAATTCGACGACCGCGCCGACGCCTTCGTCCACGCGAGCACTATCCCCGCGCCGCCTCCGCTCGAGGCGCTCGGGGACTCGTCGCTCGAGGAAGACGTCCCGTGATCGCGGAATGGGAGCGTCCCCTCACGGACGAGGAGCTGGCGGAGAGGCTGAGGCAGAGTCCCTGGGAGCAGGGCTCGAAGAAGAAGGAGAGCCAGACCCGGATGCGCGCGCTGGTGGTGTGCGAGTGGTGTCTCATGTTCGCGGCGCTGCCGGGGAAACCGCGGTGCGGGAGCTGCGAAGGGTCGAAGGGAGAATCGAAATGAAGCTCGTGCTCGTGGTGGGACTCGCGTGGCTCGGCGCCGTCGTCGCGATGGCGCACGAAGCGGTGCGTCGATTGGACGGTGCGTCGTGAAGCACTGCCAGCGGTGCTCCGCGCCGACCAGGGCTGGGAAGTTTCGGACGTACACGTTCTGTCCGTCCTGCCGTGACGCCATCCAGCGAGAGTTTGATTCCTACCGCCGCGGTTCCCTCTGGACGTACCTCGGAATCCTGGAGCCGCGCCGCGCCGCTCCCCCGCGCCGGAGTCTCGCCGCATGAGTACGGCGAAGCCCACCCCCGCCCAGAGGCGGATGCTCGAGAACGTGAAGGCGGGCCGCTCCGCACACCACGGCTTCATGGGCGGCAAGTCCGCCAGCGTCGTGCTCGGCAACGTCATCGAACGCGGGTGGCTGGCGCACACCATGAAGACGACGGGCCCCGCGTTCTTCCTCACGGCCGCCGGCGCCGAGGCGCTCGCCCGGACATGAACCACCGCGACGTCCAAAAGACTCTGGGGAGCGGGACCTCCTCGGCTACTTTGGACGGCGCACCAACGAACCACGAGAAGGAGACTGCACCATGCGCGCCCCGACCGCCGAGAGAACGGCGGAAGGCCCGGTAGGGAAAACGGGCGCTACCCCAAAACCATCCTGTAACGAATGTCGCATTGCGTTTGCGCGCGTGAGAAGGGAGGCGGCCCGTCGGAGCCGCCGGCCTGCGATGACTCCTACGGGGACGAGCCCGCACCGACAGGGCGAGGATGTCCCATGACGAGCAGGACCACCGACGCCGGCGCGGTACCCATCGCCGGCACCCCTACGGAGAGACGACCATGGCTGACTTGAAGCGTCCGAAGTTCATTCAGATTACTGCCGCGCTGTCGGTGGATACGGACATGGATGAGCACAAGTGCTTGTACGCGCTCGACGAGAACGGAGACGTCTGGTTCTACGCCTTCGGCGGCAGCAGCCAGTGCGCCAGCTGGCGCCGGATGGACATGGAACGCGAGCCATGAACGAATACGAGAAGACCTGGGACGCCTGCGTCGCGAAGCACCGGCGGGACCTGGAGCAGCAAACCCGCCCGCGCTGGCTCGCACGCGTGCGCCTTTGGTTCTTCGACCGTCGGATGGCGCGCACGCGCGATCGGATGGTCGCGGAGCTCGAGAGACGCATCATCGGCAGGTTCGTCGGGCGATGATTACCCCCCTCGTCCAACGCTGGCGCGACCGCCGCGGCGTCTACCGCCCCGCGGGCGAGGTCATCGTCCCCCGCGACTACGAGGTCGCCGCCATCGCCGACGACACCACGGCGCGCACGTTCGTCCGGCGCCACCACTACTCGGGAAGCTTCCCGGCCGCGCGCCTCCGCTTCGGTCTGTACCGCCGCGACGCGCTCGTCGGCGTCGTCGTCCTCTCCCAGCCCGTGCGCGACGCCTCGCTCGCGGGGCTGCCGGGGGCGGGGCTGGAGCGCGCGGAGCTCGGGCGTCTGGTCCTTCTCGACGACGTCCCCGCGAACGGAGAGAGCTGGATGCTCGCCCGCTGCTTCGAGCTGGCCGCGCACGAGGGGCTCGTGTCCCTCGTCTCGTTCAGCGACCCCGTCCCTCGCACGACCTCCGGCGGCGCGCGCGTCTTCGCAGGACACGTGGGGTGCTGCTATCAGGCTTCGAACGCCACCTACCGCGGGCGCACGCGCGCCGAGACTCGCCGCCTTCTCCCGGACGCGACGGTCTTCCACAATCGAGCCGCCGCGAAGATTCGGAAGCGCGAGCGCGGTTGGCGCCCGGCGATGGAACTGCTCGTCTCGCACGGCGCCGAGCCGCTCCGCGATGAGGAAGACGCGACCGCGTGGCTCGCGCGGTGGCTCCCGCGCATCTGCCGGCCGCTCGCCCATTCGGGGAACCACCGGTACCTGTTCGGGTTGACGCGCGCCGCGCGGCGCCACCTGCCGCCGTCGCTCCCCTACCCGAAGTTCGCGCCGGTGCAGGGTTCGCTTGCTTTCTCGGCTTGAGTGGCTATTTCGTTAGCCAGTCGTCTCTGTTTGCGCTACGGAAGGGAGGGATGTTCGTCGTGGGAGGAAGATCTGCAGCGGGCCGCGTGACGCCCAAGACACCGTTCCCGACACCGCCGAAGGTGTCTCCGGTGGTGGCGCAGGCGGTGGAGACGCTCCGTGTTGCGCTCCGCAAGATGCGCGAGGCGAACGCCTACGCCACCGAGATGCGCCGGGGCGGGCGCCCCGAGTCCGTCGAGCGCGCCGAGGCACGGGCGTCGGAAGCGCGCACGGCCGTCACCGAGGCGCGCTGCGACCTCGACACCGCGCTGGAGGACTGAGCGATGCGCTTCTTCCTCGGTACCCATCACCCCGCGTGGCTGGCGCAGCTGGACGTCCCGCTCTTCGTCTCGCGGCGGACGCTCGCGGATGTGAAGGCGCTTCCGCGCGCGCGGGGAGCGTGGGCGCTCGACTCGGGCGGCTTCACGGAGCTCTCGACGTACGGGCGCTGGACCGTCTCCGCCACCGAGTACGCGCGCCAGGTTCGCCGGTTCCGCGACGAGATTGGCGGGCTCGCCTTCGCAGCCCCTCGTGATTTTATGTGCGAGCCGGCGATCTGCATCGCGACCGGTCTCTCCGTCGAGGAGCATCAGGAACGGACGGTCGCCGACTTCCTCGAGCTCCGCGCGCTCGCTCCGGACCTCCCCTGGATTCCGGTGCTCCAGGGGTGGGGCGTCGCGGACTACTGGCGATGCCACGAACGCTACGAGCGTGCGGGCGTCGACCTGAAGGTCGAGCCGCTCGTCGGGGTGGGGACCGTTTGCCGCCGGCAGTCGATGACGCAAGCGGGCGCCATCCTGTCCTCGCTCGCGGCGGACGGGCTGAAGCTCCACGGCTTCGGGTTCAAGAAGACGGGGCTCCGCCAGTTTAGCCAGTACCTCGCCTCGGCGGACTCGCTCGCGTGGTCTTTGAACGCGCGGAAGAACCAGCCGCTCCCGGGCCACACGCACGCGAGCTGCGCGAACTGTCAGGAGTGGGCGCTGCTTTGGCGAGACGAATTGCTCGGCTCGATTCCGGAGGCCGCATGACGCCGCTCCGCCACTTCGCCACCGCCGCGCTGGCGCTCTTCGCCTGCGGGTCCTCGCTGCAGCAGATCCGTCCTGCGACACCGCGCTGCCTCGCCCGCGGTGCGCTCCCCGACAGCGTCTGCACCCCCGGCGCCATCGGGACTACGGATCGGGCCACGATCTGCGGGCAGTCCACGCGCGAACGCCGGCGTGTGACCGAGGAGGACAAGCGAGAGGCCTTCGAGGCGTATGGCGTCCCGCTCGCGGACCGCAGCTACTACGAGATCGACCATCTCGTTCCGTTGGAACTGGGTGGTAGCAACAGGGCGTCGAATCTTTGGCCGGAGCCGGAGGGCGTGCTGCTCGGCTATCGGCAGAAGGACCGCGTCGAGAACTACCTGCACCGCGAAGTCTGCGCCGGACGGATGACCCTCGAGTCCGCGCAGCGGGCGATCGCGACGGACTGGGTCGCGGTCTATCGCAGCATCGAGAAGGACGGGGAGTGACATGAAGTCCGACGTCCTACTCGTCTTCGGCGCGCCTGCGCTCGGGATGCGCGTCCCTCACTTCACCTTGGACGCCTCCGGGATCGAGCGCGTGAAGCGCGCGTACGGCGAAGGCGGCGAGCTCACGCGGATGGTCATCGAACGGATTCACGACGAGGCCGCCGCGGAGTTTGGACGCTTGCTCGGGCCCATTCTGGAGGACTGGTTCTCATGACGACGATGGAGTTTACGGAGTTTCCGAAGATCGCCCGTCACCGACGCAACATTGTGGTGACCGAGAAAATAGACGGGACGAACGCGCAGGTCGCCGTCGGCGAAGACGGCTCGGTCCGCGCAGGTTCGCGCTCGCGCTGGATTACCCCCGAGGCCGACAACTTCGGCTTCGCCCGCTGGGTGAAGGAGCACGAGGAGGAACTCCGCGCGCTCGGTCCCGGCGTCCACTTCGGCGAGTGGTGGGGTTCTGGCGTGCAACGCGGCTACGGCCTGAAGAATGGCGAGAAGCGATTCTCCCTCTTCAACGTGCACCGATGGGAGGACCCGTCCGTCCGTCCGCCCTGCTGCAGCGTCGTGCCCGTTCTCTATCGCGGCCCGAATGCGGAAGACGCCATCGCGTTCTGCCTGCGGGTGCTTCGGGAGACGGGCTCCGTCGCTGCGCCCGGCTTCATGACGCCGGAAGGCGTCGTCATCTTCCACACGGCGAGCGGCACACTCACCAAGGTCACGCTCGAGAAGGACGACGAGCCGAAGGGAAAGCCGCAGTGCTGAAACGCTACGAAGTGAGGCCCGCGGCCAACGGCGGCGAGTGGGCGACGATCGTTCTCGACACGGAGCGTGGCTTCTTCGCCGCGGTGAGCGACCGAGGCAACTACGCCTACGCCTGGTCCGACTTCGGCGACGCCGACTTTCGCTCCTTCCTCATCGGGCTCGAGGACTCCCCGGACTACCTCCACGGGAAGCTCATGTCGGGGCGCACCGCAAAAGTGTTCGACGGGGACGCGACGCGGGCCGTCGTGGAAGAGCACCTTCGTTCGCTTCCGGCGGGACAGAGCGAGAACGAGCTCGCCGTCCTCGCGGACTGCGACCTGTCGAACGAATTCGGTTTCGCCGAGTGGGTGGCGCTCTCGATGCTCGACGACGTCCACGATCTGGCGGTGCGCGCTCCCGAGCCCGACTGCCTCGCCTTCTGCACCGGCATCTTCACGCGCTTCGTCGCGATGCTCCGGGAGGAGCTCCGGGCAGAAGCGGAGCAGATCGCCGCCGCGGCGAAGGAGGCGGACTGGGGAGTCTGGGCGACCCCGGCGAATGGGCGCGGCGGAAGCTGGGTCACGTATCTCGACCAGCGCTGGACCGGCACGCTTCCCGAGGCCGAGGCGAGAGCGCGCCAGGCGCGCGCCGTAACGCCCATCCGTGGTGATGGCTCGTGGACCTACGAGCCGCGCCGCATCCTCACCGACGCCGAGAAGCACGAGCTCGCAGCGGGGGTCGAGATCCGATGAGCGCCACGGTCTTGGCTCTCCCCTGCCGCCGCTGCACCGAGTGCACCGACGAAACTCATCACTGGATGATGATGTTCGAACCGGACGCGGAACCGTGCTGGGGTTGCAAGCACTGCGACTACACCTGCGAGACCGTCTCCTGCGAGGCGTGCGACGAGGAGATCCCGATCGACATCGCGACGGTGGAGGTCGAGGACGGCTGCTACTTCTGCCCCAAGTGCGTGGACGACTTAGCGGCGGCGGAGGTCCAATGAACCGCGCCGACCGGCGCCGCGCGGCCAAGGGCGGCGATCGCTTCGTCGCCCACTGCAACGGCTGCCCGAACGGTTCGCTCCCGGTGAAGCCCGGCAAGGACCCGTGCTGCCTCGTCACCGTCATCGAGCGAAACGGGATCCGGGATCTCGGCGTCTGTCAGGGCTGCGACTGCAGCAAGGGGAAGTGCGACGCCTGCGGGATGACGGGCGTCCATTGGCTCGGGTGCTCCGTCGTGGGACTCGAGGCGATTCCCGACAAGCCGGCGGCCGGGGTGGTGCACTGATGGCGTGGTTCGGGACGACCCAGGCCGGAGCGAAGGCGAAGCTCGCCCGCCGTTCGAAGAGTCGCGCGAACCGCGAGAAGGGCGCCGCGCGCGTCGAAGGCGAGGACGTGAGCCTCGATGCCATCTACGACCGGGACAACGCGAAGTGCAGCGTCTGCAAGCGCCACGTCGTGCGAGAGCAGGCGAGTCTCGAGCACGTCGTCCCGCTCTCCGCCGGCGGAGCCCACACCGAGGAGAACCTCCGGCTCGCGCACCGAACGTGCAATTCGAAGAAGGGAGCAAGACAGGCGCCGCGTCGCAAAGGACTCCGGAGGACGGCGTTCAAGCCTAAGGCGCGGCCGAAGCCGCCAACGCACACCCCCGAGGGTGAGGAGATCTTCTGATGGCCGGTCGGTTCAAGAAGAACATGACGGTGGAACAGCTCTATCCGAACGGGCGGTGCCTGCAGGCGGCCGACGCCGCGATCGACGCGCTGCCGATGACGGCGACGCTGCAGAAGGCCGTAGACGCGTACGACGCCGCCTACACGAAAGCCGGCGGGCAGAGCCCGTGGAGGAAGCCTTGAGCAGCAAGACCGGCAAGCTCCACGGCTTCGAGTACACCCGCACGTCGAACGGAGCCACACCGACGGAGGGAAGCGGCTGGGAACTCTGCGACGAGATCACCGGCGCGAACGGCACTGTCCACAGCTTTTGGCGGAGGCTCGTCAAGCGATGAGAGTCACTTGTCGCCAAGAGCCGAGCGAGACCGGGCTCGCGCGCGTCTGCCAGTCGCCGCGCGGTTTCATCATCAGCGTCGACGGGAAGCGGGTAGGGCACGTCGCCTATGCGCGTGGGCTTGGGCGCGGCGCGACGAACGACTACTGGTATTGGTACGCCGGCGCGCAGGTGCTCGGGATACCTGGCCGCAATTCCGCGGCCGAGCGCCTCACGTACGAGACGCGCGAGCTCGCCCGTGACGCCTGCATCGCCCACGTGAAAGCGAGCCTAACGGCGGCGAAGAAAGGAACCACGCCGTGAACCGCTCCCCCATCCAACGCATGGTCGACGAGGCCTGCGGGTTCGACCCCGACGCGCCGGCGCCCCCGAAGGAACCCGTCCAGCCGCCCACCGACGAGGAAGTGCGGATCTTCACGGAGTGCATGGACGCCGCGATGAAGTGGAGCCGGAAGCCGTCGGACCCGAAGCGCGTCGCGGCGCTCCGTAAGGCGTGCCGGGCCGCGAGAGAGGCGGGGTGGCGATGAAGAAGCCTGCCGCCGCAACCATCCGCCGCACGACCCCCCTCTCGTTGGTCCGCCGGGGCACCGACCCCATTCGCGTCTGC
>Ga0210402_10002067_pt1 | contig 19885 bp, 13 predicted proteins | sample IncBWC7MmetaG_FD_161055 | JGI IMG/M metagenome (GOLD analysis project Ga0210402, IMG submission 161055) | Forest soil microbial communities from Barre Woods Harvard Forest LTER site, Petersham, Massachusetts, United States - Inc-BW-C-7-M | ecosystem: Environmental > Terrestrial > Soil >... | reverse complement strand
GTTTGGACAGCGCCCAGACCAGCGTGTGGGTATCGGTCAGAACCCTCACACCGTCCCGGAAATCCAATCGTCTGCCTCGGCGTCGGTCATGGGCTGCCACCAGTCGTCTCCGGCCGGTACCAGCGGCGCCTGGCGCGCAATGCCAAACGGAAAGGCAGTTGTTTTCCGCGCTGGAACCAGTTCGGCCACCGGTTGGCCGTGGCGGGCAATCACGATGGTTTCGCCCTCCTCCACCAGTTCCAGCAGTTGGGAGAGCTTGGTTTTGGCTTCATGCACATTGAACTGCATAACGTAAGCTTAGTTTACCACGTTAGCTAAGTCAAGATCATTCTTATTGGAAGCCCCCCTTCCCCTCCGTTATCGTAATATACCGGTCCGCCGGCAGGTCCGTGAATCGCTCGGTGCGTCCGCTGGGCTGCGGCCATTGGATTTCCAGCCAGTCTACCTTCGCCGCCGTGCCGATACCCAGCACCTCACGCATGTCGTGCGAGGAAAGATAGCTGCCGCCGTTGTTCTTCAGGCGCGCGCGCTTGACGCCGCCGGCCGACCACGTCAGCCGCGCCCCTACCGCATCCCGATTGCACTTGATACCCTGTAGTTTTACCCCCAGCCAGTGATTCCCGGCGCCGCCTGGGTTGCCCAAGTTGTTGCCTGACATGTTTCGCAACAGCACCGGCGCCCCGCCATTGTTCCCCACCAGCACGTCGATGCGCCCATCGTTGTTGAAATCGCCAATGGCCAGCCCGCGCGCCGGAAAAGTCTTGGCGAACACCGGCCCCGATTCGCCCGACACGTGGCGCAGTTGGCCGTTCTCCTGGTGAAACAGCAGCAGCGGCTCCTTGTACTTCACCGCCTGCGAGTAGTTGTCGATCATGTCATCGGGGTGGCCGTTGGCCAGGAACAGATCGATGGCGCCATCGTTGTCGTAGTCGAAGAATCGCAGCCCCCAGCCGCTCAAAAGGCGCGTGGCCTGCGACACCTGGTTCTTGAAGGCGACGTCGCGAAAACTCTCGTTCTTGTTGTTCTTGTAGAGCGAGAACATTTCCTGGTCCACGTTGGCCACGAACAGATCCTGCCATCCATCGCCGTCAAAATCGGCGGCGTCCACCCCCATACCAGAGCGCGCCCGGCCATCTTCGCTGAACCCTACCTCGGCCGCCAGCGCCATCTCTTCCCACTTCGTCCGGCCTTTGGCATCCGGGCCGCGGTTCACGAAGAGGAAGTTCTGCACCGTATCGTTGGCCACGAACAGGTCCATGCGGCCGTCGTTGTTGATATCGGTGGCCACCACGCCCAGGCCTTTCCCCAGCGCCTTTTCGATATCGGTTCCGCGGCTCGCCTCAGTGAACGTCCCGTCGCCGTTGTTGTGGAAAAGCAGGCTGGCGGTGGGTTTGAAGACGCGCGGAATGCAGTAAAACTTGCGGCCCAGTTTGTTATCGCCGCAGGAGAAGTGGCTGTCGGTCCCGTAGTCCACAAAGCTGCAGACGAACAGATCCAACCGGCCGTCGTTATCGAAGTCGAACCACACCGCGCTCGTGGTCCAGTGGCCTGCAAAGACCTTGGCGCCCAGGCCGGCCTTTTCGCTGACGTCGGTGAAGGTGCCGTTGCCGTTGTTGTGATAAAGAATCGGCCGGCCGTAGGCAGTGACGAATAGGTCGGGAAAGCCGTCGTTGTCGTAATCGGCGGCCGCTACTCCCATGCCGAAACTGCCTCCCGCCACGCCCGCCGCCTCCGTCACGTCGGTGAAAGTGCCGTCGCGATTGTTTTTGTACAGCGCGTTGCGAATCGGCGTCTTGGGTTGGTAGAAATCGCACGGCCCGCTGTTCACCAGATAGATGTCCACCCAGCCGTCATTGTCATAATCCAGAAAAGCGCAGCCGGGGCCCATGGTTTCGGGAAGGTAATGCGCGGCCGAGGCGGCGTTATCGTGGACCCAGCGAATCCCGCTGGTTTCCGGGGGGATCTCTTCGAACACCGGACGCCCAGCAGCCGCTCCGTGCCTCGGCCAACCCAAACCGGCGGCTCCGGCCGCGAGGAACTGGCGGCGATTCACCCGGCCCGCCTTCATCGGTCTTTGGCCTCTGGGACTTTGCCTTCGGGAGGTTTGGCTGGTGGGACTTTGGCTGGGGGGACTTTGGCTCCCGGGGCCGTTGCTCCCGGGGCCTTGGCTCCTGGTTCCTCGGCCTGTTTCGCGGCGTTCAATTTCAAAACCAAAGCGCGCTCCCGGTCCCCATCCTGCTTGCGCTTGAGCCGGTAATAAATCGTGGCCAGCGAGACATGGGCTTCCACGAACGCGGGAACTTCCTTGGTGAGCCGTTCCAATTGCCCGCAGGCTTTGGCCAAATCGCCCACGGCCAGGTCCAGCGTCGCCAACTGGTAGCGGACGGCCGGATCGCCCGGACGCACCCGCAGCGCTCGCTCGTAGCTGACGCGGGCTTCATCGTAGCGCTGGTCCTGCTTCAACAGCACTCCCAATTGCAGGTTAGCTACGAAATCGTTGGGGTTGGATTCCAGTTCTTTGTGGAACGCGTCAGCCGCGCCAGGTGTGTCGCCGGTCGTCATCAGGGCGAGCCCGTAGTAGGAGAACACGTCGGGCAGTTGCGGATTGAGTTCCGCCGCCTTCTTCAAGTCCACCAGCGCCTCGGCGAACTCCCGGGCGTTCATCTTGGTGGTTCCCAGCAGCAGGCGCGCTTCGGCCGAGTCGCCGTCCCTCAGAATCCGGTCCACCAGCACCTGGCCCCGCGCCGGCTGCTCGTCGCGAATCAATGCCGTTCCCAGCAGGTAGATTAGCGCCTTGTCGTTGGGCGATTCCTTTTCTAACGGCGAAAGCAACTCGATCACTTTCTTGTTTTCCCCGAGCCGCAAATCGCAATCGGCCAGCAGGAAGACCGCCTGCCGGTTGGAAGGCTGCTGCCTCACTACCGCCGCCAGGTGCTCCGCCGCACTCGCGAGCTCCGCAGTCTTATAATAGGCCAGCGCCAGGTTGACGCGCACCGGCAGGTTCCCGGGGTCCTGTTCCAGCGCCTGCTTATATTCGACGATGGCTTCCTCGTAATGCCCGCTGCGCGCAAGCGCTGCACCCAGGTTGGAGCGCGCCATCACGTTCCTGGGAGCCTGTTTCAAATAGGCGCGGTATTCCCGGATTGCGCCTTCCGTATCCCCCGCCTGGTGCAACTGGATCGCGTGCCGCAGCAGGTCTTCACCAGTTGCCTGGACGGTTGCCTGCGAGCCTGTCTGCTGCGCCCATGTGGCGCACGCCATCATGGCCGCCAAGCCATACGCCAATCCATTGGTACCCATCGGCAAAGCAAAATTCTAGCACCAACCGCCGGACGGGAACCCATGGTGACAGGTAACGCCGATCGCCAACCGATCGTTAACACGATCGGTAACGCTTATGTTTGTTATGGTTCTGCGTTAACCTGCGATTCGGTCGCCCATCTGCCCTTGACAGGCGCTCCAGGCGATGCGGGAACGAAATCCCGATATTGGTACTAGCCAGACCATTTCTCTCCGCTTTGCAATCAGGCTACTTGCAGCGGGCTGGAACGGTTTTCAACGCACGGTGGCGCGGTGAATCCCAGCCTTCCGTAATCCCATATCTCTCCACGACAGCCGTTAAACAAGCCAGCCCCCTGACTTTGTTAACCCCTACCGGCCTTGAATTAGCCTTTTTTTGAACTCTAATGCTTTTATACTACTGTCGAAACCTGCACGCACTTCGTTCGGCAGTTTCCATGTCTTTTGGGGGTTGAGCGTTCAAATGAAAAAAGTACAAGATTTCAGTCCGGTGCGCTGGACGACTTTCCTTACCGGGCTGGCGCTTTTCGCCGTCCTGGCCACGGGCCTTTCTGCCCAAGGTATTTATGCCACCCTGACCGGGATTGTATCCGATCCTTCGCAAGCTGTTGTTGCCAAGGCCAAGGTAACGTTGAAAGATGCACAATCTGGGTCCATGCGGGACGGCGTCACCAATAACGAGGGCTACTTCACCTTCGCCTCCGTACCCGTCGGCAGCTACGACCTCACCGTGGAAGCAAAAGGCTTCAATACCTTCAAGGTAACGGGAATCGCGCTGGGCGGTGGCGAGAAGCGCAACGTCGATGTCGCCTTGCAGCTCGGCAGCACCGCCACGGAAGTCAACATTACAGGCGTAGCCGACCAGATCGCGCCCGTCGACTCCGGTGAGAAATCGGCCACTCTGACCACCAAAGAGCTGCAGAACTTCGTCCAGACTGGAAGCAACGCCGCCGAATTCATCAAGATCATGCCGGGGTTCGGCATCTCGAACGGCACATCGAACAAGGCGAACTATAGCGGTGAAACCATCGGGATCAACGGAAACGGCGATGCCGGAAGCCAGAGCCCGCTGAACGGCGCCTATTCGTACAACGGACTCCCCAACAACTCGCTGGATATCACCGCTGACGGCGCGCACGTTTCCGACCCCGGTTGCAACTGCGACACCCCCGTCAATCCGAATTCGGACATGGTCTCCGAATTCAAGGTGATGATGTCGAACTTCAGCGCTGAGAATCAGAAGGGACCGGCAGTCATCAGTTCCGTCGCCAAGTCCGGCGGCAAGGACTTCCACGGTTCGGCCTTCTTGTATGCCCGGAATTACGCGCTGAACGCCAATGACGCTCAGTTCAACGCCAACGGTCAGAGCCGCCCCGAAAACAAGTACTACTATCCGGGCGGCACCGTCGGCGGGCCGGTCCTGATCCCCGGCACCAGGTTCAACAAGAACCGCAATAAGCTATTCTTCTTCACCGGCTTCGAGTACTTCTACCAGGTTCTCGACACGGGTCTGCTGCGGGCGACGGTCCCGACGGCGGGCGAACTCGGCGGCAATTTCTCGCCCTCAGAGGTAGCTAAGGAAGGCAACATCACCGCTTCCGGCGGCCCTCCCGGACAGGTCACCGGCGCGGCTTACCCGGGTGGAATCATTCCGGCCAGCCTGATCGACAAGAACATGCAGAGCCTGATGAAGCTCTATCCGCAACCGAATGCCAACCCCAATTCCACCGGCGGATACAACTACGTACAGGCTGAGACGTTTAACCAGAACAATGTGCAGTGGATGTCGCGCGTGGATTACAGCATCAGCGACAACACCAAGCTGTTTGTCCGATATAACCTGCAACGCGAAACCCAGCAGTTTCCGGTAGGCCTGTGGTGGCGCCAGGTTGGTCAGGTTCCCTATCCTACCCCTGTTGAAGGAAAGAATAAGTCCGACTCGATCACAACCTCGCTGACTCACGTGTTCAGCCCGAGCATGACGAACGAGTTTGTCTTTGGGTACACCTACATCGGGTTCCCGAACATCTTTTCTGATCCCAGCAAGGTGGACCGCACGCAGGTGGGCTATGGCTACAAGGGCCTCTTTAAGAACGGCGTGGCTCAGATCCCCTCTTTCGGCGGAAACGGCTGGCAGAGTGAGGAAGCTGCGCTGATCTTCAATCCAGGCGGCTTCGAAGCGGGCGGTCCAACCGCCGGTCTCTACGCCGACAAGTGGATGCCCAGCTTCAGCGACACGATCACGAAAGTAGTGGCTACTCACACCCTGAAAGGCGGATTCTTCTGGGAATGGATCAGGAATTCCCAGCCGGCGAATAACAATACCAACGGCAACCTGAATGTGAATGTCAGTAACCCGAACACCACCGGCAACGAATATGCCGACTTGTTGACGGGTACGCTCAACGGGTACAACGAAACATCCTTCAACCGCATCAACGATATTGCGTATAGCACCTACGAAGGCTTTGTGCAGGACTCCTGGAAGGCCACGCGCCGGTTGACAGTGGAACTCGGAATTCGCCTGACGCACTTCACGCCATGGGGGGATCGTACCGGAGCCGGTTACTCCATCTTCGACCCCACGAAAGTCAATGCCAGTTGCACGCCGCTGCAGTACTGCGGTTTTGAGTGGAACAAGCGCGATCCGTCGGTCCCGATCGGCGGCTTCCCCACCAGGAAGCTCTTTTACCAGCCTCGTTTGGGCGCCGCCTACGATCTGTTCGGCAAAGGCAATACCGTTCTCCGCGGCGGCTGGGGGCGGTACTATTACCACTCCGGCCAGTTCACCAGCGGCCTGGATGTGGCGGCTGGTGTGCAAAGCATTAGTTTAGGGACCAACGTAAACAGCATCCCGCTAAAGGCGAACCAGCTCGACACTTTGAACTTCAGCTCGCAGGCACTGTCCCCTGCCGCGGTGGACAGCAAGGATGACAAGCAGCCTTATACGGATAGTTTCAGTTTCACCGTTTCGCAGCGAACGCCGTGGTCCAGTTTGCTGGAGGTAGCCTATGTGGGTAACCGGAGTCACGATCTGGCAAGCAGCAGCGGCGCCGGCAGCAACATCAATCTGGTTCCCGTCGGCGCCATGCTGGCCAGCAAGAATGGCGGCGTGGACCCGAACAGTCTCACGGCGAACAACTTCCGTCCGCTGCTGGGCTTCTCCGATTTGGGGCTGGCTACCAACAACCTCTATTCCAGCTACAACGCCCTGCAAGTGACGTGGGTACGCACCAAGGGCCGCTATACCATCAACATGAATTACGCCTTCGGCAAGGCGATGGGCATCGTGAACCCGGCGCTCGACTCGTTCAACCTCGCCAACGACTACGGAGTTCAGGCGGGCAACCGCACGCACATTTTCAACGCCGCGTATTCCATCGAACTGGGCAACCCCGCCAGGGACAAGATGCTTGCCGGCTTCGTCAACGGCTGGCAACTCTCGGGCATCACCCAGCTTGAGAGCGGCCCGAACCTTTCGGGGATACAGGGTCAAAACTTTGGTCTGAACCTCAACGGCTACAAGATCCCGGGCAGCATCAGCTCGCTAAACCCGACCGGAATCAACGTCAGCAACGTGTCGCTCCTGGGCACGCCCAATATCCAGTTGAATCCGGTCCTGACCTGTAACCCAGCCTCGGGCCTCGCGACGAACCAGTACATCAATCCGAGCTGTTTCAGCATCCCGACCGGCATCGGCCAGAATGGGCCGAGCGTTCTTCCGGCGATTTACGGACCGGCCTTCTTCAACTCCGACCTGGGGCTCTTCAAGAACTTCCAGTTTAAGGAGGCGAAGAAGCTGCAGATCCGGTTCAATGGAACCAATTTCCTGAATCACCCGCTGTGGTCGTTCAACGGCAGCAACCTGGGTCTCGGTTTCGATTCGACCACAGGCAAGGTCAACACGCCGTTGTTCGGAACGGTAACGCAGAAGCAGGGCCACCGCATCGTCCAGCTTGCGGTCAAGTTCTTCTTCTAGTACCCAGCAGTTGTGTAGTATCTAGCAGTTGTGTAGTGTCCAGTAGTTGTGTAGTAACCAGTAGTTGTGTAGTAACCAGTAGTTGTGTAGTAACCAGTAGTTGTGACAGTAAGTGGTCGCGACCCTCTGGGTCGCGACTTGGACACTCGGGCGGGCCGTCTCCCCAAAGGCGCCCGCCCTTTCCTTTTGCGCCGTCTAACATAGACGGCGTTACCATAGACCCAGATGCGAGGTTCAGCTCTTTACCGACGTGTGTGTCATGCTGCAGAGCATCGCCTCCTGTGGTCTGCCGGCTTGGCGCTCGCGCTGGCCCTCGGCCCTCCCGCCGCCGCCCAGAGGGCAGCGGCCACCTTCCAGACCCTCTCCCAACAGGCCGATGCCGCCCGCGACGCCAAACAACTGGACCAGGCGATGGCCCTATATCAGCGCGCCCTCAAACTCAAACCCGACTGGGACGAAGGGCTGTGGAACCTGGGCTCCATCGGCTATGACCTTGATCGCTACAGCGATTGCGCTCCCGCCTTCCGCCGCCTGGCCGGCCTGAAACCGGACAGCGCGCCCGCCTGGACCATGTCCGGCCTGTGCGAGTACAAGTTGCGCCGCTACGACGCAGCCATTGAGAGCCTGAGCCATGCGGAGAGCCTGAAGTTTGAGGAGCCTCCCGAACTGGCGCGTGCCGGCCGCCTGCATCTGGCCCTGGTGCTCACCAAGACCGGCAGCTTTGAGCGCGCCATTACCGTGCTCACCGCGCTGACCCGCATGCATAAGAAAACGCCCGAGATCATCGGGGCCGCCGGCATCGCCGGGCTGCGCCAACCCTGGCTGCTGGCTGAGGTTCCCGAAGCACGCCGTGAGCTGGTCTTCAAGCTCGGCGATGCCATGGCCGCCGCCATGGAGCTGGATTACAACGCCGCCGCCCAGAAGTTCGAAGCCGTGCTGCAGCAGTATCCGCAAGAGCCCAACGTGCACTTCCGTTTCGGCGCCTTCCTGAATATTCAGGATTCCGCCCGCGGCGTCGAGGAAATCAAGAAGGCAGTAGAACTGGCCCCGGACCACGTCCCGGCGCTGGTCGGGCTGACCGTCATATATTTAAAACGCGAAGAGGTCGAGACCGCGTTCGAATACGGTGAGCGCGCCGTGAAAGCCAGCCCCGGAGATTTCTCCACGCACATCGCTCTGGGCCGGGTTTTGCTGGCGAAAGAGAATCCGGCTGGCGCGGCCGCGGAACTGGAAGCGGCGGTCAAACTGGCGCCCGCCAGCCCCGAGGCCCACTTCAGCCTGGCGTCCGCTTATGCGCGCCTCGGCCGAAAAGCCGATTCGGCGCGGGAGCTGGCGGAATTCAAGAGTCTGGAAAACCTGGGAAAATAAGTGGCCGCGACCCTCCGGGTCGCGGGTTATATCGAGGAGTTTTTTGATGAAATATCGTGTCCTATCGCGTGCGCTGCTGGTTTCGGCAGGGTTGGCGCTAATGCTGGCGACGATCCTGGTCCCATTGCCCGCGCCCGCGCAGCAAACCGCCGCTCCCACCGTCAGAACGACCGTCGATGAAGTCCTGCTCGACCTCATCGTCCGCGACAAAAAGGGCAAACCGCTGACCGACCTCAAGCCGGAGGATCTTACCGTCCTCGATAACGGCGCCAAACAGACCCTCACCTCCTTCCGCCTGGTGAGCGGCTCGGAAGCGATCACCTCGAGCGGCGCCAAGACAGCGCTCGACCCGCTCCGCCAGGTGCGCCTCGTGACCCTCGCCTTCGAGGCGATGACCGAAGCCGACCAGCGCAAGCTGGCCCGCACCGCCGCCATCGATTTGATCAAGGGCGATCAAGGCACCAACGTCTATTATGCGGTGGTCGTCATCAACACCCAGCTTTTCGTTTTGCAGCCGTTCACCAATGACAAAGCGGCGCTCACCAAAGCCATCGAACGCGCCACCGGGGGGCTTGGCGGCCCCGGGTTTGCCTCCGAGTCGGATGCCATCCTGGCCGAGTTGAAACGCAATCTGGGCGGGCAGAACGGCGCTGACCAGCCGGGCAACCTGATCGACGCGGCCACCCAGACCGCCGGCCAGCCGGTCAACAACGGGTCCGACGCCCTACAGGCCAGGCTGGCTTCCGTGATGCTCGACATGCTGCGTATGGATGCCGCCGTCGCCTCGCAGGGCGCGCGCCTGACTCTCTCCGCGCTGCGGGCGCTGGTGGACGGCCAGCGATCCATTCCCGGCCGCAAGTCGGTGATCTACTTTACCTGGGGCATGTACCTCACGCCGGAGCTGGACGTGCCGTTCCACAGCCTGATGAGCACCGCGAACCGCGACAATGTCACGTTTTATTCCGTGGATACACGCGGTGTGATGACGGGAGCGCAGAACTCGGGAGCCCGCAGCCAGTTGAACGGCGCGGCCCGTGCCAGCGCGACCACCATGACTCAGGTTTCGGGCCCTGTTACCAAGGAGCAAGTGATGGCCTCGGACAACGCCGAGGTTTCCGCCCGGTCCAACGTCCAGGAATCGATTCGCGATCTGGCCGAGTCCACCGGCGGCTTCCTGATCGGCGACAGCAACGATCTGCGCCTTCCCCTGCGCCACGTCAACGAAGAAATCAGCAGCTATTACGAGGTTTCCTTCAACCCCGGTATCCAGAACTACGACGGCGGCTTTCGCAAGATCGCGGTCAACGCCAACCGCAAGGACCTGGTCATCCACGCACGCAATGGCTATTTCGCCCTGCCACCCGAGGCCCGGGCCGCGGGCCTGCAACCGTTCGAGTTGCCCCTGCTGAAAATTCTCTCCGAGGCCAAGGTTTCCGAGGACGTCAAATTCCGCGTGGGCGCCATCCTGCTTCAGCCCAGGGCCGAAGCCACCGGCGTTGCCATTCTGGTGGAAGTACCGCTGCATGAATTGCAGCCCAAAGCGGGGCCGGCCCAAGGTGTGTCGGCCCGAAGTGTGTCGGCCCAAAGTGTGACGGCCAAGGCCGCGCTGGACATCCACTGCTCCCTGGTTGCTCTGGTGAAGGACTCCAAGGGCGAAGTGGTTCAGAAACTCACCCGCGACCGTGGGTTTCAGGTGACGCCCGACCAGTTGAAGATGGGCAATTTTCTCGACAAGATGACGGTCGCGCTGCCGCCGGGAAAGTACAGCCTGGAATCTGCCGTAATGGATCGCGAGAGCGGCAAGATTGGGACCGAGCGGTCCAGCTTCACGGTGCCGCCCAAGGCCGCGGGTGTCGCCATCTCCTCGCTCACCCCGATGCGTTCCTACATACCCAACGCCAAAGGACTCGACCCCAGCGACCCGTTCCAATTCCAGGGCGGCAGCATCACGCCGACCATGGATTTGACCGTCAAGAAGGCGCCGAACGCCGTGCTGCGCCTGTTCTTCACGGTGTACGGGGATGCGTCGGTTTCCGCCGCGCCCGCCGTGGAAATCGAATTCCTGCAGGCGGGTAAGAGCCTTACGAAGGTCCCCATGCAACTGCCGGCCGCCGACGCGCAAGGCCGAATTCCGTACCTCATGACCATCCCCGCCGAGTCTATTCCGTCTGGAAACTACGAGGTCCGCGCCACTGCCAAACAGGGCAGCACCACCGCCAGCGCCAGCACCATGATTGTGATCGAATAGGAGTAGCACAGGGCACCTGCCCTGGGTTCCCCCGCTAACCGTCTGCTTTTCAATACCGTTAACGCACTCGACGGCCCCTTGTTAACGCCGGCCTCGAAACGTTAACGGACTTGAACCCCGCTTCCTCCACGTGTATACTTCGTTCAATTAGCTTCGGTGATCTCATTATGTATGCGGCGGCCGATTTCCGGCAGGAAAAGCATGAGCTGGATGCCATCCTGTCCTCCGGCATCTTCAACCGTGCGCCTAATCTGGCGCACGTGCTCACCTACGTCTGCGCCAAGTATTTTGAAGGCACAGCCGAACAAATCAAGGAATACAACATCGCCGTGGAGGCGCTCGGGCGGCCAGCCGATTTCGACCAGAAGCGCGATTCCATCGTTCGCGTGGAGGCCCACCGTCTTCGCAAAAGGCTGCGCGAATACTACCAGGCCGATGGGGCCGACCACAGCATCCGCATCGAGATTCCCCCCGGCCAGTACGCTCCGAAGTTCCTGCCGATGGGCGCCCCAGTTCCAAGTTTGAGTGCGGTCACGCTGGTCGTGGTGCAGCCAAATACCGGGCAGCCAGATGCCGCGCAGCCAGAACCCGTGCAGGCAGACGTGCAGGCCGATGCCCTGCAAGCAGAGATCGTTTCCGAATCCCCCGAGCCGTTATTCGAATCCCCCGTGCCGGCAAAGGTCGAGCCCGATACCCCCGATACCCCCGATGCCAAGGTGGCGGCGTTGGTGCCAGCCGGGGCGAACGCGGCCTGGTCCGGGCATCGCCTGCGTAACGCCACCGTCGGCGCCGCGCTGCTGCTGCTCTCCGGCGCCGTCCTGCTCCTGCTCTCGGGCGCCGGCGCCATCGCGCTGTGGCGCAACCCGGAAAGAAAGACTCCGGCCGCGGCAAGCCCACCGCCGATGATGGGGGCGCCGGTTGCCGGCCCACTCGAAATCCGAATCCTGGCCGGTCACCTGGGCAGCGACTATACCGACCGCCTGGGCCGGGTTTGGCAGAGCGACCGGTATTTTCAGGGTGGCTGGGTGTTTGAATCCCACGACCATCCGATCCTCGGCACCCGCGAGCCGAGAATTTACCAGAGCCGGCGCGAAGGTTTCTTCGCCTACGATATTCCGCTCCCCGCCGGCGTTTACGAACTCCGGCTGCACTTCGCGGAAACGCTGTACGGCGAAAACAACGTGGCCGGCGGCGCCGAATCCAGCCGCATCTTCAACGTGTCGATCAACGGCCAGGCGGCGCTCCGCGAATTCGACGTGATCGCTGAAGCCGGGCCCAGCACCGCCGACGTCAGAGCCTTCAAGGACGTTTCTCCGGCCGCCGACGGAAAACTTCACCTCAAATTCGAACCTTCGACCAATTCGCCGCTGCTCAACGCCATCGAAATCGCACCCGGCACTCCAGGCAGGCTTCGTCCCATTCGCATGCTCGCCCTGGACCGCGTTTACGTCGACAAGCAGGGGCGGGTCTGGGAACCCGACCGCTACGCCCGCGGCGGCTTGTTGGTGGCACGCACCAAACCCGTGCAAGGCGCGGTAGATCCGGATCTCTTTCGCGGCGAGCGTTTCGGGAACCTCCGCTACGTAATTCCCGTGCCGCCCGGCCGCTACGGCATCACGTTCTACTTTTCCGAGGCCTGGTTCGGCCCAGATACACCCCCCGGAGGCGGTGTGGGCAGCCGGCTGTTCGATATTCTGTGTAACGGCGTGGCCCTGCGCCGCGGCTTCGATGTTTTCAAAGAGGCGCACGGCGGCGGCCGCGGCATGACGTGGAGCGCACACGGCCTGGAACCGGACGCGCAGGGCAAGCTAAACATCGCGCTGGCGCCCAGCCGCAACTACGCCTGCGTGAACGCGCTCGAAGTGGTCGACGAATCGAAGTAGCCCGGCAGCGCGAAACGGAAATTTCGCCGGCGAGATGCCTTGAGAGCTCTTCTATCCCGCTTTCCCGCCGATAAGACCCTTGGACAGAAGAAAATGCTCTCTATCAAGAAGTACATGGCGGAGTCACCCGGCAAACTGACGACTTCCCTGGTGCGTGTTCCGTACGCGATACTGGAATCTCTCGCGATCAAATCCGTCAACTACGATCTCCTCGAGCACGGCAAGAACCGGGCTGCTCTTAGGGGATTCCGAAAGGATCTGGAGATCGCCAAGAACAGCACCGAGGTTCTAGAGGCCACCGGAGGGATCATTCGGGCCATCGAGACCTACAACCGCGGAGTGGCTCGCCACATGGAGCTTCGAGCGCAGGAAATGAGCGCCATGGCGAGCATGCTTGCGGCTAAACTGCAGGAACTGGCCGAAGGCAGCGGCACATCGGCGGAAAATCTTCGGGGCATTGGGCAGAGGCTGGAGAATGCCGCCCATATTCAGGATATACAGGTATTGAAAGATGAATTGGCCGAGTCCCTCCAGGGAGTAAAGCAAGCCGCCGCCCACCAGCAGGAACAGTCGGTTGCGATTCGCGCCGAGAGCCGCGAATTCATGGATAAGATGAACCGCTCGGCCACTCTTACCGCCAATGGCGATCCTGCTACCGGCCTGCCCGGCCCCGACGCGGTGGAGTTTGCCTTGGAGGATGCCATCGAGTCGCATATGCACGCCTACATGGTCCTGTTCGCGGTTGGTCTTTCCGCCGTCAACCGGCGCTTCGGCGCCGAATACGGCGATCGGGCTTTGGCCTCGTTCGCCACGCAAATCGCTTCCCTTCTAGGCCCGGGCGATCTGCTGTTCCGCTGGAAAGGGCCGACTCTGGCGGCCCTTCTGGACCGGCCCGAATCCAACGAATCGGCGCCTCCCGAGATGAGCCGCTTCGCTGCCTTCAAGCCGGAATTCGCCCTGGAAATTGATGGCAAGAGCACCACCATCCCGCTGTCCATGTCCTCGATTTCGTTTCGTCTCTGGAAATACAACGACCTCCCGGCGGTTCACGAGGTTTTAGACCAGTGCCTGCAAACGGTCGCGCCCGGCGCGGTTCAGGAACCTGCTAAGGCCGCCCGGCCGGCATGAAGTCTGCCACCCGACCGGTATGAAGTCCGCCAATCGGTCGGCATGGAGACTGCTACCCGCCGGCATGAACTCTGCCACCGCCCGGCATGGTCCGCCCACCCGACCGGCATGAAGTCTGCCGCCCCGCCGGCATGAACTCTGCTACCGCCCGGCATGAAGCCCGCCCACCCGACCGGTATGAAGTCTGCTGCCCCGCCGGCATGAACTCTGCTACCGCCCGGCATGAAGTCCGCCCACCCGCCCGGCATGAACTCTGCCGCCGCTTGCTCGACACCGACGCGGCCGCCCTCGCGGGTAATGTCGCAATAGTAGATTTCGGTTATTGCCGTATCCCGCGATTCGCCGCATAATCGCATCATTCTGGAGGGTCGTTTCTGATGCGAAACCTGTTCAAGGGTCGGTCTGTTAAGAGCCTGTCTGTTTTCCTTCTGCCGATCGCACTGGCAATTGTTTCCGCCGCACCCGCGCGCGGGCAGGGCTGCATCGTCGCCCGGTCCAGCTCGCTCGATATGTCCCCGGAAAGCCAGGGCGGCTATCTGCAGACGGGAGACTGGGACCTGACCGTCGGCTATCGGCACCAGTTTTCGTACAAACATTTCGTGGGCGATGTGGAGCAGAAAAACCGCGTGCAGCAGGGCACCGAGGTAATGAACAAGATCAACCTTCAGGACATTAACCTGACTTACCAGGCAACGTCGCGGATCAGCCTCACTCTCACCGTGCCGCTGCTGTTCGCCAGCCGGCGCTCCAACAACTCCTACTACACCACCACCGCCGCGGGGCTTGGCGATACCGCCCTGGTGGCGCAGGGTTGGCTCTGGAATCCGCGCCATGCCAAACGCGGCAACATCAGCATCGGCTTCGGTGTGCAAGCGCCCACCGGCAAAGACAATGTGCAGAACAACGTCCTCACCTCGGCTACGGCAACCACACCATCCGTGGTCACCGACGACTATTCCATTCAACCCGGCAGCGGCGGTTGGGGCATGATCTTCCAGTGGCAGGCTTTCCGCGACCTGGGCCATAACACTACCGTCTACACCACTGGCAACTACCTGGCCACGCAAGGCGGCTACAACAACGTGCTGCGCAGCGCCACCGCCATCAACCAGCCGCTGACAGCCTATAACGCGATTCAGGATCAGTACCTCTTGCAGGCCGGCGTCTCCCATCCCATCGCGGCAATCAAGGGCCTCAGCGTGACATTTGGTCCACGCATGGAAGGTGTGCCGGCGGCCAACTTGATAGGCAACGATCTCGGCTTCCGCCGCCCCGGCTTCGCCATTTCCGCCGAGCCCGGTTTCATCTATTCGCGCGGTCATAACATGATCCAGGCCAGCATTGGTAAAGCCGTGTACCGCGACCGCACCCGCAGCGTTCCCGACAAGATCCTGGGCACGCATGGCGACGCCGCGTTTGCCGATTACGTCTGGCTGTTGAGCTACAGCTACCGCCTGCCGGCCAAGGGTCGCACGGAGAATAACTGACACCAATGCGGCTGATTCCGCTCCCTGTTGCCCTGGTTGCCCCCCTGGTTGCCGTCCTGGTTGCTCTGGCGCCGGCCCCGGCGCGGGGTGCCGACGCGCCCAAAGCCGACCTGACATTGAAGGACGCCTATGGCCAGAAAGTCCGTCTGCGCGATCTGCGCGGCAAACCGGTGGTCCTGAACTTCTGGGCCACCTGGTGCGTTCCCTGCACTGCCGAAATGCCGATGCTCGTAGCCATGGAAACCGAATACGCCACCCGCGGCGTCCTGTTCGTCGCGGCCTCGTTGGACGATGCCAAGACCAAAGCCAACATCCCCGGGTTTCTGGCCGAACACAAGATTGGTTTCCCGGTCTGGTATGGCGCCACCGCCGACGATCTCGACCAGCTCAAACTGGGAGGCGCCGTGCCCGCCACGGCGTTCCTGGATGCCGAGGGGCGCATCGTGGCCCGCATCCTCGGCCAGGCCCGCCCCGAAGAAGTGAAGGAGCGCCTGGATTGGTTGACCGGCGACAAGTCGGCCCCGCCCCCGCAGCCCGTGGTGAAGCATTTGCAGTAGCACCACCATCCGGCCAGCACGACGTTGCCTCGCTCTCACGGATAGCATTATCTTTGCCTGTCCGTCGGGTTTATCACTATGGCAGGCCAGGTGCCAAGACTTATGCTATGAGACTACCAACCGTAAAAGCTGGTTTGACCTTATTGCTCTCGGGCGCCACCCTCATGTTCGCGCAAACTGCCAAGGAGGACATGAAGAAGGCCGGTCAGGACGCCAAAGAGGCGGGCAAAGCGACCGGGAGCGCAGCCAAAGAAACCGGAAAAGCCACCGCGAAGACTGCCAAGACCGCTGGAAAAAAGGTGAAACACGGCACTAATAAGGCAGCCTCCAAAGTTGAGGAAAAGACCCGCGATAAACAGTAGTGTGGACACGTGCGGTGCGCGATGCGGCTCAACAGGCCGGCAGCCATTTCATCACGCTGGGTAAACGAAAGCCACGGCTGGCACGCCGACGCGGCCTAGAGCCAGCGACTACCTATGCCGAGCCGCTAATCGCCGCTACGTTTCGGAAGGAAGTGGCCCGGTCTGCCACCTCACCACCTGGACGTGCGGTCCGCGCGGCGCCCAAACTGCGGGGTCGGTAGGGCCGAAAAGGGCCAGCACGGGAGTGCCCACCGCCGCGGCCAGGTGCGTAATGCCGGAATCGTTTCCGACGTAAACGCTGGCGCGCGCCAGCCAGCAAGCCAAGTCGTATAGGTTGGGGATTTGGACGGCGCCCGGAAGCGGCGGGTCTTCCGGGCCGGCGCACCATAGCACCGGCATTGTGCGCTCCAGTTCGCGCGCCAGGTAACGGAAGTTTTCGAGCGGCCAGTTCTTGCGCGGACTGCCGGAGAATGGATGGATGACGGCGAAGTTCTCGCCCTCTACGTTCCGGGGCACGGGCATGCAGGGAATGCGGGGGATGCCGTCGCTGACGCAACTGGCGATGGAGCGCACCTGGTCCAGATAAAAATCCGTGGCATGCCGGCCGGGACCATGGGCGGGGAGTGCCTGGAGGAACGCGATCGGCAATCCGAGGGAACTGGTGAGTTCGCGGAACTCCGGCCGGTTGGCGCCATACCAGGAGACGATGGAATCGAAGCTGCGCAACTCCTCCAGCAGAGGCGCCGGGGGAGCCGTTACGCCGAGGAGGTCGAGCCCGGTGGTGGCGATGCCGCGCACGCGGCCGGCAAAACGTACCAGCGGAACGTTGGCGGTGGCGGTCCAAACCTCCAGGTAATCCGCGCGCAGGCACTCCAGAGCAGGCAAGGAAACGATGAGATCCCCGATGGCGCCGGGCCGGATGACGAGCCTTCGCATCTTGGCCTTCAGTATCGCAAAACAGATATTATCCACCTTGATTTATCCACAGGATTGCCACGCTCCTTCCCTGTAACCAATTAGAAACAATAGACATAGAACTTGAGGAAATTGGCCGGGAAGGCGCCGAAAACCGTTGACGGAAAACGACTTCGGGAGCATAGTGAATGAGGTTCCAAGAGGTTTGAGGAACAGCAAGCCTCCGGAAACGTAGCGAACCAGGAACATTGATCCGTAGCCATACTTGAAAAAGATCGGCAGCGGGGAGCGAGAGGGAATCGGGCGGATTCGGAAGGCGGGCCGACAGGCAGCGAAACCGGTAGAACGCTTTGATCCAGAGGGGTGCAAAAACCCCGAAGGGGAGTGGAGACCGGAGCAGCGGTCAGTCTAGCGGCAGAGTGGAACTGCAACGGGCCAGAAGCGATGAAGCGGCCGACGCCGGGGCGAACCGGAATCGGTGGTGGAGCAGAACGGCGGACCGGGCAGTGCCAGTTTGCAGCGAGGCAACGAAGTAGCAGGTCAGGACCATCGACCCTGGAATGGGGCTCGCGAAAGCGGGAGCCGTTGTGGGCGAGGGAAAGGCCGTTACGAGCTGCCGGTCCCGGTCGGGAGATAGGCTGCGGCGAGCCAGGAAGCATTGATCCTAAGGCGAGGGAAACCGAGCTTGAGGGGAGCAGAGAGGCGAACGTCCGGCGCTCCCGATTGCAGTGCTCAGTACCGTGCATGCCGGTGGTGAGCAAGGCTGGAAATCGGATCACTTGGAACCATTTTCTTTTTGTGGGGGCTGGGTCCGACGACGACGCCGGCCATTCGCGGTGCCTGGCCGCTCAGACGTGGAACTGAGGCGGCTGCGGCAGCAGCGGACCCCTATCCCCTGCCCTCCCCCTTACATAGCCGTTAAGCAAGGGCACTAGCGAAGATTACCTCGGCTCCCGCGATCCAGCCTCGGTCCGGTCCGGTTCAAACTTCTCCGAAGGACTTCTGACCAATCATGATGTCCCGTTTTCGCTCCGGCCCTACTTGGAGCGCGATAGCCGCGGGAACCGCTCTCTCCGAGTAGCGCGTAAACCACTCGGAAATGCGCCGGGCCGGGCACATCACTCACCCGCAAGCTCGCGGAAACAGATTCTTGTGCAATAGGGACGTCGCCCAAAGTGGCGGGGAAATACTCGGGGCCGGCGCTCGAACCGTAATCTACTCGCCTCGCAATGCGTCTGTCGGATTGACACCCGAGGCCCGCCGCGCGGGAATGAAGGCCGCGGCCAGCCCCGCCGAACAAAGCGCGAGGATGGCGACCGCGATCACGGTGGGGTCGATGGGCGTCACGGCATAGAGTTGCGACTCCACCAGCCGACCCAGAGCCCAGACGACAGGCAGACCGATGCCGATTCCGCAAAGGAGCATCGCCAGCGCATCGCGCAGCACCAACCAAATTGCCGACCAGCGTCTGGCGCCGAGCGCCAACCGAATCCCAATCTCGCGCGTCCGTTGCGTCACGACAAAAGACATCACGCCGTATAGACCCACCAGCGAAAGCAGCAGCGCAAGTACGCCGAAGCCGCCAGACAGTGTCGCCAGCATATGCTCAGTGCTCAAGGAGCGATCGACCTGCTCCTCTAAAGTGCGGAAACTGGTCATGGGTAACGACGGATCGACGCCCCGGACCATCGCGCGAAGCGTCTGGAAGGACCATTCCCCTCTTCCGCGAACTCGCACGTAAAACGTGGCCGCGCCTTCCCCCTGGAAAGGGAAATAGGCCTGCTCCGACTCCTCACGAATCCCGCGGTAACTGAAGTTTGAGACCACCCCCACAATTTCGGTGTTCGGTTTAGCGTTTGGACCCGAGCCCTCGCAGATGCGCACCCCCAACGGGTTCCGTCCTCCCAGGTAGCGCTTCACGAATGCTTCGTTCACGATCGCCGAGCGCCAGTCTCGCTCGCCTGGCGCAGCCATATCGCGGTCGTCGAAGCTTCGTCCTGCAATGACTTTGATGCCCATGCTTGGAAAGAATCCCGGCGTAACAGAATTCAGATTCACGTCGCGGTCGGTCGCAAGTCGTCTGTCTGCCAGGATCGTCATCGGATCGTTCCAGCTTCCCCCGGTCAGCAGCGGGAATCGAGCCAGCGAGGACGCCTGAACGATCGGGGAGTGCCGGATTACTTCGTCGATGCGTAGAATCAGCCGGTTTCCCTCCTGTTCAGAGTACCCGCTTCGCTGGCAATCGATTCCGAATGAGACCAGGCTCGCCGTCGGGAATCCCGGCCCTTTCGCCATCAAAGCATCCAAAGTCCTGACAAACAAGGCAGCGCTCACCACCAGGATCAGAGTCAAGGCAATCTGCGCCGTCACAATCACCTTTCGAAGCCGGACGCTGCTGAATCCCATGCCGCCCCGCTCGCGAAGCGAAGACACTAGCGACCGCCGCCCGGCCTGCCATGCCGGTGCGAGGCCACTCAATACGCCCGCCGTCACACTCGCGGCAAACGCAAATAGCAACAGCCGCAAGTCCACGTTCGCGTGCAAGGCGGTCCCGCCGGCGTTCCCGCTGATGGTGGCGATCTCGGTAGAGGGAAGGAGCGCGATCAAGGTTCGCACGGCCAGCGGAGCAACCGCTGTCCCGAGCACTCCTCCCGTCAG
>Ga0210402_10002066_pt1 | contig 19892 bp, 14 predicted proteins | sample IncBWC7MmetaG_FD_161055 | JGI IMG/M metagenome (GOLD analysis project Ga0210402, IMG submission 161055) | Forest soil microbial communities from Barre Woods Harvard Forest LTER site, Petersham, Massachusetts, United States - Inc-BW-C-7-M | ecosystem: Environmental > Terrestrial > Soil >... | reverse complement strand
ACTGGGATCAGGCTGTTGGACGCTACGACGAACTCGATGCTGCCGGTGACTTCGCGCTCCAGGAGGGACGCCTTGCTCAGCGCGCAACGAAACGCTTTGCGCGAACCTAGCTTGATCTCATGACAACTCGCGGACCGCGAATACACCTGGGCCAGCTGATGGGCTGTGTCCCTCAGATCGTTGTCGGTGAGGTTCGCCGGCATCGGCAGCGGCGTGCCTGCCATCACTTCGGTATTGCTGACTCCGAGGCGCGATCCCTGCAGTATGGCTCCGCCATTATCGCGGCCCTCGAGACTGAACGGAAAGGGCACAAACAGCCGGTAGTCGTCGGCGCTGTAGTTGATGAAGCCGGCGGGAGCGCTCCGCGCCGTCTCCTGCTCCTGTTGCATCTCATCGGCCAGGTCTTGCGCCTTGCTGGATTTTCTTTCGGACGCCGTGGCCGACTGGGAGCGAATTTGACGCGCCACATCGCCCAAAGAGCTCGGTTCTTCGGAGTCTTGCGCCCACAGGCCGGCACTCAGGCAGGCAACGCACGCCGTCGCTGCCAGCACTGCGCGAACTGAAAGCAAACTCCTCATCGCCATCCCAGGCCCGCGATCCCAACGGAGCGAATTGTGATGCTCTGCCTCATTCTTTAACCCCGTGTCGCAGAAAGTGGAGAACTTAATTCGTGCTACTTGCGCTGGTCCGCTGCACGGCGGCTTCCGGCACGTCGAAGCTGATCGGCGCGTTGTAGTCGGAGAACGACGATCGCGAGTGCTGCCAGTCCACGGTCAACTCATAGGGGAGATGATCGTCCAGGCCGAGGCACACGGTATCGTGCTCCAGGCCGTTGGGCGCGCCCCGCATCGTGACCAGCCAATCGCGGCAGCGGACTCCGTTTACCGTCTTCTTATCGCCCTTCTGCAGGATGCCGCGCTTGATCATGGTCGCAATCTGGGGCATCAGACTGTTGTCGTTTCCCAGCGCGAGGCTCCCGCAATACCAGCTTGCCGGGCGCCCGCCCCCAAATCGCGGTTTCGACCACGAACCATCACTCTGCCGGTCGTACTCTTCGGTCGCTATATGGACCTCGTCCCGGATCATGTCCGTTGCGGGATCCGTACTGGTATCTGTCATATGCCACTGGTGGTGCAGAAGGTTGCGATTGCAGTCGACTTCCCACAGCATCTCGTTGCGCTGCGTTCCGGGCGTCGCTGTCGCCGTAAAAGCCACACGGAAACTGTGGACTTGCTTCATCGCGTCCAGCGTTTTCTGAAACTCCTTCTCCCCGCCGCCCGCCTTCAGATAGCTCGCAGCCCATCCCACAATCGCCACCGCCACCACCAGACGCACAATCACCCAGACCCAGTACCGTTCGCGCATAAATACACCTCTCCCGAGAAGGTCTTCTGCCTAGGTTAATCGGCCCGCGGAAGAGGAGAAAGTTACCGATGTACTGGGATGGAATGTCTGGTTTTAACTGGGCTAAGGCCAGTTTTCGGAAATGCCCATCTGGTCTGCCCCTGCCTGAAAATGCCCCTGCCTGCTACGCACATGTGGGGACAGCCGCCTTCGGCTGTCTCGCCTAAGCCTGCCCGGAGCGGAGTCGAAGGGGCAAAGCCCGGCGCATCCCCCCCAATGCCCCTCACAGCACGACGATTCCCGCATACCCCACAACCATGTTGCGATCCCCCGAAACATCTCCCGAAGTCGCATACTTCACCAGTTCCGCCGACTTCGCCCCCAGCTGCTGACCCGCCGTGAGCATCGCCACCGCTGGCCCCAGCCCGCACATGCTGATGTCCTGTTGCGTTACCACATCGAAAAGCCCGCGCGGATCCATAGTAAGAATCCGCTCAATCGCCCGTTGATCCTTCACCCGCGTGACGGCATCCGACTCGTAATGGTTCATATCACTCGAGGCAACCATCAGGATGGAGTCGCTCTGCGCCGCGATCACATCGGCCAAGGCCAAGCCCATCTGTTCCAGAATCTCAAATTGTCCCGTCCCCAGCGCAATGGGCACGAACCTGAGATCCGGCTGTCGCAGGAGCAGAAATGGAAGCTCCACTTCAGCCGCGTGTTCGCCGCGATGCGCCGCCGAATCTTCCTGCAGGGCAGGGAACCGCATCTTCAAAGCTCCCGCGAGGTCGGCGTCGATTGGAACATCGCCTAGCGGCGTCTGCCACGCGCCTTCACTCATGATCGCCAGCGGGTGCCCCATCCCTGTATGGTTCGGGCACAGCACGATGCACCGCATCGGCACCTCGACCCTCGCAAACACCGCGCCGGCCACATGCCCGGAATACATGTACCCCGCATGCGGTGCGATGCATCCTATGGCTCGAAGTGGAGGCTGCTTCGTCGAACCGGCCTGCGACAGATAAGCACGGACTTCAGCGCGCAGGTCGTCAGGATCGTCCGGGTAGAACCGCCCCGCGACCGCGGGATGACGCAGGATGGTAGTCGACATGGCCCCTCCTCGCCCAGAGCGGGACCGGCACACGAATGCTAAGACTCAGCTCGCTCGCTGCGCAAGGCGCGATAAACCGCGGCGCTCTCTTCCAGGCTCAGCGTTTCGGCGCGCGCGGTTGCCTTTACTTTGGCCTCAGCCAGCGCCCGCTTCAACGCTGCTCCGTCGTACTTCAACTTCAGATTGTTCCACAGCGTCTTGCGCTTCTGCCCAAACGAAAGGCGGAGGAAATCAACGAACCCATCGCCCACCACTCCCAACTTCTTCTGCTGCGGATCGATGGTCAACCGCAGCACCGTAGAGTGCACTTTCGGCGGCGGCACAAATGCCCCCGGCGGTAGCGTAAACATTTTCTCCACCCGCGCGTACAACTGTGCCGTGGCCGACAGTATGCCGTAGTCGCTTCCGCCCGGCTCCGCCGCAATCCGGTCGGCAACCTCGCGCTGCACCATGATCACAATGCTGTCGAAGTATTTTGAAAACTCAAACAGCCGCAGCAAAATGTCGGACGTGATGTAATAAGGAAGATTGCCCACCACCTTCACCGGCTGCGGCTTGAGTTCGATACCGGGCTGGCTGAGCCCAGGTTTCGGTCCGAACAGGGAATCGAATTCGATAGCCAGCACGTCGCCTTCGATGATCTCTACGTTCCGCGCCATGCCGAACTTCAACCGCAGCTGCGCCGCCAGCACGCGATCCAGTTCCACCGCGATCAAGCGCCGCGTCCGCTTCGCCAGCAAGGACGTCATAATCCCCCGCCCGGGTCCAATCTCCAGCACCGTGCTCTGAGATATGTCTCCCAGCGTGTCGACTACGCGTGCCGCGAGGTCTTCACTGGCCAGAAAATGTTGTCCCATTTTAGGCTTGGTTTGCGGACGACGCGTGGAAGCTACCTTCGGCACATTGACCCTCGCTGACTCGGGACGTAGACTTTGAAGTCGGTCCTCGTAACTTGTTATTGGACCCTCAGGCCCCGAGACCCATTCATAATAGCGTGCGCCGCGAAAACCGTGCGCGCCTCCGGAGGTACTGTCCTTATGAATATCGTATTCGCCGCGTCCGAGGGCGTTCCATTTTCGAAGACCGGCGGCCTGGCTGACGTGGTTGGCGCCTTGCCGCGCGCCCTGGCCTCGTTGGGCCATCAGGTCAGCGTTTTTCTACCGCGTTATCGCCAGACCAAGCTTCCCGAACCCACGACCGTGGTTCGCAGCGTCACCGTCCCCTTTGACGATCAGTACCGCTTTGCTTCGGTCGTGAGTGGCGGCAGTCAGGGCGGCGTGCGCTTCTATTTCGTCGAATATCCGCCATATTTCGACCGTGACGCCCTCTACGGCACACCGGCCGGAGACTATCCCGACAACGCCGAGCGCTATGCCCTATTCTCCCGCACCGTGCTCGAAGCGTCGAAGATTCTCGGAGTGCCCGACATCTTTCACTGTCACGACTGGCAGTCCGCTCTGATTCCGGTTCTGCTGCGCACGGTGTACTCCGAAGATCCCGCCTTCCGCGATGCAGGCACGGTTTTTACCATCCACAACATGGGCTACCAGGGATTGTTCGCGCCCGAGACACTTCCTCTCCTGATGCTGCCCTGGGATCTGTTCACCATGTCGAAGATGGAATTTTTCGGCCAGGTAAACTTCCTGAAAGGCGCGTTGACCTACGCCGACTTCGTCACTACGGTCAGCCGCAAGTACAGCCAGGAAATTCAAACCGCCGAATATGGGTTCGGCCTGGAAGGCGTGCTCCGCGACCGCGCCTCCACAGTAACAGGAATTCTCAACGGCGTTGACTACGACGAGTGGAGTCCGCAGACCGACAAGTTCACCGCCGGAAAGTTCTCCCCTCAGGATCTTTCCAACAAAGCCAAGTGTAAGCAAGACCTGCTGGCGGCCTTCGGTGTCACCAATGCCGACCAGAAACTTCCGGTCATCGGCATCGTCTCCCGCTTCGCCGCTCAGAAAGGATTCGACCTGATCTCGCAGATTGCGGACCGCTTGGCCCGCGAAGAAATGATCATCGTCGCCCTTGGCGCCGGCGACAAGACTTACGAAGAAATGTTCCTTCGCCTCAACAAACAGTTCCCCAACAAGATTGCCGTCAAAGTCGCGTACGACAACGCCATCGCCCACAAAATCGAAGCCGGTGCCGACATGTTCCTGATGCCGTCCCGCTACGAGCCCTGCGGCCTGAACCAGATTTACAGCCTGAAGTACGGCACTGTTCCCATCGTCCGCGCCACCGGAGGCCTCGACGACACCATCGAACCCTGGGACGCCCGCACCGGCAAAGGCACCGGCTTCAAATTCACGGAATACAATGGCGAATCCCTTCTGCTCACCATCAAGCAGGCGCTGACCGCCTTTCAAGACCAGACTTCATGGCAGGTCCTCATGAAAAACGGCATGGGCAAAGACTTCTCCTGGAACGCGTCTGCGCGCGAGTACGGCAAGGTCTACGAGAAGGTCAAGCAGATGCGCGGGACCCCTGCGCCTGCTGAAAAAGTATTGGTCTAGCGCTACCCGTGTGGAGACTGCCGCCTTCGGCTGTCCGGCCAGAGCCTGCCCTGAGCGAACTCGAAGGGGCAAAGCCCGGCCCGCCCGCCGCCCAGCGCCGGCCTCTCTCTGCGACCTCGGCGGCTGTTCTTTCGCGGCCTCCGCGGTTAAAGGCTCCAGGACATTTTGCACCGCGCGTTCGTTTCAGGCACTAACTGGATCTTCGTTTACCGAAGGCCAACCACGCATATCCCAAGCTGAGGCCGAGTGAGCCGTAGACCGCCGCGTTCATGGGAGCAAGCAGGAAAAAGACGGCGACCAGCGAGGGATCGATCGTCATCTTTACTAGATACATCGGGCACAGCGCAAACATGAGTTGGGGATCGAGATTCCAGCGGTGCGGAGCCAGATACGCGACCAGCGCCACGAGATAGAAAATCGCCGCGAAGTAGCCAAGCGCCTTCAGTGGCGCTGAAAACAAGCGCTCATCGTCGCGATCTTTCTTGCACCAGCGCGCAATCCATGAACGGGGAAACACAGCAACTGCCACGCTGAAAACCCCCACCAATGCCAGCGCAACCACAAAGATGACCCATTCGCCCTGAACCGGCAGATCGACGCCCTGCAGCATCACGTATGGTGCGCCGGTCAAAAGCGAAATCGAACCGCAGACCAAGAAAACGATACGAGATGTAATCCTGATCGCGCGTCCGGCCATGGGCCGGATTCTAACAGCCGATCCGCGTCCGAGCACACAACACAACCACAAGCTGACCGCAGCAACCAAGACTTGCCTAGTCGCTATCCGGAGGGTCTACCTCAACCGTGGCAGTCTTGGTGAAAAAGCTCGCCTGCAGCGGGGCCGGAATCGTTTTGTAGGTCGACGGGGCATGATGGAAATCGAAAAAGTCGTGCATATCGTTCGCCGCCCTCGCATCGGCGAAGCCAAGATTGCCGAGACCAAAGATTCCCTCGATCGCCTTCAGGATGCTGCCAAAATCGTATTCCCGGTTGCTGATGTACCCCACCTTCGTTGAGTAGGCTGAAACCACCAGCAGGGGCACGCGAAAGCCAAGTTGATAGTCGTTCTGGTTCGCGCCCTTCTGAAACACGGGCCGCACATGGTCGTACCAGCCTCCCCAATCGTCCCACGTAATGAATACGACGGTGTCCTTCCAGTAACCAGAGCCGCCGTCACAACTCGTATTCGTTCCGATGGCATTCACGATGGCCGCTACCCATGACGGCCCCTGTCCGCTATTGATCGGATGGTCCGAATACTGTCCGGCGGGCGTGATCCATGCGACTTGGGAGAGTGAGCAGTTGGCGATGTCGTTCAGAACATTGGGCGGCGTGGTGTCGATGTAACCGTTCGACGCGCCCCTCACCCAGTCTGGCCCGGTGCATATGCCCGACAGGGGGATGCATATGTTCGACAGCGAGTTCGGCGCGACCCACAGACTACTCTGGCCTTCGGCATAGTAAGTCCAGGTGATTTTAGGGCTGGGTTGGCTGAACAGGTAATCCATGGCATTGCGGGTGAAGCACTGCGCAGTCTCATCACCGGGAGTCTCGGTGCCAAAGGGCGGCGCACCGTCTCCGTTGGGCCTGATCAGCTGCACCGAGCTTCCCGAACCACAGCCATAATTCGTGCTGGTACCGTTCTCAGAGGCAAAGACCCCCAAAACGTCATCCCCCGCGGTCGGCGCGGACGTTGCGCCAAAAATATACTGATGCGCGGGATAACTCGGGCCCTGGTTGCTCTGAAACATCCGGTTGCCCCATCCATAGGTCGTCGCCAACGTCACATAAGGGTCAAGAAGTCCGCCTCTGCTGCCATTCGAATTCGTCACCGGCGAGTTATACACGTACATGAATTGCGAATAATTGTTCGCCGGAACCACGCAGCCAAAAATATTCGCTCCACAGCCGGTGGGAACGTTGGCTGCAGGTTTGCCGCTGACGCCCTGGTTCTTATACTCGAAATTCCATCCGCTGATCGATCCGTTGAGCTTGGGCCCGCCGTGGCTGTGATCCAGATCGAAGTTGGTAGCCAACCCGACCGGAGTTAAGGGCACGGTCTGGCCGTCGGCATTCACATAGGTGGATGCAATGTCGTATGCACCTGTCGTAGCCGAGGGACTACATCCGGGTACGCCGCCGTTTGCCGTGCATAATCCCTGAAAAAGATTGTCGGGCGTGCGGTTTTCCTGAAAAATCACGACAACATGCTTAATGGGAGTGCTCCCGTACTGGCCGTAGACGGCCGTTGCCACAAGCACGGAGGCGACAAGCAATAGAACCCTGGAGTTGAACTTCATAGCGATTCTCCTTCTGACGAAATTGGAAGGTGGAAGGTGTGGATTACGCAACGCGGAGCGCGATCCGTCTACGATGTTCTCGCCCGTAATAACCCGGCATCCGCGTGGAGCACTCGCTAAGATTTAGAAAAAGTTTTCGCAGCACCGCCCTGAATATCCACAGGGGCAGGCACAAGCTCTTGAGTTAGCACCACCGCTCATGTGGAGACAGCCGCGGCTGTCTGGGCAGAGACGCTCTCACTACCGGCGGGTGCGCGTCCCGAGGTATCCACGTGTAGTACAGTAACGGCGTGGGCTAGACTTCAGGATGTTGAATGCATTTCCTGCCGCAGGTGATTTCCTCTTTCCGTGACCTGCGCCGAGTGTCGGCACTCGCGATCACGGCAGGGATCGTCATACTCGCGTGCACGGCTTTGCCTCACGCGCAAACACCTTCCGCCAAAGCACAGAGCGCTGCCTCCGCGCGGAGCACGCCGAAAAAAACGTTACTGGTTCCACGCAGCGAGTATGTGGGCGGCGAAGCGTGCGCGCGCTGCCATGAGGACAAAGCCGAAAGCTACGATAAGACGGCGCACCATCTGACGTCGCAACTTGCCAACAAACACACGATCTTAGGCACGTTTGGCTCAGGCGAGAACATCATGCGGACGTCCAACCCGAATTTGCAGTTTCGGATGGAGGCGAAGGGCGGCCAGTTTTTTGAGAGCGCGGTTTGGGGAACGCCTCCCAACGAAAAGACGCGCACACACGCGCTCGATCTCGTCATTGGCTCCGGACAGCAAGGCCAGTCGTTCCTGTACTGGGATGACGACCAGCTTTTCGGATTGCCGGTGGGGTATTCGACGATCATGCACCGGTGGATTAACGGGCCGGGTTACGTCGACGGCACCGCGAGATTCGATCGCGGCATCATCCCGCGGTGCCTGGAGTGCCACGCCGCGTATTTCGAATCGAAATTTCCCAGCGCCGATTCCAACGTCTACAACACGGCGAATTTCGTGCTCGGGATTTCGTGCGAACGCTGCCACGGTCCGGGCCGGGGGCACGTGCAGGCGCAGGAACAGGAACGTGGCACCGCAGCAAAAGCTACGCCGGCGGCTGGAAGGGCGATCGTCAATCCGGCAAAGCTTTCTACCCCGCGCCGCGCCGAGATTTGCGGACAGTGCCACGGCGGGCACGGGGCCCCGGAGGCTCTCCCGGCGTTCTCCTTTGTGCCCGGGCAGCCGCTGGCGAATTACCTCGATCTGGCTGATTCGAGCAAGGACGCGGACGTGCACGGGCATCAGGGCGTGCTGCTGGCGAAGAGCAAATGCTTTCAGGCGTCGCCCGACATGACCTGTTCGACCTGCCACGACATCCACAAGCCGGAGCCGGACCTGGTCTCGCTTTCACAACGCTGTCTGGGGTGTCACAAGCTAGAAATGACGGAGACCCACAGCAAAGTCGGAGGCGCGCGCCTAAACATTTGCGTGGACTGCCACATGCCAGTGCTGGCATCGAAGGTGGTATCGCTCGACATTGACGGTAAGCAGATCCCCGCAAGGTTCCGGACGCACTGGATCAGGATCTACAGTGAAGAGGAGAGGAAATAAATCGCAGCAAGCGCTCTTGCTAAAATTCCCTTGGCATGTCCGCAGCTTCTAACGCCGCCTTCCCCCGCACCATCTTCCACGTCGACATGGACGCATTCTTCGTCTCGGTGGAAGAGCTCTTCGATCCCAGCCTGAAAGGCAAGCCAGTCGTAGTCGGCGGACAGCGCGACGAGCGCGGTGTAGTTTCCGCCGCTTCCTACGCGGCTCGCAAGTTTGGAGTCCACTCTGCCATGCCGTTGCGCACCGCGGCCAAGCTCTGCCCGCAAGCGATCTTTGTTAACGGACATCCCGACCGATACCGCGAGTGCTCTGAGAAGGTTCACAAGGTTCTCGGTACATTTTCCCCGCAAGTGGAAATGGCCTCCATCGACGAAGCTTACCTCGACATGACCGGCACCGAACGCCTGCACGGCCCTCCGCTCAAAGCCGCGCACACGCTGCATCAGCGCATGAAAGCCGACACCGGCCTGAACTGTTCCATCGGGATGGGAACCTCCCGCCTGATCGCCAAAGTCTCCTCTGCCCAGGCCAAGCCCAACGGTGTGCTCTACATCGTTCCCGGCGAAGAAGCGAAATTCCTCGCGCCGCTTGACGTCCGCGAAATCCCCGGCGTCGGCAAAGTCATGGAGTCCCACCTGCACGCGCTCGGCATCAAGAAAGTGGGTGACCTCGCCCGCCTCGAAGACTCCGAACTCGCCGACCGTTTCGGAAAATGGGGCCTGGCCCTTGCCGGCAAAGCCCGCGGCGAAGATGCCGGCGGCTGGTTCGACACCGAAGTCGGAGCCGACGTCGGCGCGAAATCCATCAGCCACGAACATACCTACAACGAAGACACCGCCGACGTCGCACAGCTCGAGGCCACACTGATGCGGCTCTCCGAGATGGTCGCCCGCCGCCTGCGGGAATCCCAGTATCACGCTCGCACCATTCAACTCAAACTTCGCTACAAAGATTTCACCACTCTCACTCGCGCCCACTCTCTGCCATCCCCCACCCAACTCGACACCGAAATTTTCGAGCAGGCCCGCGCACTCTTCCGCAAGAATTGGAAGAAAGGCGCACAGATCCGCCTGCTCGGCGTGCAGGCATCATCATTCACCTCGCAACCCGATCAGATCAACCTGCTCGATGGCAACCGCCAGCAGCGCTGGAAAGACGCCATGGCCGCCGCCGACCGCCTGCGCGACAAGTTCGGTGAGTCCAGCGTCAAGCTGGCGGCAGGCATGCGCGGCACCTTCCGCGAGCGCACCCACGAGAACCCCGCCGGCCTGCCGGGGAAGAGCAAGCCCAAGGAAAGCTAAAACGTCGCGTATGGATGAGTGAGTATCCCTGCCGGCTGAGGGAAGTGTCGGAACACTGCCGATTTTGCGCAAGACTTTGCACTCACGTGTTTTGACAATTTTGCTCTTGAACTAACACGAATCTTCTGTATCGTGTGTAGGGCTTGTTCCCCCCGCCGAGCCGACCCAACTATCGAATTTCCAGGTCTCGAGTTCTGTCCGAAGTATCGAATTCTAAGGAGAAGACATGACTATCCCAGGCAGATTTATCGGAGCCGTTGCGACGGCCCTGCTCCTGATTTGCGCCGCCCCGACCTTTGCGCAAAACGCAACGCTCGCCCCGAAACACATGAAGAAACAACCTGTTGAAGTAACCACCGTACACTCATTCAGCCGCAACACAATTCTCACCGTAAAGCCAATCATTAATCTCAATGAGACCCGATCGCCCTTGCTTGTCGGCCCATCCGGAAATGCTTCGACCAGCAGCGGCGCCGGTGGCAACATCTTCGGCCTGCAAACCTTGCCCACGTTCGTCGGCGCGTTTGCTCCGGGCAACGGACAAAGTCTAGGCAACGTCTTCCCGTTCGTGATGATCGGAAACGATCCGCTGGTCGGCGGGACCACGACCATCCCGGTCGCGATGACCGAAGTGTCGCTCCAGCTGCTGAATGCAGACGGAACCACCTTCGCGCTCGTGCCCTACGCACCCTTCTCGACGCTCACCACCCACTCTCCGAATTTCGCAAACGCGTTCTATGACTCCTCCACCGTGGGAACGCAGTTTGGCGACGCCGTCCAGCGCGCCGAATTTTTCAACACCGCCAAGACCAGCTGGCATACCAAGCTGGGTGCTCCAGCCATCGTGAACAATGTCACGATCACGGTCCCAAAGACAGTCCAGGTGCAACTGGGCGATGGATCGATTATTACGGCCACTGCATACTTTTCTGGCACCGCTCCAGACGGATCGACTTTTGTGCTGATGCTCGACCTGCTGTTCAATGCCTTCTTCGACAATCAGGTCGTCAACGATATCAATGCGGGTAACTTCCCGACCAACGCGATCAACTACGAGCTGTTTCCCAACACCTTTCTTTACTCCCTCAACCAGGCCAATCCGACCACGCCCGGGAGTTGCTGCGTGCTGGGTTTCCATACTTACTTCTTCGAAAGCGGCGTCACGCCGCAACCGCGCTGGGTGACCATCTTCGCCAGCTACATCTCGGCCGGCCTCTTTGGGGCTGGGTTCCAGGACATCACCGGCCTGTCGCATGAAACCGCCGAGTCCCTCAACGATCCTTTCATCAACAACGCAACGCCGTCCTGGCAATTCCCCGGACAACCCGCCAACTCAACTCAGTGCCAGGGCAACCTGGAGACTGGAGATCCGGTCGAAGTACTGGCGACCGCGACCGTTCCCATCAACCTGAAAGTGTCGGGCAAGGTCGTTACATTCCACCCGCAAACGGAAGCCTTGCTGCAGTGGTTCGAGATGGGTGCATCCTCGAATGCCATTGATGGAGCGTTCAGCTATCCAGACGAAACCGCTCTCACAGCCTCGGCCGTGCCTTGTCCGTAGACATAGTGTCTTTGCCGTTGAGGCGCCGGAAAACAATCCGGCGCCTTTTTTGTATTCACTCGAATGTCATGCACCGGCGGTTGACCCTGATCCGCCCCGCACACTAAGATTTCCCGTCATTCGTCCCAGCCGTCTCCTGGAGTCCTACATGCGCAAGCCTTTCGTGATGTCTGCCCTGGCCATCCTCTCTGTTTCCCTGATCTCGTTCTTCTCGCCACTCGCTTTGGCTCAGTCCGACCCTCCGCTCCTGCTGCGTTTTCCCACCGTCAGCAAGACACAGATCGTCTTCAACTACGCCGACGACCTCTGGGTTGTCAACCGCGACGGTGGCGACGCGCGCCGCCTCACTTCCGGAATCGGGGTCGAGGCTCTCCCGTATTTCTCACCCGACGGCTCCATGATTGCCTTCACCGGCGAGTACGACGGCAATCGCGACGTCTTCGTCGTCCCCGCCAGCGGCGGCGTGCCGCGCCGACTCACCTACCACCCCGCCGATGAGTATGTCGCGGGCTGGACGCCCGATGGCAAGCAGATCCTGTTCAACTCCTGGGGCAACAGCTTCATGCACTTCGAAGATCAGTTGTACACCGTCCCCGTCGCAGGCGGACTTCCCACGCAATTGCCCCTCCCCATCGCCGAGGACGCCTCCTACTCGCCAGATGGAACCCACCTCGCTTATGTTCCGCACCCCAAGTGGCAGCTAGCCTGGAAGCGCTACCATGGCGGCCAGACCACACCCATCTGGATCGCCGATCTCAAGGACTCCTCGCTGGTGAAGATTCCTCGCGACAACTCCAACGATCACCATCCCATGTGGGTCGGCGACACCATCTATTTTCTTTCCGACCGCAACGGCCCCGTCAGCCTCTTTGCCTACGACACGAAAACCAAGCAAGTGTCGGAAGCTCTCCACAGCGACGGCCTCGACTTCAAGACTGCCTCGGCCGGTCCCGACGCCATCGTGATCGAGCAGTTCGGCGCCATCAAGCTCTACGACCTGAACTCCCATCAGGCGAAAAATGTGACCATCCACGTGGTTGGCGACATCGACGCCGTGCGCCCACACTTCGCCAAGGTCGATCCCAAGCGCATCCAGAATTTCAGCATCTCGCCGACTGGCGCGCGCGCCGTCTTCGAAGCCTGGGGAGAGATTTTCACGGTTCCGACCGACAAGGGCGACATTCGCAACATCACGCGCAGTCCCGCCGTGGCCGACCGCGATCCCTCATGGTCGCCCGATGGCAAGTCCATTGCGTATTTCACAGACGAGTCCGGAGAATATGAACTGGCCGTCCGCGATCAAAACGGCCTCGGCACGGTTCGACGCATCAGTCTCGGCAATCCGCCCTCTTTTTTCTACTCGCCCACCTGGTCTCCCGACAGCAAGAAGATTGCTTACATCGACAAGCGGCTCCAGTTGTGGTATCTCGACCTCGACAACCCCACTCCGAAACTTGTAGACACCGATTATTTCTGGACCTTTTCCCCCAATCAGGTCGGCCAGACGTGGTCTCCCGACAGCAAGTGGATTGCTTACACCCGGCAACTTCCCAGCGGCCAGCACGCGATATTTGTCTACTCGCTCGATCTGGGCAAGACTTCTCAGGTCACCGACGGCATGAGCGACGCGCTCTATCCCAGCTTTGACAAGAACGGGAAATATCTTTACTTCACGGCCTCAACCAACGTTGCACTGTCCACCGCCGGCCTCGACATGTCGAGCAACGAGCACCGCGTATCGCGCAGCGCTTATGTCGCCGTACTCAACAAGGATGAGAAGTCTCCGCTCGCACCGGAAAGCGACGAAGAGAACAAGCCGAAAGATGAAAAGAAGCCCGATCAGGATAAAGATAAAGACAAAGACAAAGCCGCCGACCAGTCCAAGGACAAAGCGAAGAGCAAGAGCAAGGCAGATGACAAATCGGCCGCTGACAAGGACAAAGATAAAGACAAAAACAAGGATAAAGACAAAGACAAAGACAAAGACAAAGACAAGAAAGAAGAGCCCGTCGTCGTGAAGATCGACCTCGACGGCATCGGTCAGCGCATTCTTTCTCTTCCGATTCCACCGAAGAACTATCTCAACATGGTCTCAGGCAAGTCGGGAATCCTGTTTCTATCCGAAGGGCCGATGGTCTTTGCCTCCGACGACGAAAACCCCAACGTCAGTCAGACCATTCAGAAATTCGATCTCAGCAAGCGCAAGCTCGACAAGTTGATCGAAGACGTCAACGATTTCACTATCTCTTTCGATGGCGAGAAGATTCTCTACCGCAAGGGCGATTCCTGGGCGACGGCGTCGGCGGATGACGGTTCCGGCGGCGGCCCCGCCAAGCCAGGTTTGGGCCCGCTCAAACTCGACGGATGGGAAGTCTACGTCGAGCCCCGCGCCATGTGGAAGCAGATCTACAACGAAACCTGGCGCATTGAGCGCGACTTTTTCTACGATCCGCACTATCACGGCTTGGATCTCGAAAAGGCTAAGAAGAAATACGCCCCTTACCTCGATGGCATCGCTTCGCGCAATGAGCTCACCGATTTATTCCAGGAGTGTCTCGGCGAGATGACAGTCGGCCACATGTTCGTCGGCGGTGGTGAAGCGCCGGAGCCGAAGAAACTCAAAGGCGGCCTCCTCGGCGCGGATTACAGTTTGGAAAATAACCGCTATCGCATCGCCAAAGTTTACAACGGTGAGAACTGGAATCCCGGCAATGAAGCCCCGCTGACCCAGCCCGGCGTCAACGTCAAAGTAGGAGACTACATCCTCGCCGTGAACGGCCGCGATCTGCGCGCCTCCGACAACATCTACAGTTTCTTCGAAGAGACCGCCGGAAAGCAGGTCATCCTCAAGGTCGGCTCAAATCCCGAGGGCAAAGACTCCCGTGACGTCACGGTCGTCCCCGTCGAGAGCGAAGAAAACCTGCGCCATCTCGCCTGGATCGAGAGCAATCGCCGCCGCGTCGATCAGGCCACCGGAGGCCGCGTCGCCTATGTCCATGTGCCCAACACCGCTGGCGCCGGATTCACCAGCTTCAACCGCTACTTCTTCTCGCAGGTGGGCAAAGAAGGCGCCATCATCGACGAACGATTCAATGAAGGCGGCCAACTCGCCGACTACATCGTCGACTACCTGCGCCGCCCCCTCATGAGCAAAGTGGTGACTCGCGAAGGCCACGACTGGTCCAGCCCGTCGGAAGCGATCTTCGGGCCCAAGGTCATGATCATCAACGAAATGTCCGGCTCCGGCGGCGACGCTTTGCCCTGGTACTTCCGGAAAGCCGGCATCGGCCCGCTGGTTGGCAAGAAAACCTGGGGTGGGCTCGTCGGAATCGGCGGCTATCCCGAACTCATCGACGGCGGCCGAGTCACGGCGCCGCGGGCCGCCATCTATGGCCTGAACGGCGAGTGGGAAGTTGAAAACCACGGCATCGCTCCGGATGTCGAAGTCGATCTCGAACCTGGCGCATGGCGCGCAGGCCGCGACGCGCAACTGGAGAAGGCCATTGAAGTCGTGATGCAGCAGTTGAAAGAGCATCCGCTGCCCGAGATCAAACGTCCGCCCTACCCGAATTATCACGAGCATGACGATCTGGGCGTGAAGTGAAGTAGAGAGCCGGGTCTGGCAATGCTCACGTCGGGACGGACGCATTCGTCCGTCCCGCGAAGCGAGAGCGCCACGGTCTTCCGGGAGAACGCATTCGCGTGATTTACACCAAGCGGATTGGACAAATTCTGACAACCGGCACCCGCGGGCATCGCATCTCACTCTTCGGCGTGACCGAAGTACCAATCTCGTTACTACTTCGGTGCAGGCAAAGCCTGACGCAGACCGCTTCCGTTTCGACTAGGATAAAGGCCGCACTCTGTTTCTCTTTTCGCGGGAATAACCGGATGCTGAGTCAGCCTGCCAAGAAGTCCGCCGCACCATCGTCGCTCGCGTTGTCTTCGCTGGCGTTGTTTATGCGGAACGCCCTCAAGAGTCCTATGATGCTGGGCTCGGTGGTCCCGAGTTCGTCCTTCCTGGTAAACGACATGATGAACCGGGTCGACTGGGAGCGTGCTCGCGTTCTGGTCGAATACGGTCCTGGGGTCGGCACCTTCACTCGGGAGATTCTAAAGCGTATGCGCCCCGACGCGGTTCTGGTGGCGATTGAACTCAATACCGATTTCGTGACCTATCTAGCCAATCACATTTCCGACCCGCGCTTTCGCGTTGTCCATGGATCGGCCGCCCGAGTGCGCGGCATTTTGGCGGAACAGAACTTGCCGCTCGCCGACTGCATCATCTCCGGTCTGCCCTATCGCAACATGAGCGATTCGTTGCGCCGCGAGATCCTCGAAGAATCCCGCCTGGCTCTAAACGCCGAAGGTTCGATGCTCCTGTTCCAGTACACGCGCACGCTGCTGCCCTACCTTGAGTCCAGCTTCAGCTCGGTCAAGCTCAACTTCCAACTCCTCAACATCCTGCCCGCGCTGATTTTTCACTGCACTCCCTAAGCCGGCACGATTCGTGATCCCCGCGGGCGCGATACACTAGACTCGAAATCAATCAAGAGGGGAAAGGTACTCATGACTTACTACGGAGCAAAAGAGCTGGCGCGATCGTTTCGCACGGTCCGCGATAATACCATCAAAATTGCCGACGCGATCCCGGAAGACAAATATGGTTTTCGTCCGGCGCCGGGAAGCCGCTCGGTCGCAGAGACGCTGGTGCACATTGCGGTGATGACGCGCGTGCCGGAGCAGATCCATGTGCTCGAGCACCGCAGCACGCTGGTGGGCTTCAACTTCTTCGGGCTGATGGGCAAACTGCAAGCGGAAGTGAAGACGCCGCGCACCAAGGCACAGATACTGGACCTGCTGCGCCACGAGGGCGAGAAGTACGCCAAGATTCTGGAAGGCGCCTCGGAGGCCTTTTTGGGTGAGCAGGTCGAATACCCCGAACCCATGGAGCCGCGGGTGAAATCGCGGTTCGAAATGCTGATCGCGCCCAAGGAACACGAGATGCATCATCGTGGGCAGTTGATGTTGGTTGAGCGAATGCTCGGCATCACTCCGCACCTCACGCGGCAAATGGAGGAGCGGATCGCGGCCATGCAGGCGGTCCCGGCGGCCCGATAGACTTCACGAGACTGGCGGCGGGAGATTGGCGGTGATGCATACCATCCGCCGCCAATCCCACTCGCAACCTGCCGAAGCCGCTAGCCCATTTATCCATCCCAGAAGTAGGATTCGGTCGAAGTATCATTCGGTGAATATGATTGGGTCAAGGAGCGGCGATCCGTGACCACGCGTCAACCCAGAATTCGTCCAACCCAAATTCGTCCACCCCAAATTCCCCAACCCAAACTTCAAGAACCCAAGGTTCCGATTCAACTCGGCCGAGCCGCGGTCCAGATCTTTGCCGCCAACGAGCGCATGAACCAAATGCTGATCGAGCATCTTGACCCGGCCGCATGGACGGCAAAAGTCCCAGCCACACCGCCCGGCAAGAATCGCAGCAAGAATTCTGCTAATAGGCCCAGCCACACTAAAATCCGCACCATCGCGGCCATGTTCACCCATATGCACAACGTCCGCTGCAAGTGGGTCCGGCTCACCGCTCCGCATCTGAAGGTTCCACTCCAGCTCAACCGCGCGCACTGCACACCGCAGCAGGCCCGCGCGGGATTGGCCGAGAGCGCCGCTCGTTGCGCCGAGATGCTGGCCGCGGCGCTCGGCGATCGCGAGGATGAGGTCCGCGTCGAGAAGTTTCACCGAGATGGCTGGGCACGGCCCTGGCCCGTGGGCCCGGAAATGCTCTGCTACATGCTCGCGCACGAAGCCCACCATCGCGGCCAGGTATGCCTGCTCGCCCATCAAATGGGATTCCCGTTGCCGAAAGAGATCGGCTACGGCCTCTGGAATTGGGAAAAGCTCTGGAAAGACTGCGGCTCGGCCGCCGGCCCCGGCGGAGATTCTTAAGGAATCGGCCAAGGGCAGAAGCCCAGCGCATTCCGTCGAACGACCGAAATCACTGTCTCCTCCCACCACTGGCCGTTCGGCAGTGGGTCACTTCGAGATCCATCCTGCCTTGACCAGCATTTCAAGCGCAACGTCGGTCAACGGGCGATTCTCGTTGGCGATCGCAAAATCCTCTAATCCCGCACGGTCAAGGATGACATTCAAGATCGCAACCCGGGCAACGCATTCCCGCTGCGATATCCCCGAATCACGTACCTCTACTCGTTGCTGCATCACTGCGAGGCTTGCGGTGAGACGGCAGACGACGGTATTGATACTGACGTCTGGAATCATGTCCCGACAGAGTTTGAGTTGAGCCCTGTCTTCGATAGCGCGCGCCACTAGGAATCGCCGCACGCCCAGGGCGACATAGTTCTTGCAGACAGATCTAAGGTTGTCGTACATTACGCCATCGCTTTGGCCAGCGGAAGCGGGGGCTGTGGAGGGTAGATGCGCGACGCCGAGCGCGTCCAGGTCGATGGCCGCATGCACAATCTGGCGTTGCGCGAGAATATCCGACGCTTCACCCAGCACAGCCGTTTTGCCGGCTCCCATCGTGCCGGTAATGATCAGCAAAGATTCCACAAGCCCTCCGTTGCTCATCGGTCTCTAGAATCTTTTCATGCTTTCACACCGATCGCGAATCGGAAGCAGTCAAGCTGAGTGTCCACGACTTCTTGGGTCGGGAGTCGAAGAGGTTGGGATCGAGTGGTGCTGCAATAAACGAAGGCCGGGTATCCCGGAAGGAAGTTCCGGATCCCGGCCCACGTCTTGCTTCAACTTGTGAGTAACCGTGCCCGTTAGTTGCCCGAGCCCGTACTGGCGGCAGCGGTGGTCGGAGCCGCAGCAGGAGTGGCGGCGCCTGCACCGAACCGGGCCAACCGCGGATAGAAGGGCGTGACCTCAAACGGCATCTTGTCACGCGCCGAGGTGATGGCGACCGGAGCCGTCTTCACCATTTCCGCCTTGTCGTCCCAGGGATTGACCTTCACGCGTCCGCCCAACGGCAGCGCCGCGATCTGATCCAGTTTCGCGTTGTCCAACGCCGGGCCTTGCGCGGCCAGCGCGGTCAGACGATTGACCGTTCCGCCTTCTGCAAGGGGATTGCCCAGATGCGTGGTCAGCAGCGCGCCCAGTTGCGGTGCGCGCAGTTGCAGCGCCTTCAGGAACAGGCCCACGTTGTCCAGCTTCTGCGCGTAAGGCGAGTTCTTCAGCAGATCCACTGCTTTCTTGTCGGCCGCCTGTTCTTCTTCCGGAATGTGCTTGAAGCCCAGGTTCTGATACGTTCCTTCATCCGAGAACAGCATGCGATCGTTAAACGCATACTTGCTGCCCAGGTTGTGGCCGAGCACAATGTGCGCGAGTTCGTGTGAGAGCACAGCAGCCAAGCTGGCCTCATCCGGTAGCACGTCCACCAGGCCGCGGCTGATTACGATGGTGTTGCCCACGCTGAAAGTCTCCAGCGGAGAAGTGAGCAGCACGCGTGTACGCACCGGGCGCGGCAGGTCGATGTTGTTGGTGACCTCCAGGTTGTTGACCACGGTCTGGAGAATCCGGTCCACGTCGCCCTCGGGCGCGAGCAAGCCCGCGTTGGTCAGGCGCTCCACGACGTTGTCTTCCGCCTGCTGCTGCCATACCCGCTCGGCCTGCAGTGGGGAAGCATCCTGCGTGGTCGGCGTTTCGTCGGTCACGCTGTCCACTCGGATCTGCGTCAATTCGTCGTCCTTGCCACCCTTCTTCAGGTCATAACCCCAGATGCGGGTCTGTGCCTTGAATGCCAGCTTGTTCTTCACGCCAGCGCTGAAGTCGCCTTCTTCGCTGTAAATGAACGACGGCACCCAGTAGCCCGGAATCAGGTTCAGGCGCCAGCTGTCCATGTGGAAGAAGTAAGTGTTGCGCGGCGCGGGCACATAGGTCCCGTTCAGGCGCACGATGTTGAAGCCCTGGTCTTCCACCCACACGCGGCCGAGGAAGCGGCCTTTGCCGGACTTCGCCTTGGGCGTGACGTCAAACACCAGGCAACGGACGTCGCCCAGGAATTCGCGGCGGGCATAGCGGAAATCATAGTGCTCGCGGTCGAAGTCCGTGCGGTCGGCATATACCATCCACGAAAATCCCATGGGCTGGTACTGGACCTTGTAGAGCTTCTGAAAGCCGCCCAGCA
>Ga0210402_10002065_pt1 | contig 19893 bp, 25 predicted proteins | sample IncBWC7MmetaG_FD_161055 | JGI IMG/M metagenome (GOLD analysis project Ga0210402, IMG submission 161055) | Forest soil microbial communities from Barre Woods Harvard Forest LTER site, Petersham, Massachusetts, United States - Inc-BW-C-7-M | ecosystem: Environmental > Terrestrial > Soil >... | reverse complement strand
AGAGGAAAAGCAGCGGGTGTTCGGCGTGATCCCGAACTTCTATGTCAGTTACGAGCCCAATGCCGCTCCTCTCACGGCGAAACACAAGTTTGCGCTTGCATGGAAATCGGCGAGCGACCCGATCACGCTGGTCGGGGTGGGATTCCTGGCGGGGATTGGCCAAGCCGCAGATCGTTGGGGCGCGTACGGACAGGGAGCGCAAGGATATGCAAAGCGCTACGGCGCAAGTTACGCCGACGTCTTTGCCGCAACCTTTATCGGAGGCGCGGTAATGCCTTCGGTTCTCAAGCAGGATCCACGATACTTCTACAAAGGAAGTGGTAGCAAGCGGTCGAGGATTCTCTATGCCGTGGCGAGCTCGGTTAAGTGCAAAGGGGATAATGGGCGCTGGCAGCCGAATTACTCGAATATCATCGGAAGTTTTGCTGGTGCCGGGTTGGAAGCTCTCTACCTTCCCGCGAACGATCGCCGCGGATCCGGGTTCGTGGTTTCGTCGGCGCTAATCAGACTTGGTGAGACGTCTCTCGCGGGTGTCCTTCAAGAGTTCGTTTTTTCGAAGGTCACACCGAATCGGCCTAGGCGTTCGGCGTCGCACCCCTAAGTACCTGTCGCGGGGCGGCTGTCGGCTGATTAACGCATTATAAAAAAGGGCGCCCTGTTGGACAAGCCGAAGTGAGCCAATTCCTGCCAGACAGTCAACCGGCAACTGAATGTTCTCGATAACTCTTGATAACAGGGGATTATCACCAGCTATCGCAATTCCGTGCATTCGCAGGCTGCGGGCGCTGTCGAAAGAATAGCAGCGAGGAGCTGAGTTCTCATCACGCTTGCCCGCACTGTGGGCGAGGAAACCCCAGCGCTGCCACACTAGATATCACCAACGAGGAGTTGGCAGATGCCGCGAAGGTCACGGTTTTTCACCACGAGCCGCCTGATTAGCGAATGGCAACGCACCCGCGACCTGGTGAAGCGTCGCGGCAAGATCCTACTCCAGTCATCTGATTGGCTGTTCCTCGCGTCAGTATAGGCGCGCTTCGTTTACATCCTCCTTCCCCTCGACAGTTCCATCGTGTAATTGCGTTTGAGCAAGTTCAGAGTTGCTCAGAGGCAACGATGGAATCAGCCCCACATGGCATGCTCTTGACCTCGTTCCATCCTTCGGGGTGACCGTTCGGCAACAATTTGCTTGTGTCTAGTCTCGCCAGTAGGCGAGCGTCGATCTTAGTATTTCGTGAATTCGAGTGCAGATCTACCTACCAAGGATACACATTCCAGACCTCCGAATCCGATTTATGAAATGGGTTCTAATTCGTTGAGGAAGTCAGGGATACGGTTGCCGCCTGGTGTGAGGTTTCCGGAGCTGGGTTGGCCGGATTTCTCAGGGACCGCGCATATTCCCGAGCTTCGGCATTGCGCGCGCGGGTGCTGCGATACGCTCGAATGCTCATGCGGCTGAGGTCGAAGACTCCGTAAATGATATTCCCGCGCAGCACGTCGCCGCGAAATGAGAGCACTTGCATTCGGAAATAGCGGGCGAATTTCGAGCGCGGCCGGAACGGCAAGCTTGTGTCGGTTGAAGACGCAAAATCCGGCCGTTCGCAGTTTTTCAGTCTCACCACACTCACTCCGCCATCGGTGCGAAGGTCATCTCCCGTGGCATTTTCAAGGGATCGCGAAGCTGCCGGGCGCCCTGCGACAAAAACCGCATCCACGCAGCCCGCCACAGTGAGGTCGCGCACAACCTTCTCGCGCTCATCGTCGATGTTTGTTTCTACGTGATGAATCAGTTTTCGCTGGCGAATGGAGATTGCTGCACTCGTGTCGCGTGTTCCTGCGGCGACCCACGCCGGCTGACCGTCCCAGCGCTCACCTGTGCTCCATATCCGCGAGTGGTCTCGCTTGGCATAGCTGTCGAGACTTTTCTGCCGCGTCATGTCTGACGGGCGCCCCTCGAATAGCTGCTGCGACATTGGTTGGGTCGGATAGTTCTTTAGCGCCAGAAACGCGTGGAACTGCCGAAAAGCCGCGCGCCTGGATGCCGGGTCGCTATCTTTCCAGCCGGCCGCCGCGAACGAGTCGTCGAGCTGTACGCGAGATCCCAGAAAAACAAGATTGATCGCATCGGCGGCTTTTCCTTTTTGCGTGAAGGTCCGTTCTGGAATAGATTGCACCATCATGCTTAGCTCGTCCTTCTCCAACGGGCTGAAGTCGCCGACCATCGATCCCACAGGAGGCCGATTTGCCACGTGCATGGGGGCAGTTAGTTCCAAACGCATATCCGTGCCAGCCGGAAAATAAATTTCTGGCTCCGGAAAAATCGGAAACGTGGCCCTAAAAGCGAGCAGAAACCAGTCGGAATATGGATTGATTGTCGGAAGGTATTTCAACCGGCTGGTAATGCGTCCCTGCGGCGTTTGAGTTCCAAGCACGCCCTGAATCACTCCCTTCTTCACATTTTCGCGGGCATTGTCCACATTCACAACTTGGGATTGCATCTCCGTTGATTCTCCATTGACGCTGGAAAACCGGTCGAAGACCAGGTGAATAGCGGCAGTCTCGTGGCGAATACCCATGCCCACACGGTGAACAGACTGGATACGCCCTTCGACGATCGTCCCTACGGGAAAAACAGCGGAGCCATCGCATTGCGGGGATTCAACGAGAAGTGCGCGAACGCTGGTGTGGGGCTTCGAGGTGTACGAGGCGAGTGGCTGCAGGAGCCTGATTTCGAACGTCTGCCCCACTGGAACTTGTTCGCAAGCCTCCACCGCCGGAGCCGCGGGAATCGTCGCGAGGGCAACTAGAATAAATGATCGGCGGCTCGCAGTTCTAAATTTCCAGCTAGCTTTCGCCTTCACGATGACAACCGATTGGTACCGGTAGTTCGATGTTGCCACACCACACCGAATAGATGTCTGGTGGGCCACACCGAGACGATGAAGTGAGCGAGGGGGCAGAGCTGTCGGGTGAACATCCCTGTTCTCGACAGGTATCGGGAAAGCGCGGGCTTCGTCGGGGCACGCTCCTTAGTCCGGCCCGCGTTTTTGAATTACCCCAGCCGCACTAAATGCCAACTTTGGCCGACCACTTACACTCAAACTCGCATTACCTTCGCCTATCTGTCCGAGAAAGCTCCAGAGCCGACCTCTATCTTTCAATTGTCTAGAAGCGAAAAACGTATCCGGTTGCGACCTGGAAATTTCCCTGGGTGGCGATGTACGTGGGCGAGATGTACGCTACGGGAGCCTGCCGTGGATCGAGTCCCTGCAGATAGCGAACGAAGGTAGTGCCTGCGTCGAAGCGGAACGAGGAGCGCTTCGACGCGTTCATTTCTATGATCCCGCCGCAATCGAGCGCAAATCGGCTGAGCGAGGCAAATTCATGGCCGGTGGGGAACGAAGTTGTCTTCGGGTAATAGATGAAGCCCGGCCGCGCCTTGACATAGACGTTCCAGACGCGGCCTGTGTAGCCGTAACGAATGCCGAAGAGTCCCTCCGTGGCGCTGCCGCTTCCTTTGCTCGAGCCCGAGCCGGGAAATTGGTTCACTTCGGAGTCGAACCAGAAATGGTTTGTCATTCGGTAGGAAATCATCGCGCCGACTCCGGAATTATTCACGCGGCACTTGTAGCAGCCCTGCCAATCCATCGGCAGGCTCAAGTTTACGTAGTGGATTCCGATCTTCTTGCGCGGTTGGTCGCGCCACAAGGAAGCTTCGCTTGGATCCTTAGGCTTGATGGATGGGACGATGAGGTTGCCAGCTCTGCCTGTCGCATTCTCGTACAGCCAGGGCCGGTACCACGGCAGCTTTCCCTGGAGGAAATTAGCCATCGTGCGGCTGGGCGCAAGCGATCCTCTGACGATTTTCCAAGTCAGCGATTGGCTATCGCCGGCCAGGGGATCGACCATTCTTGCCTCGATTGCATCTTCCATAACGATCCAGCCCATTCCCACCGTTGGCGTAATAACGAAATCAACCCAGCCGGTATTGTTAGTGGGCGGTTTCAAGTGCCGGCCGGGTATGCTGCATGGTGCTAGGCCGCATTTCGGCACATAGACGTACCCGCCTTCATTTCCGAGAGCTGTTTCGCTGAGCACCGGTCCAATCTCAAAGTAGGTGCTGTACGCCGCGGCGTACAGCATCGCTCTGAAACGGCTCTTCCAGTAAGCGCCGGATTTGCCGAATCTCTCCGAGCGTCCGTGTGGATCATTCTGAATAAAATATCGCCGGTTACCGAGCCCTGGAGTGGATGTCCGATGTAGTTGACGAGGAAGTCGTCACCGTCGCCCCAGCGCGTCATCTCGAAGTGTTGAAGCGAGTCGAAGTAGTCTTCCCAGAAGGGTTTGTGCCAAAGAAAATGGCGCGCATAGCGGTCGTTGGCAAGCCGGAAGGCGTGCTCGAATACGAGAAATCCCAGCGACTGTTTAAGGATCGGGCCCCAGTGAATTTTTTCGTCGAAGCCTTCCGTGTATTGAGGAGCTCCGCCAGTTGAAGCCGGGCAGGTTTTTGCAGCGGGAGTAGGAGTACAGGGGAGGGATGTCTTGGCCGGGATGCTCGGAGTAGTGGTGCCCGGGTCGCTTTTGGACGTCGATTCGCCTTCTTTTCTGAGATCGCAGTCGGCCCCGTCGCCGGAGGAATACGTGCCGAACGAAATGCCTGGCTGCGTGAGAGAATCGGGGTGGACATGCATCGTGAGATCGAGCGAAGAAGCGGAGCTGTTTGCTGGAGGGATTTGTGCTCTGACTGCTGCATAGGGGGATAGCGCGCTCAGGAGCCAGAAGGAAACAATCAAATGCCACGTTCCGAAGGTCAACTTCGCATTCTGCCCAAAAAGTGCGAATCGTCGGTGTCCCTCGACCGCGCGAGGAACGGCACACACATTTTTTATGGTTGGGGCGGCGATCGGCCTTTTGCTTCTGCACCCGCGTGGCCTGAATCTGCTCAAACCGACGTGAATGCCCTGTGGCCTCTTCCCCACTCGCACGCTGACTCCTGTTTGCTGCAGACTGCGGTAGAACTCTCTGCTTCTCTCTCACCGTGTTCGAGCCGCCGCTTACCGAATTTTCGTCTCCGTGTCCATAGTGTAGTCACAGACGTTAACGGCGTGGTCTTCGGCTGTAAGTCGCGTGCAGATCGCCTGCAAAGTAAATGATAATGACGTGCAGCCAAGGATCTAGGCCGCAACGGTACGAATCGACCGTCCGCGCTCAACCCGACCAGCAGTGGCGTTCCGAGGCGCCTCAAACGCCGCGCTGCCCGCCGCAAACCCAAAGACCAACAGCACTAACGCGTAGCCAACTGAATCCTCGCGAATCATCACTGTATCGCCTGTCCGTGTGCTGTCTTCCCAGCCTTGGGCACTGCATCCCACGCGACACTCTACCGGGGAGGGTGAGTCTCACGACGCAAGAGTTACTCCGTCCCGAGCGTATTGGAACTAGGGATTCCCCTAGGTGATTACGAAAGGGCCACACCTAAGAATTAAACACACGTGAGTCTTGTTCCCGCGCGGCGCCTTACGGGAAATCATCAAATTCAGTCCGCAACTTTTGCCGCTCGAAAGAAGTGGCGGTACATCTTCGGCGGCCAGTGAACAACTCACGGAACGGAGAAAGAATCCGGTCGATGTTCTCGAGTGGAAAGGTCCGCCATCAACTGGCCGGCCGAACCTGCGTTGAGAGGTGAGTTATGAAAGTTCAACATCGCGTTGCCATTTGGTGTGGTTCGCTTTTGTTCTTAGGTATGCTGATGGCCGGCTTCTTGGTTGCCAGCGCGCAACAAGGCAAAAACAATAGGTACATCTGCTCAGAGACCCACCCGGGGAGCGTATGTAATGCCACAACCACATGCGGGTCCGCTTCGTTGCCCTGCGTCGTGGACATCAAGCGAAGAGGAGGCACGTCCGCATCTTCAACGCCCGACATTCCGAACGCTAAAGGGAATGCTCCGTTCTGCGTAAAGGTGGGGACGACCGTAACGTGGCAGACCTCATCCAAGAATACGGGCTTTGTCCTGGACTTCGGCCCTTCTTCACCATTCGAAACTCTCAACACACCCGGTACGATTATTGGTGGTGCCGACCGACCGGTTTCCGTTGTTGCCAAAAAGCCGGGCTGTTACAAATACTCGGTGGGGGCTTGCGTTTCCGGAAGTATCTACGGAATGTGTGGATCTTCGTCAGCGGAGATCGTCGTCACCGAATGATACGTGTGGTCGGCTACTCGGAAGTTATCCCCGCGCGGATCGCGAACACGATCAGGATCAATCCTAGCAAGAGCCCGCCCGGGACAATCGTGAGCATTCCGAGAACCATCTCTCGCGTGAATCTACCGATGCGGACCGATTCACAAGTCGGCTTCATTCAATTGACTGTGTAGGTATGGTCGCTGATTTGCTTGCTTCGAGCTCCCAGCAGAGAAATAAGAGGGGTGCAGGTCGGCACCCGCTCGTTGCAACCGCCGGGGGTCTTAGGTGCCGGCTAGTCCTTTGTTGAGCAGAACCTTGATCTCAACGCGACGGTTTTCTGCGCGTCCGGAGGCGGTCTCGTTGGACGCGACTGCGGCCACTTCCCCCATGGCTCCCGGCGCTACAATGTGCCGAACCGGCACGTTGCAGTTCTGGAGCAAATAAGCGATTACGTTTTGTGCGCGCTCCATGCTCAGCTTCTGGTTCATCGCTGCGTCGCCGCTCGAATCTGCGAAGCCCTTCACCTGAATGATGTACCCCGTGAGGTTGGCGGCATTGTGGGCTAACTTCTTCAGCGCCTCTTGATCCGCTGCGGAGATCTCGGTGCTTCCGCTTGCAAAGTGGACATCCAGTTGATCCCTGATCTCGTACTCGCTCAAATCCGCAAATCGCTTACTGGTCTCCTCGGCGTTGGCGTCGACCTTCTGCTCGGTAGGATTTAAACCAGCCTGGATCATCTCGGCCGTTTCTAGATCGTCTCCATTGAAGGAAACCGATTTTGCAAGGACACGTCTCGGGTCTTGGCTTGTGCCGTCAACAGACACTTTGAGGCCCGGAATTAGCACAGCGGCAGACATTTTCTCCTTGCGCAGTCCAAGCCCCTTCGGCTGCTGGACCTTGGTGTCATCATTAAGGGTAACGGTCACGCTACTTCCATCGGTGGTCTTCAGGATGATCGTATCGCCCGTGCGGGCGGTGATCAGCCCCTTAACCTTAGTTTTGTCATCCTGTGCATAGGCCGACATCAGCGCCACAAAGTAGACTGTCAACAGGCCTACGATGATTTTCATTCGCTTGCTTTGCATACAGCCATTCCTCCTTCTAATCTTTGGATCAGACCGAAACCTGACATCCAGCCGTGCTTCGAAGGCATTCCCCAGTGTCGACGGAGCAACGATTTCAAAGAGAACGTCGGATCAATAGACCAAGCGCAACCAACGGAACAGCCTCAGTTATGGCTACCAGTGGGAACTCTGTCCACTAGGGGAATCCCTAGTTCGCTCATCCTCTCCGGCCAGAGGAGAAAATGTTTAGTCACCTCCCGGTAAATTGGAAAACCGAATACCTCACGCAAAGTACCAACGCGATTAACGAATCAATCGGGGCTCAGCAGGTAGCTGCGAACCTTCTACTGGCAGCTTTGCTGTTACTTTCCGGGTAGAGCGAATAAGGAGCTTGCGTGAGACGGCGTGGCATCTAAGCCGGTATAGAATTCAGCGATTTTAACCCAAGAATTGATACCGAGGAGAAGCATGGGACAGTGGAAGTCTGCTGCCGTGAAAACGATCATCAAACCGGATCGCGCCAGAGCGAGGGAGTACGAACGATTTTTTTCGGGAATGACGGTCTTGATTCTGGGAATAGTGTTTTTGGGCTCTGCAAAGGCCTATTTTCTGGCTGGGCCGTATGGCAGCCACGGATTTGCTCCGGAGAGACGGGGTCGCTCTCAAAGCCGATGATAAGACGTTAATTCTGATTTTTTTTCGCGTTCCGCGAACGATTCAATCCGGCGGCGCGCAAACGATTGATTCTGATCGCGACGATTACGCTCATGGAGGCGGCCATGAACCAAATTAGGACACCGACAGGAGCAGGTCAACTATCGGATCCGAACTGGTTTTGCTTAGCCGACTTACCGGGAGTTGACAACTAGCTGTCCGGTAGCTTTGGATCGAGGGAACAAAGAAAATAGTTTCTTAGGGGAGCGCAGAACGATTTTCCCGCGATGTTTGCGTATTGCACCGTTCTTCTGCCATTCGCTCACGATGCGAGTCGCGTTATAGAGATTTATATTAACTGAATCTGCCAATTCCTGATTGGTAACATTTATTTCAATCCCATCCGAGACGACCTCACCGATACTGGGCCCCAGCGCCACGAGTAAATTGGCAAGCCTCTCTTTTGCCGACTCGGATACTAATGCCGAGTGGGCAGCGATGTACCAAGAAACGTATTCAAAAGTCAAAAAGATTACATTCTCAAACAGTCGAGGGACGCGTTCTCCGAGAGCGATGATGGTTGGACCGTCCCAAGCGAGCACAACGCTATCCTGTACCGCTTCCGAGCTTGCGAGATATGGGTAAGGCCGGCGAGAGATCCCCGCAACGCCGAACGTTTCTCCTGGCTTTATCCATAGCAGGATGAGTTTTTTCCCAGTGGGGGTTATGTAGAAAAAACGCCCTCGGCCTTTCCACATCAACAGAAAATAATCCGAAGAATCGCCCTGGTACGTCATTACAGACTTGGCGGGAAACCGGCGACGGCGCGCCGCCGATAAGATCAAATCGATTTCCTGCGGTTTCAGGCCCCACAATATATCGACGTTAGGGGGACGGTTAGCAGGGCGAAATTCCAAAGAGGTCATGTTCTCTCCGCAAGTGGCTGAATGCTTTTGCAATTTGTAAGTTCCTGCAGATCTTTTTTTGAACCCCGCGTCACCTGACGACGAAAAGCAACCACGGCGTTCCGATCACCAGAAACACCAACAGACAGAAAACCGTGGTCAGTAAGCCCAGTCGGTAGAGCTCAACCTGGGTAAGATAGCCGCTCCCGACGAAGATGACGTTTTGGCTTCCTCCCTGTGGAGTGATCGTCGAGAAGTAACTGCTGGCAAAGAGCAGGGCGAAAGCCATTAAGGGTGCGGGGACGCCGGTCTTCACGCCGACGCCTAGGAAGACATCAAAGAGAGCCAAAATCTGCGCCGACTGGCTGACGAACATGTAGTGCATCAATACGTAGAGCCCGAGAAGGACGACGTATGCAACGGGCCAGGTTATGCCTCCGAGCAGCGATGTCAATCGCCCTCCGACGTAGCCCATGAAGCCGAGCTCATTGAGCTGACCGCTTAATGCAAACAGCACTGCGAGCCAGATAAAGGTGACCAGGGTGCCTCCCTGCAGGTTGATATCCTCGAGCGTGAGGATATTGGTTGCCAGGAGCGCGCCGAGGCCTGCAAAGGCCACAGCAGCGAGGCTCAAGTTCAGTTTCCCCGCTAGCACCCATCCTGTCACCATGAATGCGAAAGCCACCGAAACGATCCACTCGTCCCGCGTGAGTAGTCCCATGGTGCGTAGGGCGTCGCGTGCGGCCTTCGGCGCGTCGGGGGTCTTGGTCACCCCCGGTGGAAACAGTTTGTAAAGGATGAGAGGAAGCAAAGCGATCATCGTCAATACCGGAGTGGATGCCGCAAAGATCCACGAGCCGAAGCTGATCTTCACACCATAGTGCTCCGCCAACGAGACGGCGATTGGATTGCCGGAGGTTGCGGTGAGCCAGAGCGCCGAGGAGACGCTGAGGCTGGCCATTCCGCAGAACATCAGGTAGCCGCCCATCCGGCGGTTCTTCTCATTGTCCGGCATGGACACGGAACTCTGGGCAACGGAGAGTACGATGGGGTAAAGAACGCCGCCACGCGCTGTATTGCTCGGAAACGCCGGTGCGATCATGGCATCGGTAAGAAAAATGCTATAGCCCAACCCGAGCGTGGATCGCCCGAATATACTTACAACAAAGAGGCTGATACGCCGTCCGAGTCCCGATTTCACTACCGCGTTGGCGACGAGGAAGGCGACGACAACGAGGAGCACGCTCGAGTTGGCAAACCCGGCAAAGGCCTTGCCGGGATCGACTGTGCGAGTTAGCACCGCAGCCGATACCGCCAGCAGCGAAGCCGTCAAGAGTGGAAATGCAGTCAGAATGACAGCGAAGATAGCCGCCGCAAATATGGCAAACAGATGCCAAGCCTCCCTCGTCAACCCAGCTGGTATCGGCGAGAACCAAATGCCGAACGCCAGGGCGAAGGAGAGGGCTTGTTTGAGCAGATTGCGGAATCTGGCAGTCGTTGCATTCATTGGCTGTGCTCTCTGCCGTGCGTTGCATCCGCCGAGGCTAATCGCACCTGGCCCTTAAGATCGACGGACCGCCCACTTACGCTGCCATCCTCGGACTCAACAACATACCGCCACTGAAAGGAATACTCCCCGGTCAGATCAGCGTAACGGCCCGTCCCTCCTAGGAATGTCCCTGCAATGCGGTTCCCGGTGGCCAAGAATTCACCTTTCAATTCGCTGTAAACTTTATCTCCACGCTCGTCAGTCCAGACACACCGCCCCTGCATGCCCGCGAGATTATCGGAGAAGCCTATCGCCCTCGCCTGGAATCCGACTCCTAGTCCACGATCACCGGTGAGAAGCAGCGACCCGGTTAAATCAAAGATTGAGGCGCGATGATTCATCCCAAGGTTGATCGTCTGCCGCGTACCTGAGGCGGACCAAGAACCTTCGAAGGTGTGCCACTCGCCTGGCGAAGCTGTCCAAGGAGCAGGGGTCGTCGGTTGGCTGCATGCGACAGCAAACAGCAGCGCAGCAAGGGTCAACCAACGTTGTCCAAGCAAGATCGGGGCTACTCGAGATAACACTTCCGCATCTCCTTAGAATAAGACCATGGCTCCTGGCGCGCGTCCGGCGGGATACAAGCCGCACACGATCACCAGCGCGGCAGTCATTCGTGAGCCAGGAATCTAGCACTTTCTTAGGCAACCTCTTTTCTTCCTCGTTGTCGCTGCTTCCGGGATGCTCATGTTGGTAGCCCTACTGGCAAATATGACAGGTGGTCGGCTGCCTAGTGCCCGGTAAGTCGGATAGTCGGAAACTAGGCTTTGCAGGTGGGCCGGAACGGTGTGGTCCAAATAGATGTTGATAAATCCCCTTCGGATGCAACCGTTAACGTTCAACGACTCTCTTCGTGAGTGCCGGCCTTGTGCCAGTCGATTATGTTGACGAGCTTCCAGGGATTTTGGCGGAGCTGGAATTCTAGCTGTCCTTCTTTGTTGATAATTAACTGTGCCGCAGGATAGAGCACGCCAGAGCTCTTGTCCTTGTCGGAGTCGTTTATCTCGATCTCGCCTGCTGTCAAGTTGTAAGCTGTGCTTTGGGTGTTATAGTAATGTTCACCGAATCTGAGCAGACGGTTCGTCACGAACCGAATCTTGCGGCCGGTTTCCGTGGGGATCAGGCGAATGTAACTGAGGTCGTAGCCAATTGTGCCGGTGATGGCAATGCGACCCACGGACTTCATCTTGGTAAGCGCATTCACCAAGCCCTCATTCTGGCCTTGCTTAAAGGCATCGACGAGGATAGCTCGATCCTCGTCCGTGGAGAAATCGTAGATGGTCACCTTCACGCTGATTACTCTGCCCATCTGAGTGCTAGTTCCCATGGCAGTCGCGTCGATAACCTCCTCACCCCTGTCATCTGCAGAAAGATCGAGAGTGGCCGCCGCCAACAAAACGATTACGAGAAGAGAACTGCCGTAGCCGAATTTGCGAAGTCTGGATTTGCCCGGGTTGCACTGTGTCATTGCTTTTCTCCAGTTTGCTCTACGCTTACCCAAGAGAGAAACTCTAACGGTTCTTCCCGTAAGTGGTCGACTTGAGCTGATCACTCTCAAAATTCCAAAAGATCACACTTTGCCCTGGGGTTCGCGAACTCTTGCCTCTACCGCATCAGTCACCTCTACGCACATTGAACTGGCACATAATCTTGTCCTCTCTTGAATTTGATTATTTGATTTTCAAAACTCCGGGCAAAGCCTAACTTCTGAAACAATCCTAGGTCTAGCTCAATACCCACACAACTAGGGAAATCCCTGGGAAGCAAGTGAGGGCGTGAGGTGCTGCCGGGCGCTCATTTGTGCTAAAACCCACGCTAAGGAATCTCGGCAGTAATCATGACAGGACTACCATCGCCACTTCTCCGAACATGATCATTTTCGGGAACGATATCGAGTTTTTTGGATGCCTTAATAACGACAGTCCGTCCACCTCCCAACGGACAAGCAACCGTGTTTCCATCATCCGAGACATCGAGCACCACAGGTTCCTGCGCGCCTTGTATACAGGGTGTCAGCCGAATATGGCCTGAATATGTATCGGCTACCTCCACGGTATCTTGCGTAACCGGGTGTTTGGCGCAAGAAACCAGCAAAAGAGAAATAACCAGGACGATACGGAGTGAAGATTTCATCGAAGACGCTCTTTTCAAAACTACAGCTGCTTCGAATGTCTGTCCAGGCGGCGCGTAGGGTGCAGCGTTCCCAGCCCTGGGCACTGCATCCCACGCGACACCCATCGCAGGAGGGGAGTCCCCCCACGCCGCAAGAGTTACTCCGTCCCGAGCGCATTGGAACTAGGGATTTCCCTAAGTGTTTGAGAAAGGACCATGTCCAAGAATTAAATACACGTAAGCGGTCAGTGGCTCATGGTGCGTGAAGGCAGTGAATTCGAGGAGGAAGTCCAATGGCCAAGACAAAAAAGTGATCGAGCAAAGTTCGGTGCGCCCGAGACGAAATATTAGGATGCGAGGGTGTGCGTGACTGGAAAGGCCGCGAGTTATCGAGGGGAGGCCGAGGATATAGCGACGGGGCCAAGCCAATAGTGCAGCAGGAGTAAACGAGACGTTGGTTAGGGGAAGACGTGGATTGGATTGAAATTCTTTCCTATGGCGTGTCGGGAGCAGTTGGGGCCGTAATCGGCTATCTGATTGTTGGCGACAAGAAAGAACGCCGAGGTGTGTACACCATCGTGACGATAGCTGCGATGTATGCTGTCCACGCGCTTGCTGTGCAATTTGTACTTCCGAGCGTGTACGATTGGGGAGCTGACCGTGAGCTACGAAGCAATCCACTCTATTCCGAGATTGCGGACAGTGATCCAGAAACGTACAAGAAGTCAAAGGCAACTCTGCTTGACGGACTGAAAAAGGGAGAACCGAAAGAAGTCATCGAGCGCCAAGTAGCCTCCATCATAGAGAGCACATTGCCGCAATACATCCCAAACGCCTCCGATGACTCTGTAAATGCGTTCGTCTCCTTGGCTGCTCGGGATGCGAAGGATTTGAATCTCATCAACCCGGACGCTTGTTATCAACTCTTGTTTCCACGGAAGTTCAGTTCTCCTAACTCGACGAGGCTGGATGATGCGGCAACAAATAAAACGCTCGCCGCAATGGCCGCCGTTCTCCATTCAGCAACTCACAATCCGCAGCCCCCTCCCGACGTAAAAGAAAGCGAACAGCTTTTGGAGCCTATCAGGAACGAACTTGCTAAAAAATATGGTTCGGATCTCCTCCTCGTGCAAGGCACAGCAAAGGACAGCGCGGAAAGGGGGAAGGTTTGCAACATCGCGATTGATCTATACGAGGGAATTCTAAGTTTGCCTCCGAAGGAAAGCAGCGAGGTCTTGCGTGACCTTCTTTCCAGTAAGTGAACATAGATGGAGGTCTGGGGATTGAGAATTGTCGCTTTGCGACCACGAACTTGACGCTTGATCGAAAGAAAGCGAATGCGCGAGCTCTCGATTTAGCGCCTATCGAAGATCCGGCCCTGTCCCTCGCACGCGAGCTGCAAATCTTTCCATGTTCATTCCCTGAAGCCTTACAAGAAAAGCATTCGAACCAGTCTTCCTCTTCCATCGCGCTTTGGTTTGTTTCCTTGCACGCTTTCCGCCGACCATGCGGCGGCACCTCCCGTTTGCGAGCCAGACCGTATGGGCGTTGCATCAGGCCACCGGACACGTCCACGTGCTGCTTAGCCTTACCATCGTGACGATCGGTTAAGATAGCTGAGGGGGGAAACTACCATCCTCGCTCTTGCTATTCAATAGGGAGCTCTAGAGCCTCGGCTCGTCATGATGAGCGAAAAATCTCCGCGGCTTTCGTCGGTGTTATGCGACGCTTTAAATACTCAGGCTCATTCCACGGAAGTTTGAGGGATTTTCCGGCGATTACGTCTGATTCGAGCCGTGCGACTAAACCGATTGGGTTACACCAGCCCGCGTTCAGACCTTACCTCCCTGTACGGTGTGTCTGTCGACCGCTGTGCGGCCTACGTATTCGCCGGACGGAACAAAGATTGCCTTTGAATCCAATCGCTCTTTGAACGGAAGCGACACGATCTCTCCAAATAATACGCTGAATATACGGGTCATGAACGCCGACAGCTCAAGCCCTACCGCCGTGACCAAGCTGACTGCCAATCGGGCAAACGGTTTCGCCCCTGTAATCTGGTCCGCGAACAGTACCCAGATCGTGTTCGATTCCAGCCGCGCGCTGGACGGAACCGATGGCGCTAATTCCAACGGAACTGTCAACATTCTGGATCATCAACGCGGACGGCACTGGCGCTATGCCGCTGACAAACCTTACCGCGGCCGGAGCAGACAGCTTCTTGCGTCTAACGGACTGATGGCGGAGCCTGCCATGGACGGAAGGAGTCTAAATAGCAATGTAACCACCGCAGTTTAGCACCCATCCGAATGAGGATACTGTTACCGGGTTCGCACATGAGTGTGTTACAGGATCCCGCGGACGCCGGGTGCTGGCGTGTCTACGTGCCCATAGGGGTTAAGCTGTAACACCGCGCAAGATCATTAATATTCGCGCGCAAAGCAGCCCAGTATCGTTCCGCCTGAGTGCCGTAATTCCCCTTAACCATGACCTGATTGACGCTTCGCGCGCTGTCCATGACCTGCTCCATTTGCACTTTTGTTTCGAGATAATTCGACGTCGGGTCGAACTTGCGGCGAAGACGGTTTGTCGTGCGATTCAAGTCGTCCATAGCATTTTCGAGGTCGTCTTTTGTTTGCCTGCCTTGGTTCGCACGAGTGTCTGTGTTCGCTGAATTCGAACCCTGGCGGCGCGTTGTTGCTCCGCTGCTCTTAGCCGAGTCGGCGCGGTTCTTAGCGTCTTGTCCGCGATTTTCGAGATAGTTGCGAAATTGGTCCACACCGTCTTCCACTTTGCGGATGCGGTCTCCAACCTGCGCCTTTGTAAACGGATTTGTCTGACCGTGCGCCGTAGTGAATAGGCCGAATGTGCCCAATATTATCGTGCACTTAAATACAGTTCGCGTCCTGCAGTTCATGTCGTACACCCGGATGCACTCCCGCTCTGTCAGGGAGGTGTCGCTTCCCAAAAGTTAAATCACAACAAACTGACTCATCCCATGAGGACCGCTGGTGACCTACCGCCCAAGGAAGTCACCAAATTAGTAACGTCCGATACGCACTTTATGGCAGGGCATCGCTCGCGCGTAACTAGGGTTTTCCTTAAGCGGCGTCACTCCTAGCGAGGAGGTTTAATTCGTCTTGGGTTGTCGGTCTACTCGGACCTCCGCCCTTCACGCTGGCCACAATCTCGGAGTGGATTTCAATTGTCTCCGCGCCGATGTGACGGGCGGACGTGGCCGGCTGCAAGGTTGCTGACGGAGAGAAAGCACAGGGCCTGAACAACGCCATCCACCAGTTGAAACCCGACGCTAACGCCAAGCAAGCCACGAAGGACGCAGAGCGACAGGCCAAGGACGATCTAAGAGGAATTGGCAGTAGTCCCACACTCGAGAAATGTCCTTCTGAGTTTCAAGGGATATTCACCAGGTTTATTGGTTCGCCGCACTTCAGATGATCTGAAATTTTCGGCAAGCGATGCGAAACGTTCTTGACCTCGTCAAGAGTCTTGGATGCTGTCCTTCCATGGTATTTCTCCCCAATATTCTTGGTCTGTTTGGCGACAACAGCGATATCCTACGAGTGGCTCGACAGTTTGCGTTACCGCAAAGTCCGCGTTTCATGCGGCGAAGAAGTCCGCCGCCGGTCTGAGGCTTACGAACTTTCTCCCTGCATTACCACTTTGATAGCGGCAAACAGTTCGTTGTTAGCATCCGACTTCACGATGTAACCGTGCCCATACGTGAGAGCTACATGCGCCACGTCTACATCAATCTCTTGACTCAAGAAGAGTATCTTGGACTTGGGAGCTACTTTACGAATCCGTTGAGCGGCTTCAATCCCATTTATTCTTGGCAGTCCAACGTCCAGTAGAATCACATTCGGCTGGGTTCTTCTGCCTTGAGAACTGCGGCAAGCCCGTCAGACGCGATCCCGACGATGCGCATGAAGTGATTCTGCCTGACCTTCGCGATTACGAAACGCGGCCAAGGACCAAAATCATCTACAAGGAGAATACGGATAAAAGAACGACTACCGATAGTCTGCTCCTAATTTATTAGAGTTCAAAAGACCAGACTGGGGGTGAACCGATCCCCGCGGAAACAGCATTACATGTGGGCTTAACTCTGTCGCTGCGCTTGAGCAACTCGGCACTTGCCGAAGCGCAATTACAAATCACAACAGCAGAGGGAAAACGGGACGGAATTTGAACCGTTAGAATCTGCATACGCATTCCTCATAAGGCGAAGGTTGAGCAGATTCCCCCGATCGTCCGTCTAAAAACGCATTTGGTTTCAGCACAAACCCGACTCGGCCAAGTTCGAGAACGGCGGCAGCAAGGTTCGGGTCATCTCGCATCGTCAGGAAGACCAACCTGATGTTAGGAGCTCAACAACCTCCTTCGGTAGCGATTCACCCGCTCAGTCCATCTTCTGCATTGATTCTCCGGGCCGCATCTAGTCCATTCAACAACGGCATGCCGACGTCCACAACAATCACGTCCGGCCGAAGTCCCGTGGCTTCTGCCACCATTGCATGACCGTCTCGCATGATCCCTACAACGGTATGAGTCTTTTCCAGATAGAGCCGCAGTGCTTCAGCGAACATGGCGTGGTCATCGGCGATTAGCAAGCGCGGGCCTTTCCTGTGCACAGACAGAGTTTCCATGAAGTATCCTCCCTAGGCGCCCGCAGGATCGGTCGCGACGCTTTACTTCCGCGTCAGGACTAAAAACAAGCTCGGGTTACGTACGGAGAATGGAATAAAGGATGAAGACGTCTGAGGGAACCAACTCTGCTCTTTCGAATGGGCTCAGACGCGAAAACAACAAGTTAGGCGCAGGAGCAGAATCTTTATCAGCGATTCGAACGTGCTTGCTGGCTTTCAGGCGAACGGGAGGGACCACAGAACGCGCACCGCGGACCGTAAAGTCGTTCGTAGCGTTGTCAGTTAGAGATAGAAGCTCGGGGAGTTCGCTCGCAAAAATTCCGCACACTAGCATCGCATAGTAGGACTCGAACGAGAATTTTGCCGATCCTGATTCGCTTACTCACGGTTACGCCAATGTGATTTGAGGGCTTACAGACTTCCAGTCCCGCTGGATACTGTCAAAAGTAACAGTATGCCAAAAGATCTTCACCAATCCGCGACGGCGTTTATCAAGCGCTTAGTCCGTTTGTCTGACGTGAATGCCCCTGATTCCAATCGATCAGATAGTGCCGAGAATATACCTTCCCCTAACCCGACCCAACTCCTGATAGATGGCGAAGCCGAACATGTCAAGCAACGCTTGTCATTTTTGACAATACCCAAGCGAAGGTTCCCACGCTCACAATGAGCCTTAGGCCCTCGGTTTACCCCGCGGGACTGTAGGAGAAACGCCTTGGTAGAGCGGAACGACCCGGTGCGCCCTCGCAGAAGCGAAAATAGTCTCTTCTCTGTTATGGGCCAGAAGGTCACGGGACGCGCAACAGCACTCATAATCGCGGCGGTCGAAGCAGATGCCGAATATTATGCGCTCCATGAACTTGGTTTTGTCACCGTGTCCGCGACTACATTGGTAAGCGACTCTGTATATTGGAATCGGGATTAACGCCGTAGCCGAACACGGACGTTCAGATAGGTGTCAAGAACATCTCTAACGAAGTCGGCTCCGTCAAGAACGCTGTATCTTAGTTTTTGTTTTTCCTGAGCACCCGTGTTCCTGCGCAGCAGCAACACCAGCGCGGTATCCCTCTTGTAAGGAGGTCCGCAACCTTGGCCCTGCTCCCGGCATCTGCGAATTTAGCGATAAATCGGATCATGCTGAATTCCCTCGCACGGGTGCGGCTTTCGTTTGCTTTCATAATTGTGTTCGTGTGCCCCGCCCCGGCTCGCGGTCAGGGAGCCGAGCCAAACCCACCTCTCGAAAGCCCAGCGCGTGGCGACGTCGAAAAGCTGATTAAAACTTACGGCGCAGATGCCTCGGTGGCCTTCCGCACCCTGGATGGCACGCAAGAGCTCTTTGTCCAAGCAGAAAAGCCCTTCCGCTCGTCGAGTGCGATCAAAATCGCGGTGATGATTGAGCTTTATGCCGAAGCGGAGGCAGGCGAACTGCGCCTCAGCGATCCTCTGCTGGTGACGTCCGGTTCGCAAAACGATGCTCAGCCGGGTACTCCTCATGCTGACGCCAAAAATGACCCTACCTACGGGTCAATCGGAAAGACTCTGACGCTCCGGGAGCTTTGCGAAGCAATGATTGCGCGCGGCAGCCTTCGGGCTGAAAGCTTGCTCATTGAAAAGCTCGACGCCGCGCGCATTCGCAACCGGCTGCACGAACTGGGCGCGGACGGTGTGGAATTCGTTGCCCCCGTGGAGAGCGACACAGGGGCCGCCGAAGGTTCTCGAAATACAGAGACGGCACGCGATCTGATGGTTCTGTTGTGGGCGCTTGCCAAGGGCGAAGCGGTCAGCCCCGACGCTTCTCAGGAAATGATGGGCATGCTCGCGCGATCCATCCCGTATCAGGGAATTGCGGCGGGATTGCCGGGAAGCCAGGACGCCGCACTGGGCACAGCCGGATTCGCCGAAAACCATCAGGAGGCCGCGATCGTTTACGGGCCGCATTCGTTCGTAATCGTGATAGTGATCCACGACTCCCAAAATCGCACTGCGAGCTTCGCTTTGTCCGCTCAACTCGCCCACGCCCTCTCTGTCCCCGTGTGGTAGACATTGCTGGCATTTTTGGATACAGATGTTGGTAACGGGGTTCGAACCACCTATCTCTCTGAGATTGGTGAAGAGAAGTCCGGGGTCCCCGCCTACGGGCTACTGCGATTGCACGAACGGCAACTGGGACATCAGCTGCAGATCGATCATTAGTTGCAAACGGCGATCGATCTGAAAGAAAGTGGCCACGAGTTTGCCCGGCACCACTTGATTGAAAATGGGAACGTACTTGAGTCGCAGTTGTGCCACCTGCTCCTCTACGGCGATAGCCCGCTTCGTCATGTCTTCCGCCTGCCCATCTGTGATCGACCCCCAGGAATTCGCAAATTCCTTGATCAACCCATACTTCTGGTCGTTAATCTTAGTGAGCTCCGCCGTATATTGATCGAAAATGGGCCAAAATCTCGTGGCCTGCTCGGTGGTAAGGTTCAGATTGGCAGCCGTGATCTGCTTTTTCTTGGCGCGGAGATCCTTCCGCAGAAGCTCAATGTCCGAGTCCGTAACCATTTGACCGCTCTTCTGTGCGCTGGCCGAAGACTCCTGTGAACCGCCGCTCGTCTGAGCCGCTACTCCACGGCCAGGCACCGCCCAAATCCCGAGCAGCAGGATTCCGGCCAACCATTTCCCGTTCACTTTGTTCCTCAAATTCCCGCTCAGGCTTCTGTTCATCGGCAAATCTCCTCAGTCTTTTTTGAGATTGATCTCGCGAGACTGCAATTCC
>Ga0210402_10002064_pt1 | contig 19894 bp, 19 predicted proteins | sample IncBWC7MmetaG_FD_161055 | JGI IMG/M metagenome (GOLD analysis project Ga0210402, IMG submission 161055) | Forest soil microbial communities from Barre Woods Harvard Forest LTER site, Petersham, Massachusetts, United States - Inc-BW-C-7-M | ecosystem: Environmental > Terrestrial > Soil >... | reverse complement strand
CGCTCCGGCTCGGGCGGCATCGCCGACGGGATCGATCATAGTCGGCCGCCCCTCTTCGTGCAACCGGCCGCGCAATTCATCTTCTGGGTAGCCTGTCGAGCAAGGCGCGGATCTCCAGGAGTTCGTGCCGAACTTCCTCCAAGGCGGTTTGCAGAGCCTGCCTTGAGGGTGCAGGAGAACTCGGCGCGGCGACGGCCGGTTCGAGCCGAAACAATGTCGGCGGCAGGTCGACCACGGGTGCTTCTCGCCGCTCGCGCTCGCGCAGCAGCTTTTGAACCCCGCGTATCGTGTACCCCTCTTGGTAAAGGAACTGCCGTATTCGCCGCAGCAGGTCGACATCTTCAGGCCGATAGTAACGGCGGCCTCCCCCGCGCTTGAGCGGCCTGATTTCCGGAAACTTGGATTCCCAGAACCGCAGCACATGGGCCGGAAGGTTGAGTTCCTCCGAGACTTCTCCGGTAGTGCGAAAGGCAGCGCCCGATTTACCGGTGCGCCGAGGGGCGGCCGCCGCGTTCGCCCGGGTCACCTCAGCCCGATCGCGCCTTCGCCGCCAGCGCGGAAGCAACGGAGGTCTTGCCGTCATTCGTGTCGGCGAGACCCTGATTGATCTGGTCCTTGAGCGCGTGAGAGGCACGGAAGACGAGAACCCGTCTCGGACTGATGGGCACTTCCTGGCCCGTCTTGGGGTTGCGGCCGATGCGCTGGCCCTTCTGCCGCACCGCAAAGCTCCCGAATGATGAAATCTTGACCATTTCGCCGCGTTCGAGCGCGCCGGCGATCTCGGCGATCACCGATTCGACGAGTTCAGCCGACTCATTGCGGGACAAGCCGACCTCTTGATAGACCGCTTCACTGAGCCGAGCGCGGGTAACCGTTTCTCCGGCCATGAGGCCCCTCCCCTTTTCATTAAGGGAAGGTTAACCCACTGGAAAAATTCCGTCAAATTCCATAGCGGAGGCTCGCGGCGCCGACGGAGCGTAAGTAAGAGTATCGCGCGCTACCAACGGACGAGGCTCGCTCCCCAGCTCAGGCCCCCACCGAGGGCCTCCATCAGAATGAGATGTCCCGGCTTGATCCGCCCGTCTGCAACCGCTGTCTCGAGGGCGAGCGGGATCGAGGCGGCGGAGGTGTTGGCGTGACGTTCGATAGTCACGACGATCTTGTCTTCGGGCAGGCCGAGTTTTCGTCCCATCCCATCGATGATCCGGCTGTTGGCTTGGTGCGGAACAAGCCAATCGACATCCGCGGCGCTGAGACCGTTAGCCGCCAGCGCCTCGTCGACCACCGCACTTAGACGATGAACCGCCTGACGGAAGACCTCGCGTCCCTCCATACGAAGGAACCCAGTACCTCGGGTCGAGGACGGACCGCCGTCGACATAGAGGATGTCGTATTGGCGACCATCCGAATGGAGGTGATTGGACAGAATAAAGCGGCCACCTGACTCTGCGGCCGGGATCGCCCGCAGCACGACGGCGCCGGCGCCGTCGCCGAAGAGCACGCAGGTATTGCGGTCCTCCCAATCGAGGATTCGAGAGAACGTCTCCGCCCCGACGACGAGAGCGGTTCGCGCCTGGCCAAGGCGAACGGCGTTGTCGGCGACCGAGAGCGCGAATATGAACCCCGCACAGACCGCCTGCACATCAAAGGCGGCTCCGCGCCTCATTCCGAGGCGGGCTTGCACCTTTGCCGCTGTAGCGGGAAACGTGTGGTCAGGGGTCGCGGTGGCAAGAACGAGAAGGTCGAGATCGCTGCCGCTCATTCCCGCACTGCTAAGCGCCCGGTCCGCCGCGCGGACAGCCAAGTCGGAGGTCAGCTCGCCCGGGGCGGCGACCCGGCGCTCGCCGATACCGGTGCGCTGGCGAATCCACTCATCCGAGGTATCGAGACGACTCGCGAGCTCGTGATTCGTGACAACTCGTTCCGGCAGATAGGCGCCGCACCCGGCGACCTGGGATCGTACTGTCATCGACCGCGCGTCTAGAGAGCCGCCGCCTCGGGCGCGGGCTGCGCCTCGCTGAGGCGGGCGAGATCAATGCGGATTTTATCGAGAAAGCCGTTCACCTTCAGATCGATAGCTACCCCGATCGCGTTGGCGAAGCCGAAAGCATCGGCCGAACCGTGGCTCTTTACGGCGATGCCGTTCAAACCCAGGAACATCGCGCCGTTGTAGCGACGTGGATCGGAGCGCAACCGGAGGTTCCTGAGCGCGCGGCGCGCGAAAATATAGCCAATACGCGCCATCAACGAGTGACGGAACGCCGCCTCGAGGAATTCGCTGAAGAGCTTCGCGGTACCCTCTGCCGTCTTGACCGCGACATTGCCGGTAAAGCCGTCGGTGACGACAACGTCGACCGTCCCAGCTGTGATATCATCGCCTTCGACAAACCCGTAAAAGCGAATCGGTGTCATCGTCATACGCAGCCGCGCACTTGCCTCACGAACAGCATCGTTCCCCTTCAAATCCTCCGCACCGACATTGAGAAGGCCGACAGTCGGTTCGACCAGTCCGAGGACGGTGCGCGCGAAAACGTCGCCCATCAGGGCGAATTGCACCAGATTCTCGGCATCGCATTCGATGTTGGCGCCGAGATCGAGCATTACGGTCTCGCCGCGCTGGGTCGGGAAGAAGGACGCGATTGCAGGACGGTCGATCCCCGGCAACATCTTGAGAGCTATTTTTGCCATCGCCATCAGTGCGCCGGTGTTTCCGGCCGACACGACGCCGTCCGCGCGCCCCTCGGCTACCGCATCGATAGCCAGGCGCATGCTCGATTGCCGCCCGGCCCGGAGCGCGAGCGACGGCTTCGCATCGGCGGCCACGACCTCGCTCGTATGGAACATCGTTGCCGCTTCGCGAAGCGCCGGCAGCTTCGCAAGAAGCGGGCGGACCACCTCTTCGGCGCCGAACAGCAGGTACCGAACGCCCGGATGCCGTTGCAGCGCGATCTCAGCGCCTTTCAGCACGATAGCCGGGGCACCGTCACCGCCCATTGCATCCAGAGCGATCGTGATGCCGTCGCTCACGTTGCGCGACCCCGCAGACGCAGTTTCCGGTCAGGCGGCTTCCGTTGGCCCGGCGACTACTTGACGCCCATCGTAATACCCGCAAGACGGGCATAGGTGGTGCGGGCGCTTCAGTTCGCCACAATTCGGGCACTCGCCATAGGCGGCGGGCTTCAGCGCGTGGTGCGAGCGTCGCATGTTGCGGCGCGACGGCGAGGTTTTCTTTTTCGGAACAGCCATGGAGTGCTTGCTTTCACGAGAACCGACGCAAAAAACGCCCGGTAATTAGCCCAAAAACAGAAGGCGCGGCAACTGCCATGCACCCGCCCCGCGACATCGCCAAGTTTCAGGACTCAGTAGGCCGCCGCAGGGGTGCGAGTGATGCGAACGGACCGGCGCTCGGCATTTCTGCGAACTCGATTTCCATGCTCGCTGCCGAATCGCGGGGGAAGAGCGGCAGTGCTAGCGACAGCTCCTGTGCTACCGCCTCTCCGATGTCGATCGCGTCGCCTACCAACGGCTCAAACGCCACCTCGTCAACGCCCGACGCGATTTCCCGCGCTTCCTCTTCGGGTGGACCATAAACCAGGAAGAAGCGATCGGAAATTACGCCCGCGACCGGCTCGAGAGTGACAACGCAGGACTGCACGAACTCAGCCTCAAAGGAGGCTTCCAATCGGATGACCTCGCCGCCGCTTTCTCGGTAGAGATCGACCGTTGCCGTCAGACGGTCGAGAGACAGAAGATCGAAGCGCCCGGAGAGCCTCTCCCGTTCATCGGGTGTCGCCTCGATTCGTTGCCGGAAGGGCTGGGGACCGATTCGATCGAGCCGAACAAGACGGGAAAATTCTGGCATCGCGTCCGCCATCATGAGGACCAGCCATGGAGCGCGCCGCTTCGCGGAACGCCCATCGCCCGGCGGTCCCCGGGGTCGTTGACAATAAACCGCGCTCGGCTACAACTTAGGGGCAGAAATGGGCGCCACCCCGGCGTATTTCAACAGGATAGCGGTCGTGTGTCCGATGTACCACTGGCGAGCTGCTCCCCTTCGGTGTCTGTCTTTCGTTTTTGCGGTCCCCGGTATCGCAATGCTCGCGGGTTGTGCGCCTACGGTCGAACAACGCGGCAATCTGCCAACGCCGGAAAAGCTCGCCGAGGTCAAACCGGGCGTCACAAGTAAGGACGAGGTGATAAAAGTACTCGGCTCACCCTCGAGCGTCAGTATTTTCAATGACAAGTCCTGGTATTATATAAGTCGGCGAACGGGCCAAACCGCTTTCTTCGAACCTGATGTACTGGACCAACAAGTATATATCGTCAGCTTTGACGACCAAGGGGTTGTCAAGACAGTCGATCACAAAGGGGTACAGGACGCGAGAGCGATCGATCCGGTTCCCCGAGCGACCCCGGCACCTGGCCGGGAACTCACCTTCCTCGAGCAGGTGATCGGCAACGTCGGAAAATTCAACAATGCAGGCGCGAGCAAAGGCAGCAGCGGCGGCAGCGGTAGTGGCACCACCGGCCCCACCGGCAGACCACCGAGCTGACGAGGCGGCGGGTCGGACGACGATGGATCCCGTTCACCCGGCCCATTTCGCAAGGATCGCGAGCAACAGCAGCGCGACGATGTTGGTGATCTTGATCATCGGATTGATCGCGGGACCCGCGGTATCCTTGTAGGGATCGCCGACGGTATCTCCGGTCACCGCAGCTTTGTGGGGCTCGGAACCCTTGCCGCCGTGGTGGCCTTCCTCGATGTATTTCTTGGCATTGTCCCACGCACCACCGCCCGAAGTCATCGATATGGCGACAAAAATGCCGGTCACGATGGTGCCGAGCAGCATAGCGCCGAGCGCACTGAATGCAGCCGAGCGCCCCGCGATCAGCGCGATTACGATGTAGAGGGCGATCGGCGCCAGCACAGGCAGCAACGATGGCACGATCATCTCACGGATCGCCGCCCGGGTCAGCAGATCGACGGCGAGCCCGTAATCCGGCTTAGCTTCACCCTGCATGATGCCCGGGATCTCACGGAACTGGCGGCGCACCTCGACGACGACCGAGCCGGCCGCTCGGCCGACTGCGGTCATGCCGAGCGAGGCAAAGAGGTAAGGCAGCAACCCGCCGATGAAGAGCCCGATCACGACGTAAGGGTCTTGTAGCCCGAAATGAACATCGAGGGTGGGGAAGTAGTGTTTGAGATCTTCGGTGTAGGCGGCGAAGAGCACGAGCGAGGCGAGCCCGGCGGACCCGATCGCGTAACCCTTGGTCACCGCCTTGGTCGTGTTGCCGACGGCATCGAGCGCGTCGGTTGTGCGCCGCACCTCGCGCGGCAGGTCGGCCATCTCGGCGATGCCGCCCGCGTTGTCGGTGACCGGACCGTAGGCATCGAGCGCCACGATCATGCCGGCGAGCGCCAGCATCGTCGTCGCCGCAACCGCGATCCCGAACAGCCCGGCGATCATGAACGACACGATGATGCCGACGCAGATCACGACAACCGGTAGTGCGGTCGCCTCCATCGATACGGCAAGGCCTTGGATCACGTTTGTGCCGTGCCCAGTCGTCGAGCTGAGCGCAATGCTGCGCACCGGACGGTAGGTTGTCGCCGTATAGTACTCGGTGATCCAGACGATGAAACCGGTGACGGCCAAGCCGACGATCGCGCAGAGCCACAATCCGACCCCGGTCACTTCCGCACCGGTCGTCATCCTCAGCGGGTCCGAAAAGCCGAAGAGCCAATAGATCACCAGGGCGATCGCCACAACCGACAGAATTCCGGTCGCGATGAGCCCCTTGTAGAGTGCCTTCATGATTCCGTTATCGGGGCCCAGCCGGACAAAGAAAGTACCGATCACCGATGTGGCAATGCACACCGCACCGATCGCGAGCGGCAGCAACAGCATGTTGTCGCGCAGCGGCGGGGGAAAAAAGATGTTGGCGAGCAACATCGTCGCGACGATCGTCACCGCATAGGTCTCGAACAGATCCGCCGCCATGCCAGCGCAATCGCCGACGTTATCCCCGACATTGTCGGCGATAACCGCAGGGTTGCGCGGATCGTCTTCGGGGATGCCGGCCTCGACCTTGCCGACGAGATCGGCGCCGACATCGGCACCCTTGGTGAAAATGCCGCCACCAAGACGGGCGAAGATCGAGATCAGCGAGGCCCCGAAGCTCAACGCCACCATGGCCTCCAGCACCGGACGCAGATCCTCGCCGGGCATGGTTGCGCGCAAGACGAAATAATAAATTCCAACGCCGAGCAAGCCAAGCCCGACCACGAGCAGGCCGGTGACCGCGCCGGCCTTGAAGGCGATGTCGAGCCCCGCCTTGAGGCCGCTGCGGGCGGCTTGCGCCGTCCTGACATTGGCGCGCACCGAGACATTCATCCCGATATAGCCGGCCGCTGCCGACAATACCGCCCCAATCAGATAGCCGAATGCGACACGCACTCCGAGAGCCACGCCGAGCACGATCAGCACGACGATCCCGACAATGGCAATCGCGCGGTATTGACGGTTGAGATAGGCACGCGCGCCGACCAGCACCGCGCCGGAAATCTCCTGCATCCGGGCAGACCCGGCATTGGCCGTCAGCACCTGACGGCTGGTGACCAAGCCGTAAAGCAATGCCAAAATCCCGCAGGCAATGACGAGAAAGTACGCAGCAGACATCGGAAAGTTTCCCTCGCTCCGAGCCAAGTCAAAATGTAGAAACCTCACCATTCCCGACGCGTGGGAGCAGGTCAGATTCCCGAACATGCCAGAAGAGCATTCGCCCGGCAACCATACCGTCGCCGGCTTACAGCCCCGCCGGCGGTATCTGATGCGGGCTTGCGGATCCTACGACTTGTGGTTGTCCGGCATATGCCGGCCCGCTGCACCTGCAGCGGGTCTGCAGCGGGAACTCCTCTTCAGGTTGAAAGGCGCAATTTCCGTCAGATCGCCGTTCGGAAGCCTCGGTCGCGCACCTGCGGCGGTTTCACCCGCACCACCTCAATCCTGTGTGCTCCCGCTTTGGCCACCGACCACCAAGCGCCGCAATCAGCCTTAAGTCGGTTATGCCAATATAGCAATTTTTGATGCATGCTACAATTGGTAATTGCTGTACTACCTGGTCAAGCGAGTACCCTAGAAATGCTGATAGCCGGCGGCCTCTACCGTGATCGTTTGTCCCGCCTCGTCGATGACGCGTATGCCTGCTCCAGCGTCGATCCGACCGATCATCGTGATCGGCACGCCGAGCTTTGCAGGCAAGGCGGCGATCGTTTCGGCGGCATCGCTGGCGGCGCTGAATAGCAACTCGTAATCGTCGCCTCCGGTCGCCAGACGCAAACGGATATCGGGTTGGGCAGCAAGGAGGAGCCGAGCTGCGGGCGACAGCGGCAGCCGCCCCAGGTCGACGACCGCGCCGACGCGCGAGGTCTCGCAAATATGGCCGAGGTCCGCGAGCAAACCGTCCGAGACATCGATCATTGCGTGCGCGGTCCCGGCGAGGCGCTGACCGAGCTCGACGCGCGGCTCGGGAACTTGGAAGCGGGCAATCAAGGCAGCCCGATGCTCGGCCGGCAATTCGGGAAAAGCGCCACCGCGCGCCCCGAGCCCGAGGAAGGAGTCGCCGATCGTGCCGGAAACCCAAACGAGGTCGCCGGGCTGCGCACCGCTGCGCCGGACCTCCATGCCCGCCGCCACCTCGCCGATCGCGGTCAGGGAGAACGAAGCGGGTCCTGGCGTCGCGACGGAGTCACCGCCCAAGAGATCGACCCCGAACCGTCGCTGGTCCTCCTCGAGACCCCTGGCGAACTCGGCGATCCAGTTTGCGCCGACCGCCGCAGGGAGCGCCGTGGTCAGCAAATAGTGCAACGGTCGCGCGCCCATCGCCGCGAGATCGGACAGATTGACGCGCAGCAGTTTGCGTGCGACGAGATCGGGCGGATCGTCCGGCAGATAGTGAACACCCTCGACGATCGCGTCAGCGGTAACCACCAACCTCCGCCCGCCCTGGCAATCGACGAGCGCCGCGTCGTCGAGCAGACCAAGTCCCCCGGGCCCGGCGAGTGGCGCGTAGAACCGCCGGATCCGCTGAAATTCGCTGAGGGCTTCCCGGACCATGGTGATCAAAGCTCGTCCGCCCGCAGCGTACGCGCCAGTCGGTCGAGGACGCCGTTCGCGAGGGCGGGCTCCTTGCCGGTAAAGAACGCGTAGGCGATAGCGGTGTATTCGCTGAGTATGACGCGCGGCGGCACATCCGCCCGATGCACAAGCTCGAAGGCCGCGGCCCGCAGGATCGCGCGAAGTACTGAGTCGAGTCTCGCTAAGGGCCAATCGGGGGTCAAAGCGGCCGAAATCTCGGTGTCGAGCCGTTCCTGATCGGCGGCGGTCCGGCGGACGATATCGGCAAACAAAGCGGGATCGGCCTCGCCCAGCTGGTCGCCGTCGATCTCTCGCCCGAAACGGTGCCGGATGAACTCGCGAACGACTGCCTCTGGCTCGGCCTCGGGGTTCGCCTCGAGCTGGTAGAGCGCCTGGACTGCCGTCAGCCGGGCGACGCTGCGTCGCCGGCTGCCGCCGCGCTGGCGATCCTCGCCGTCGGTCGAGACGGTCACTTGCCGTTCTCGGCCAGACGCCGCTTCAGCTCGACCATCGCCAGGCAGGCGCGCGCTGCAGCACCGCCGTGGTCGCGCCCGTCAGGCGCGGCGCGGGCTAATGCCTGGGTCTCGTTCTCGACCGTCAGAATGCCGTAGCCAATTGCGAGGCCATCACGGGTCGCCAAGTCCTGCAGGCCACGCGCGCTCTCGGCGCAGATGTGGTCGTAATGGGTGGTCTCCCCGCGAATCACGCAGCCGAGTGCGACGAACCCATCGAACCGATCGCTCGCCCGCGCGGCAAAGCCGATCGCCGCGGGGATCTCGAACGCGCCCGGAACCTGCAAGCTTTCGTGGGTAACGCCGGCTGCCGCAAGAGCGCGCTCGGCGCCACGACGAAGCTCGACGGCGATATGGGCGTAATAAGGCGCCGCGACGACCAGAATGTGAGGAGGTTGGCTCATGGCGTAGGCCGGAGAAGCCGTGCGACGTAACGGGCGATCAGGTCGATTTCCAGGTTCATCTGCTGTCCGGGCTGCGCCTGTCCAAACGTCGTGCAGGAAAGGGTATGGGGGATGATATTGACGCCAAAGCGGTCTTGGGCCAACTCGTTGACGGTGAGGCTCACCCCGTCGAGCGCCACTGATCCCTTTGACGCGATAAAGGGCGCCAGCTCTACCGGTACTTCCACAACAAAGCGCACCGATTCGGCCTCGGATCGACGCTCGACGATCCGCGCCAGTCCGTCGACATGGCCCAAAACGAGGTGCCCGCCGAGCTCGTCGCCGAGCCGCAAAGATCGCTCGAGATTGACCGGCATGCCCACCTCCCACCGCCCGAGTGTTGTGCATGCCAAAGTCTCGAGGGACGCCTGAACCGAGAATGCTCCCGGCTCGACCGCCACAACGGTGAGGCACGCTCCAGAGCAGGCGATCGACGCGCCGATAGGGATGGCCGAGATGTCAAAAGCTGTCGCTATCGTCAGATCGAGAAGATCGCCGCGGCACAGGCGCTGTACCCTACCCAGGTCGGTGATGATGCCGGTAAACATGTTGGGTAGGCTACGGGTCTATCCGGGAATTTTCCAGGGCCTCATCGTCCCCGAAGGTTATCAGCCCCGGAGGCGAGGTCGGCCGTGCCGTGATTTATTATTTGCGGACCCGGAAGATCGTCAGCACGTCCGCACCGACCGTTTCCATCGACACGCGCTCAAGTCCCGGCGCGTCGGCTAGCTCGGCGAGGCCGAAGCCGCCAATCGCCGGAATGCCGTCGCCGCCAATCAGCAGCGGAGCATGGACCCAGGCGAGGCGGTCGATGAGCCCGGCACGGAAGAGGGCCGCGGCGAGCCTGGCTCCTCCTTCGACGAGGAGCCGGGTGATGCCGCGCTCACCGAGCGCGACGAGAGCTGCGGCGAGATCAATCTGCCCCTCGGCGTCGCAACCAACGTCGATCAGGGTCACCCCGCTGTCGAGGAATGCGGCGCGCCGGCCCGGATCAGCCGAGCGCAAAGCCAAGACCCAGGTTGGCACACGACGCGCCTCGGCAATGAGGCGCGTTGTCGGCGGAACCCGCAAGTGACGGTCGATCACGACCCGCACCGGCGATTGCTGGCTCAGTCCGGGCAGCCGGCAAGTCAGCTGGGGATTGTCTGCAACGACGGTGCCCGTGCCGACCATGATCGCGTCGTGACTGGCGCGCATTGCGTGGGCGCGCTCGCGCGCCGGGGGTCCGGTGATCCACTGGCTCTCGCCACTTGCGGTCGCGATTCGGCCGTCGAGCGAGGTGCCGAGCTTCAGGGTGACGAGCGGCCGGCCGAGCCTTAGGCGGCTCAGGAAACCGGCGTTGACCTCGGCCGCCTCCTCGGCGCAAAGACCGGTCTCGACCGCGAGCCCGGCGTCCCGCAATCGCCGGAGCCCCTCGCCCGCGACGCGAGGATCGGGGTCCTCGAGAGCGACGACCACTCGCCGTACTCCGGCTTTGATCAGCGCATCGACGCAAGGGGGAGTACGGCCCCAGTGGCAACATGGCTCGAGACTGACATAGGCTGAGGCGCCGCGCGCCGCCTCCCCCGCTCGCCGCAGCGCCTCGGTCTCACCATGCGGTCGGCCGCCGGGCTGCGTCCAGCCGCGTCCGACGACCCGGGCGTTACTGACGATGACGCACCCGACCGCCGGGTTCGGCCAAACTGTGCCGAGACCGCGGCGAGCAAGCGCCAGAGCGGTGCGCATCGCCCAGTGGTCGAAACCGGGCCGACCGGCAGAACTGGCCCGCGCGGCTCCCGCTTCAGTCGCCATCCGCCGCGATCCGCCCGACAAAGTCGCCAAAATCCTTGGCTTCGCGAAAGTTGCGGTAGACCGAGGCGAAACGGATGTAAGCGACCTGATCGAGGCTCGCCAACGCCTCCATGACAAAGCCCCCGATCACATCGCTCGGTATGTCGGTCTCGCCCGAACTCTCCAGCTGCCGCACCAGCGAATTGATAATCCGCTCTACTCGCTCAGGTTCGAACGGCCGCTTGCGCAGTGCAATATAAATTGAGCGAGCAAGCTTATCTCGGTCGAAAGGTTCGCGCTGGCCGCTTTTCTTTATCACCGTTAATTCGCGCAGCTGGACGCGCTCGAAGGTCGTAAACCGTGCCCCGCAACTCGGGCAGAAGCGGCGACGCCGAATCGCACCGCGATCGTCGGTCGGTCGAGAATCCTTTACTTGGGTATCGTCGGCTCCGCAAAACGGACAGCGCATCCCACTTCCTCCGCGTTCTTCGGTCGCCCCGATGCGGGGAGCGACGCTACTTCTGCCGCTCGGCGAACTCCCCGCATTTCGGGTAGATCGGAAAACGTGCGCAAAGCTCCTGGACCTTCGCGCGCACGCAGGCTTCCGCCGCGCCGGTATCGCGAGACTGCGTCGCGAGCGCGTGCAACGTCTCGACGATGCATTCCCCAACGACCTGGAACTCAGCTTGTCCGAAGCCGCGCGTCGTTGCCGCAGGCGAGCCCAAACGAACGCCCGAGGTCACGGCAGGCTTTTCCGGGTCGAACGGAACTCCGTTCTTGTTGCAGGTCATGCCGGCTCGCTCGAGGCTCTTCTCGGCGTCTCGGCCGGTGATTCTCATGGACCGGAGATCCACCAGCATCAGGTGCGAGTCGGTCCCGCCGGAGACGATCTCCAGCCCCGCCTGCTCAAGGGTGGCAGCAAGCGCTTTGGCGTTTGCCACGACCGCACTCGCGTATTGCCTGAACGCGGGCTGCAGAGCCTCGTGCAATGCGACCGCCTTCGCGGCGATCACATGCATCAGCGGACCGCCCTGCAGCCCCGGAAAGACTGCAGCGTTGATTTTCCTGCCGATCTCTCCGTCATTAGCGAGGATTAGACCACCCCTCGGCCCTCGCAGCGTTTTGTGTGTGGTCGTCGTGACGATGTGTGCGTGCGGCAGGGGGGTCGGGTAGGCGTCGCCGGCTACCAGCCCGGCGAAATGCGCCATGTCGACCATCAGATAGGCGCCGACACGATCAGCAATTGCGCGAAACCGGCCGAAATCGATAATGCGCGAATAGGCGCTGCCTCCGGCGATAATCAGCCTCGGGCGGTGCGTCTCGGCCAGGCGCTCGACTTCATCGAAGTCGATCCGCCCGTCTTCGCGCCGGACACCATAGGAAATCGCGTTGAACCATTTGCCGGACAGGTTTGGCTGGGCCCCATGCGTCAGGTGGCCGCCCGCGGCAAGCGCCATACCGAGGATGGTGTCGCCGGGCTGCAGCAGCGCCAGGAATACCGCCTGGTTCGCCTGAGCCCCGGAATGCGGCTGGACATTGGCGAACGCGCAGTCAAACAGCCGCTTGGCGCGGTCGATCGCCAGAATTTCGGCGGCGTCGGCGAATTCGCAACCGCCATAATAGCGGCGACCGGGGTAGCCTTCGGCATATTTGTTGGTTAGGACGGAACCTTGCGCCTCCAGCACGGCTCGCGAGACGATATTCTCGCTGGCGATCAGCTCGATCTGCCATTGTTGGCGTTCGCGCTCGTGATCGATCGCCGCGGCCAGCTCGGGATCCGCCTCCGACAGATCGCAAGAAAAAAAACCGTCCGCGACGGACCCTGGCGAAGAGCGTATAGCTGAGACCATCGCAGACCACAGTTGAGCCAGAGGATCGGCCACGCCCCGTTTGCACCCAGCCTGGGGAACGAGATCGCGACCGCCGACCTTCTACCAGATCTCGATCGGAGATACCAGTCTGCTACTATAAATCGCGTCCGGGGAAAGCGGAGCCTCATCATCGCTTGACCGGGGCAAAGGCGGTCCGCTCAACCACATGTTAACTATCGCAATTCCAGCCACCGCTGGCGCACACAAGTCGTTATTAGGGCGGTGACATGGCGATTACTATCGGAACTCATAAGTAACAGTTGACAGATGAAACCCCCGCTGCGACTATGAACGTTAGGTTGAACTTTTTAGAACAAAATGAGGCGACAGATGGCAGAAGTGGTGGCGCCGAAGCTGGCGGAGGAAGAATTGCTGCGGATGACGGCGGATGTGGTCTCGGCTTATGTCAGCAACAATGCGTTGCCCACGACGCAACTGGCCGAGATCATCAATGCCGTCTACAGCTCTTTGAAAGGGCTCGAGGGCCAGGTGGCGCAACCACAACTCGAGCCGGCTAAACCGGCGGTGCCGATTCGAAAATCGGTGACCCCTGAATTCCTTATCTGCCTCGAGGACGGCAAGAAACTGAAGATGCTGAAGCGGCATCTGCGGTCGACCTATAATATGACGCCGGACGAATACCGTGTAAAATGGGGGCTCGCGCCGGATTATCCGATGGTTGCGCCAAACTACGCCGCGCGCCGCTCTGAATTCGCCAAGAAGATCGGGTTGGGGCGCGGAACGGGCCGGCTGTCGCCGCGCGCGAAAAGATCTTGAAAGCGCAGGATGGCTCGTCGCCTGCGTCAGCGGCTAAGGGTGTCGCGGGCTGACGGGGGCGCCGTCTACATCTCCGCGTATTTTCCGGCCTTCCAAATGTAGAAGACATATTTCGGGTCGGTGACGTCGCCCTTTTTATCCCAGCTCAGCGGCCCGATAACGGTGTCGACCGTCATCGACTTTAGCGCCTTTGACAGATCATCGAGCTTTACCGACTTCGCCTTTTCCGCCGCCGCGGCAAACGCCTGGATCGCCGCGTAGGTGTAAAGAGTGTAGCCCTCAGGGTTGTATGGCGGCGTTTCGGCCATGAACTTGTCGACCACAGCCTTGGCCGCCGGCACGCTACGGGGATCGGGCGGAAAGGTCATCAGCGTGCCTTCGCCCGCCGGCCCGGTGATTTTCCAGAACTCTTCGGTGACCAGCGCATCGGCACCGATGAGCTGCGCCCGCAAGCCCTGATCGCGCGCCTGCCGGACGATCAGCCCGGCCTCGGTCTGGTAGCCGCCAAAATAGATCACGTCGATGTTCGCCTGCTTCATCTTGCTGATCAGCGCCGAGAAGTCCTTGTCGCCCGCAGTGATCGCTTCATACATCGCATCCTTCAGGCCGGCCGCATTCATCGCCTTCTTGGTCTCGTCGGCGATCCCTTTTCCGTAGGCGGTCTTGTCATGGACGATCGCCACGTTCTTCCCTTTGAAGTGCTCGGCGAGATACTTGCCGGCGACCCCGCCCTGCACATCGTCGCGGCCGCAAGCCCGGAACACGTTGTTCCAGCCTTTCCTCGCCGCATCATCGGTCAAGGCCGGGTTTGTCGAGGCCGGCGTCATCTGCAAAACACCCGCCTCATTGTAGACGGCAGAGGCGGGAATTGACGAAGAGGAGCAGTAGTGGCCGGCGACGAACACTGCCTTTTTCCCGACCACGTCGTTCGCCGCGGCAACCGCCTGCTTGGGGTCGCACGCATCGTCTGCGAGGATGAGATTGAGCTTCTTCCCGAGTACTCCGCCCTTGGCGTTGATGTCGGCAACGGCCATTTTGGCACCGCGCGTCATCTGCTCGCCGAGAGCAGCATTCGAGCCGGTAATCGGTCCGACGACCGCAATTGCGATGTCCTGCGCCCTAGCGGCACCGGCACCAAATGCGAGCGCAATCGCCAAGATGATGCGTAGAGCAGAACGTTGCATCAAAACCCCCTCCGGCCGGCATCGCGTTGCGGGAAGTGTAGCATGGGCGGGCGGGACAGGCGAACGTATCACCCGCCGGCGAGGACACTGAGTCATCGCCGGCCGCCTTCGAGATAGGCGGCGCGCACCTCCGGGTTAGCCAACAGCTCGGGCCCGGTTCCGCCAAGAATGATTCGGCCGGTCTGCATGACGTAACCGCGATCGGCGAGGCGAAGCGCGTGATGGGCGTTCTGCTCCACCAGGAGCACGGTCACCCGCTCGCGCTCATTGATTCCCCGAATCGCGTCGAAGATCTGTTTGACAACGAGCGGCGCCAAGCCGAGCGAGGGCTCGTCGAGCAGCAGCAGCCGCGGCCGGCTCATCAACGCCCGGGCGATAGCCAGCATCTGTTGTTCGCCGCCGGAAAGGGTGCCGCCGCGCTGCTTCTGGCGCTGCCCGAGGATCGGAAACAGCGCAAAGGCCCGCGCGAGATCCTCCTCGAACCAAGCCGGTTCGGCGATCGACGCGCCGATCTTGAGGTTCTCGAGCACCGTCATGCGCGGGAAGATCCGCCGGCCCTCGGGGACCTGCGCGATGCGAAGCCGCACGATTTCGAAGGTCGACAGCCGGGTGATGTCGCGCCCTTCGAACCGGATCTCCCCGCGGGCCGCCTGCGGCCGGCCGCAAAGCGTCATCAGCAGGGTCGATTTTCCGGCCCCATTGGCGCCGATCAAGGCCACGATCTCGCCGGTGCTGATTTCGAGATCGACCCCTCGGAGCGCCTCGATATTGCCGTACCGAGCGTGGACCCCGAATACCTTTAGCACGGCGCACGCGGAATGCCGAGATCGGCGAAGGCTTCCTCGAGGAGCGTAGCGGCTTCGTCTTCGCCGAGATACGCCTTGATGACATTTGGGTCGGCACGTACTTCGGCCGGAGTTCCGTCGGCGATCTTACGTCCGTAGTCGAGCACGATGATGTGATCGGAAATCCCCATCACAACGCTCATGTCGTGCTCGATCAGCAGGATCGTGATCCCCTCCTCGGCGCGGATCGCGAGCAGCAGCTCGTTGAGCTCGGCCGATTCACGCGGGTTGAGGCCAGCGGCAGGCTCGTCGAGGCACAGCAATGCCGGGTCGGTGCACAGCGCTCGCGCAATCTCCAGACGGCGCTGGGCACCGTAAGGTAGCGCTCCCGCCGCCCAATCGGCGCGCTCGGTCAGGCCGAACTTGTCCAGCCAATGACGTGCCCGCTCGATCGCCGCCCGCTCCGCCGAACGGTAGCGCGGAAGGCCCAGCAGACCCGCCATCGAAAACACGCTCGCTCGCATCAGGACGTCGTGCTGCGCGACGATCAGGTTTTCGAGAACCGTCATCCCGGCAAAGAGGCGGATGTTTTGGAAAGTACGAGCAACACCGGCCTGGCGGGCGATGCTTAGCCCGTCGATCCGCTCGAGCAGCAGGATTTCGCGGTTGACATGCATCGCGAGACGACCGGCGCTCGGTCTGTAAAAGCCGGTCAGGCAATTGAAGACCGTCGTCTTGCCGGCCCCGTTTGGTCCGATCAGAGCGGTGATCTCGCGCGGATAGGCGGCGAAGGAAAGATCGGAAATCGCGACGAGGCCGCCAAAGCGCATCGTCAGATGCTCGACGGCGAGCAACGGCTGACGGCCCTCGGAGAGGCCCGTCACGTCGAGGAAGGCCGGGCGCCGAGGCGCAGCGAAGGCTCGCGGTGCGCCAAGAGCCCACGCGGGCGCCATACCATGATCGCGACCATGGCTGCGCCAAAGATCAGCATGCGGAACTCGGCGAACGCGCGGCCGAATTCGGGCAGAGTGACCAGCAGGATCGCAGCGAGGACGACTCCCATCTGGCTCCCCATGCCGCCGAGCACGACGATTGCGAGGATCGTCGCCGATTCGGTAAAGGCGAAACTCTCGGGGCTGATGAACCCTTGCCGCGTCGCAAAAAAACAGCCGGCCAAGCCGCCGAGCATCGCGCCGATGCCAAACGCGGAAAGCTTGACGTTGGTCGGGTTGATGCCGAGCGCGCGGCAGGCGACCTCATCCTCGCGCAAGGCTTCCCAGGCGCGTCCGATCGGCAGCCGGCGGAGCCGCAAGGTGAACAGATTGGTGACGAGCGCCAATGTCAGAATGACAAAATAGATGAAGATGACACGCTGGTCGGGGGAGAATTCGAGCCCGAAAAACTGGTGGAAGGTTGTGACACCTTCGGGAGCCGAGCGGGCGAAGGGCAGACCAAGGAAGGACGGCCGTGGGATGTCCGAGATCCCGTTCGGTCCGCCGGTGACCGGCGACCAGTTCAGCAGCACGATGCGGATGATCTCGCCAAAGCCGAGGGTGACGATCGCGAGATAATCGCCGCGCAAGCGCAGCACCGGAAATCCCAGGATGACCCCGAAGCTCGCCGCTACCAGGCCCGAGAACGGCAGCGCCTCCCAAAACGTAAAGCCGAGGTCGCGCGCCAAGAGGGCGAAAGTATAGGCGCCGACGGCGTAAAACGCGACGTAGCCGAGATCGAGCAGACCGGCGAGCCCGACGACGACATTGAGCCCCCAGCCGAGCATCACGTAAATCAGCACCGTGGTGCCGAGGTCGATCAGGTAGCGCGACGAAAACGGCAAGAACGGCAGGGCGACGGCCAAGGCGATGCCTGCGAGGGTGATCGGCAGCATCCGGCGACGGGCCCAGGCTGCGAGCCGGGTAAAAGCAGTCTCGCGGCTCCATTCGCGGCGATGACGCAACCGTTGCGGCAGGCGGAGCGCCAACCTGCCGGCAAAGACCGCCGCGGCGATGATCGCCACCCAATCGAAACGCGTGCGGATGCCGAGCGCGCCGCCGCCGATGTCGTAAGTCTGCAGCCCGATCAGCGGCAGGCCGAGGAGTGCCGCGACCAGCGCCGCCAGGATCGCGTCCTTGAGATATGATACCCACTCGGAGGCCGACCGCTCCGGGCCCTCGACGGCGAGCCCGGAGGCGGCGGTCATCACACCTTTTCCAGCTCGGGCCGGCCGAGCAGCCCGGTCGGGCGCAAGACCAGCACGAGGATCAGCACCACGAAGACCGAGACGTCCTTGTACTCGACCGAGAAATAGCCCGACCAGAAGGCTTCGATCAGCCCGATCAGAACGCCTCCGAGAACCGCTCCCGGCAGCGAGCCGATGCCGCCCAGAACCGCAGCGGTAAATGCCTTCACGCCGGCAAGAAATCCGATAAAGAAATCGACCACGCCATAATAAAGGGTGACCATCAACCCGGCGACGGCAGCAAGTGCAGCACCCATCACAAAGGTTGTCGAGATCACCCGGTCGACATCGATGCCAAGCAATGCCGCCATCTGCATATCCTGTTCGCAGGCGCGCTGCGCGCGGCCGAGCGACGTGGCTGCTATGAGGGCGGTGAACCCGGCCATCAGCACCAGCGTCGTCAACATGATCAAGAGCTGCAGATAACTGAGGCGGACGGCGAAACCGCCGCTCTCGAATACGGTGAAGCCGCCTTGGACCAGCGGCGGCATCGGCTTGGCCCGGGCGCCTTGCAGGATCTGCACGTAATTCTGCAGAAAGATCGAGGTGCCGATCGCCGAGATCAGCGGGGCCAGTCGGGGAGATCCCCGCAGGGGCCGGTAAGCTACGCGTTCGACGGCCCAACCATAGATCGCGGTGAACAGCATCGTCGTCAGCAAGACCAGTGCCAGCGCGAGCGGAACATAACTGATGCCGGCGAGCCCCAGCACCAGAAAGGCGATGATCGAGATGAAGGCGCCGATCATGTAGATCTCGCCATGGGCGAAATTGATCATGCCGATGATGCCGTACACCATCGTGTAGCCGATCGCGATCAACCCGTAGATCGACCCCAAAGTGAGGCCGTTGATCAGCTGTTGCAGAAAATATGCCATCCTCGTGCCGATAGCGCCCCCTGCCCTGCCCCGCTTCGCTCGAAAGTATGCAGAACGACCGGCGACCCGCAAGCCGACCGCGCTGTTGACCCACAGAGCCGCCGCCTGGGCTGTATTCAGCCATCACCCCACGGTTGAGCCGAAGATTAACTGATGCTGCACCTGCAGCGAATCTGCAGCAAAAGTCTCCCGCTGGTTGCAATGGCTGCCGCTTTCCGTCGAGAAACCTGCCTGAAACCGGGCGTTTCCACGATCGGTTTGATAATCTGCATTATGAATCGGGCAATTTCTGGGTCGAATTGCCAACCGCGGCCGAATTGATTCCTTAACGGGGTCGGGCGCATATAGTCGCGACCCACCCGCTCCTACCCGAGAGCCTCGATGACCAGTAATATCGCGCACGCCCGACCTTCCTCCGTTTCCGCCGAGAGCGGCTTCGATTGGACCGACCCATTGCTCCTCGACGACGCGTTGAGCGAGGAGGAACGGATGGTGCGCGACAGCGCCCACGCCTATTGCCAGGAGAAGCTCTTTCCGCGGGTGCTCGAAGCCAATCGGCACGAGCGTTTCGACCGCGAGATCATGACCGAGATGGGAGCGCTCGGGTTTCTCGGGGCGACGATCGAGGGCTATGGCTGCGCTGGGGTGAATTACGTCTCATACGGGTTGATCGCGCGCGAGGTCGAGCGCGTCGATAGCGGCTATCGCTCGGCGATGAGCGTGCAGTCGAGCCTCGTCATGCATCCGATCTACGCCTTCGGCAGCGAGGACCAGCGGCAGAAATACCTCCCCAAGCTCGCGTCAGGCGAATGGGTCGGCTGCTTTGGCCTGACCGAGCCCGATCATGGTTCCGACCCCGCCGGCATGACGACACGGGCGAGGGCGGCGCCGGGCGGCTATCGCCTCCGCGGCGCAAAGATGTGGATCACCAACGCGCCGATCGCCGATGTGCTCGTCGTCTGGGCCAAGACCGAAGACGAGGTGATCCGCGGCTTCATCCTCGAAAAGGGCATGAAGGGGCTCAGCGCGCCGAAGATTGAGGGCAAGTTCAGCCTGCGCGCATCGGCCACCGGCGAGATCGTGATGGACGAGGTGTTCGTCCCCGAAGAAAACCTGCTGCCGGGGGTCAAAGGGCTGCGCGGCCCGTTCTCGTGCCTCAACAGCGCGCGCTACGGGATCGCCTGGGGGACGCTTGGTGCGGCCGAGTTCTGCTGGCATGCGGCGCGCAATTACACCCTCGAACGCCGCCAGTTCGGCCGGCCGCTCGCCGCCAACCAGCTGATCCAGAAGAAGCTCG
>Ga0210402_10002063_pt1 | contig 19895 bp, 14 predicted proteins | sample IncBWC7MmetaG_FD_161055 | JGI IMG/M metagenome (GOLD analysis project Ga0210402, IMG submission 161055) | Forest soil microbial communities from Barre Woods Harvard Forest LTER site, Petersham, Massachusetts, United States - Inc-BW-C-7-M | ecosystem: Environmental > Terrestrial > Soil >... | reverse complement strand
CGGAGGTTTCGGCGCGCGTGCCAATGATCATTGGAACATGCAAGGACGAAACGGCCTGGCTGATCGGCAACCGGGACGCGTCCACCTTCACGCTCGATGACGCGAGCCTGCGTTCCAAGCTTGCCGACAATCTCGCTCTGCCCAAGAGCGACATTGAGGAACTCATCGATATCTACCGCAAAGCACACCCGGATGCCAAGACACCCAGCGACCTCTTCTTTCTCATTACCAGTGACCGGGGCACGCGGATGAACGCCATCAGCCAGGCGGAAAGGAAGACGGAGCAGAACCAGGCACCCGCGTTCATGTATTATTTCACGTACAACACGCCGATCCTCGACGGCAGGTATCGGGCGTTCCACACAGCCGAGCTACCGCTCGTCCTGCGGCTGGTTCGATATCCCAATGCGGAGAAACTCTCCAAACATCTGGCCGGGTCTTGGGCTGCCTTTGCCCGTACCGGCAATCCGAACCATAGCGGGCTCCCGTCATGGCCTGCGTACACGACCAGCCAGCGCGCGACCATGGTTTTCGGCGAAGAGAGCAGGCTGGTAAACGATCCTGACGGCGAGGCTCGGTTGAAATTCCGGAGCTTGCCGCCCCAACAACCGCGAGCTGGACGCGGCGCGTAAAGCTTGCCATGAAGGATTCCGGCGACCCGCGTCGGATTGTCAATCCGCCCTGGCGATGCGCAGCGGCGGGAGTCGGGCAGTTCCACGTAGGATATGCGATCGGATTGTAGTTGGTCGAGGAACTGCTCTGGTGGCCGAACAGACTGAAAAACGTAGCCGACGTACCGGTATCGCGCGGGTACGTCTGGCCCGGCGGAAGACTCGAAGGGTCGAGCGGGCAGTAATGGACCTTGACTGCCCGTGGAGCCCCATTTGTGCCCGGGTCTTTCGGGGCCTGGCCGCGCCCGGCGTCGAGGCCGATCCTGCCGATGACCTCGTCGCCATCTGGCGCAGCAAGAAAGGGAACGCTTCCAGAACCACCGGGCAAAGTTCACGATTCTCGGATGCCGGCCGGTGTCCCGCGAAGGGATCGAAGCCGTGAGGACAGGAGATCGGCTTCATGCCTCGGCGCCCGCGCTTCCTGCTCTTGTGCCAAGTGTTCGGATTGGTTCCACCGATCAAGAACGGTTGGCGGAAGGACAGCAGCCAGCTCTGCTATATGTCGCAGGAAATCCTGATCGATCTTCTGCTGCCACGGTTCGCATTCTGCCATTTAAGCACTGTAGGATCAACGGGGAATCAACAGGTTATACTCTGTTACCATACTCATACCTTATGGCCTATCAAGATCTCCGCGAGTTCATTCGCGCGCTGGAGAAGAACCACGAACTCAAACGCATTTCCGTGGAAGTCGACCCCATTCTGGAAATCACGGAATTCGCCGACCGCGCCGTCAAGCAGGGCGGGCCTGCCTTGCTGTTTGAGAAGCCCAAGGGATACGGCATTCCGGTGCTGATCAACGCCTTCGCTTCGATGCGCAAGATGGAACTGGCGCTCCAGGTGGACTCGGTTGAAGAGATCGCCGGGCGCATCGTGGAGTTCCTGGAGATGCGCATGCCCGAAGGGCTGATGGGCAAGCTCAAAATGCTGCCGAAGCTGGCCGAAATGGGGGCTTTCTTTCCCAAGATGGTATCGAAGGGCGCCTGCCAGGAGGTGATCCGCAACCAGAACTTTTCGCTGCTGGATTACCCGGTGCTGCAATGCTGGCCCGAAGACGGCGGCCGCTTCATCACGCTGCCGATGGTTTTTTCGCGCAACCCCGATACCGGCAAGCGCAACTGCGGCATGTACCGCATACAGGTCTTCGACGAGCGCACGGCAGGCATGCATTGGCAGACCCACAAACAGGGCGCCGAACATTACCGCCGCATGCAGCACCATATGCAGCCAGAGGGCCGCAAGCGGATGGATGTCTCGGTGGCCATCGGCGCCGACCCGGCCACCATGTACTCCGCCATTCTGCCGCTGCCGCCCGATCTCGACGAGATGATGATCGCCGGTTTTCTGCGCAATAGCCCGGTGGAGATGGTCAAGTGCCAGAGCAACGATCTGGAAGTGCCGGCCAATGCCGAGATCGTCCTGGAAGGCTACGTGGAGCTGGGCGAATTGCGCACCGAAGGCCCGTTTGGCGACCACACCGGCTTCTACTCGCTGGCCGACGAGTACCCGGTCTTTCATGTGGAATGCGTGACCCAGCGCAAAGACCCGGTCTACGCCACCACCATCGTGGGTCCGCCGACCATGGAGGATTACTACATGGGCAAGGCCATCGAGCGCATCTTCCTGCCGCTGATGCGACTGCAGTTACCGGAGGTGCGCGACATCGCCATGCCGCCCGAGGGCGTGTTCCACAATCTGATTCTGGTGGCGATCCGCAAGTCCTATCCCGGCCACGCGCGAAAGGTGATGCACGCCATCTGGGGCACCGGCCAGGCCATGTTTTCCAAGTGCATCGTGGTGGTGGACGAAAGCGTGGACGTGCAGAACTATTCCGAAGTGGCCTGGAAGGCGCTGAATAACATCGATCCGGAACGCGACATCGAGTTCGTCAAAGGCCCTGTGGATAGTCTGGACCACGCCAGCCGTCTGCCTAACTTCGGCTCGAAAATGGGGATTGACGCCACCCGCAAGTGGCCCGGCGAAGGTTTCACGCGTTCTTGGCCCGGTGTGATCGAAATGTCCCAGGATGTGAAGCGGCGGGTGGATGAACTTTGGAAAAAGGCGGGGCTTTAGCCGGAATCCTGCTATAGTCAAATTCAACGTCTATGAGCATTGCCCAGCCACAGAAATCGCGGGAAATCTGTCATCGGTGCTTGCAGCCCGTACCGGTCAAAGCCGCCAGGTGCGCCAACTGCGGCGAGCGGGTAAATTCCTTCCGCCACCTGCCAATGGTCGTCGGAATTATCGGTATGGTCGCCCTGGTTTTCGTCATCGTCATCATGTACCAGGTGGTCCGGAATGGGGATATCGAATCGGCGCCGCCGCAACAGCAACAGCGCCGGTGAAGGCAGGCAAAGGCTTCGCCCTTCAATCAGTGCGGCGTTCCTCAGTGGCCGCTTGCTTACGCGCGCGGCTCCGATCAGAGCCGCGACCGTTAAGGAGTGGTTTCGTCGACCCAGAGGCACCCCTACCAACCTGCCCCACAGAGCGGCAGCGCTTACGCCCACAATTCGTTGATCGGCCCGTACAGGTCCTGATCGGAAAAAGGCACGTACTCGAAGCCGCGGCCGAACGGGTCGTCATGGCGGACGGTGGTCCAATCGATGCCCACCGCCGAGTAGATGGTGGCCTCGATGTCTTCGGCGTTGATGCTGCGGTTGCGCGACCAGCCCGGGTCGGCCGTTGCCGAGCCATCCGAAGTGGTGGACCCGATCGTCTTCCCGCCCTTGACCCCCGCGCCCGCGAAAACGGCCGATTGCTGGATCCAATGATCGCGTCCGCCGGCGGCCGAAAGCGGCCCCACGGTGCGGCCGAATTCGCCCACCATCACCACCAGGGTGGAATCCAGTTGGCCGGTGGCCTGCAAGTCGGCGATCAGGGCCGCATAGCCATCGTCCAGCGGCTTGCCCATGGTGTACATGTTGTTGCCTTTGGGATTCTGCTGGCCGTAAATATCCTGATGCATGTCCCAGCTACCCAATGAGATCATGGCGAAACGCGTGCCCTGGTTGGCTGCCAGAACCTGCCTGGCCACCAGGCAGGCGTTGCCGAAACCGCTGCTGCCGTAGCGCTGGCTGTCGGCTGAGGTAAACTGGAAGGCCTTCTCCACGGTCGAGTTGTACATCATGCCGTGGGCGCTGGAGTAGAATGCGTCGTAGTCTCCAAGCGGCTTGCCGTAGGGCGAATTGACGCGCAGTGGATCGTCCAGGCTGTGCAGTTGCGAATACATCTGCGCAAACCGGCCGGTTCCTGTAGTGTCGTTCGGGTTGGCTGTGTTTGGAATACCAGCGGCCGCCGGGTTGATCTTGAAGGGAGCGTACGTCGCGCCGAAGTAGCCGTTGCCGACACACGCGGCCGAGTTCAACGCCAGAAACGTTGGGAAAACCTGGCCCGGCTGCCGCTCCTTGTCTTTCTCGATGGCCACCACGCTGCCGATGTTGGGCGCGATGTTGCCCAGCGCCGCCGCCGGGTTGCGGCCGATTTGCGTCCAATGCTGGGCCAGCGTGTGTACCAGCGCGTGGGCATTCATGGAGCGCACCAGCGCCAGATTCGGCAGCAGCGCCCCCATCTTGGGCAGCAGTCCCATGGGCCAGTTGATACCGCCCACGGTGGTGGGCTGGAAGTTCGTGGGGGTCACGCCATTGACTACCTTGAGGTCAAACGTGTCGGTGTGGCTGATGGCGCCCGTCAGCAGGATGAAAATCACGTTCTTGGCCTTGTTCTGGGTGGTGACGCCGGCGCTGGTGACGTTCGCGGCGCCGTCATCGGCCTTCAGCCGCGGCAATAAATACGACCCCGTCACCCCCGCGCCCAGGATCTCGAAAAACCGCCGGCGGCTGACATCAGGGCGGCTGAAGAACGTCTGATGGTGGTGCGGGTGGTTCTTCAAGAAGCGTTCGACTCTATCCCGTTCCGACATGGTAGTATCTCCTGGACACCGTGGGCGTCATGGACGTCGCAGGCGTCATGGACGCCGCAGGCGTCAGTCAGTAATTGAAAACGAAATCGACCTTGTTATAGAGCGACCACAACAGGTTCTCGGCCGACTGGCTGCGGGTTCCGGTGGTCAGAATGTTAGTCGCGGCGGTCATCTCCGCGCTGGTGGGGTAGCGCGAGAGCACGGTGAGGAATAACTTGTTCACTAATTGGTCATTGGGCAGGTTGATGTTCTGCGGCAGCAGCCCGGTAGCCGGCCCGGTGGACTTAGTGCGGGTCATCACGAACGGGTCGTTCATCAGGTCAAGCGCCTGTGAGATGGAGCCATCGCCGGTGCGCACCTGGTCGTCCCGGTTACCCCGCAGGAAGGCATCCAGGAAGGGCGTCACCGCGCTGCCGGCCGATGGAGTGTTGAGCGTTTCGGGGAACTGCATGGCCCATTTGAGAGTACCGTTGGACGCTACGGTGTAACTCGCCGGAATGTTGCTGGATTGAGCGATGGCGTCGTGGACTTCCTCCGACCAGAGCCGCCGCACAAACTTGCGCGCATACAGCGAATCCCAGGCCGGGTTGTAAGTCCCGCTATAACGCGAGGAAAGCTGGTAAGCCTGCGAATTGACGATGGTTCCCATGAGCCACTTCAGGTCGTACTTGTTATCGATGAATTGCTGGGCCAGCGAATTGAGGAGCGCCGGATTGGACGGCTGCAAGGTCCAGGGAGCGGCCGGCGGATTGGCTGGATCGAGGCGCGCCGGGTCGAACTGATCGGGCGGGTCCACCAGCCCGACGCCGAAGAAATACGCCCAGAAGAAATTCACCGTGGCGCGTGCGAACTGGGGATCGCCGGCGATTTCCTGGGCCAGCGAGGCGCGATAGTTGACGCCGGCCTTCGGCGTGTCGCCATTGAAAATGTACACCGGCGCCGCATTCTTCTCAGTGCCCACAGGTTGCCGCGCGGGGCGGTTGCCGGTGGTGGTGTTGAGCGGGTAATCGGTTTTGGCGGCCGGGGTATTGTCCTCCACGCTCCAGTAATAGGGCTGGCCGTTCACCGCCCCGGACGCCGCCGTCTTCTTGGCCTGGGTGTGGGAGAGATAGGAAGCCAATTGCCAGGCCTGGTAGCGGGTGGTGTTGCCGCCCCACAGGCTCAACGCGTCCAGATGTCCGCGGCCGTTATGGCACAGCAGGCAGTTCACGTGGGAGATGCCCAGGAACATGTCCGCCACGTTGGCGGTCTGTTGGTCGAAAATATCCTGGATGGGTCCGCCCGTCACCACGCCGCCCACCAGCAGGTTCAGGGTGCCGTCCGTATAACTATCCGGTCCCGTGGCGGTGATCAGGTCGATGGCGACCTGGTTGTACGGTTTGTTGGCCTGGAGCGAAGCGCGGATGTAGTCGTTGAACGCCTTCACCCCGTCCGGAAAGCGGCGGATCTGGGCGTTCTGCGAGTTGATCTGGAAGTGGTCCCCGAACCACATGGTCCACTTGTCCGTCCACTCCGGCCGGGCGATCAGCTCATCCACCAGTTTGGCGCGCTTGCCGGGCGTGGTATCGGCCACGAAACTCATGACGCGATCGGGCGTGGGGATGCGGCCCGTCAAATCCAGGGTGGCGCGGCGGATGAACTCGTAATCGTTGGTGGGCGGGGCCGGGCTGACTCCGGCAGCTTGCAGTGCGCTGAAGATATAGGAATCGATACCGGTGGCCGAGGACTGCTTGTCGAAAGTATCGGTCCGGCTGCCCGGCGGCACCCTTGACAACAACGCGGGCAGCGACGCGGGCAACATTGCGGCGACGGTGCTGGTCAAAGCGCTCATTTCCGCCTGGTGCGGCGTGGGCCCGTTCGGATTGGCCGCCTTGGCGACAAACTCGTTATATCCTGGCCCAAACAGCAGGCATTCCGGATGTTCCACGGAGTAATCCGGAACCCCGATGACGTCCTGCGCAGCCGCGGAGGCCAAGAGCGCCAGAAAGGCGATTATGTATCTGCATCCCATATTTCCTAGTTCCTCCACTTGGACCATTCAGAGTGCCAAACCCGGAACTCCGGGGAAACACTCGTTGCATCAAGATTAAAGGTTCATGAATGGCCGCGCCCGTCCTCGGGCGGGGTGTAATTCCGATAACTTTCGTAATCTGGACCGCGCGGAGGCACCCGCAAGCTGCGAAAATGAAATTCGCAACGCCATGTCAAGTCAACGGAAGATAGCCAAGCGAACTAATGCAGATGCTTTGCCAGCCATTTCAGAAATACGCCGACGTATCGGAAAACCGCTTGCTTACGCGCGCGGCTCCGATCATAACGCGCGCGGCTCCGATCAGAGCCGCGACGGTCACGGAGCGGTTGCCCCGAAATACGAGAGGGTATTGGCGAAAGAGTGTACTTAGCCAGCCAGGGAGCCCAACGCGTTGCTGGCCGATTTGCGGGCGCTGATCGGGCAAGCTCGCGAAAGCGTGGCGTGGACCGTGAACGCGAGGCTCACCACACTCTATTGGCATGGCATATGGGGCGGCGCATCCGCCAAGACATCCTGAAGGAAAAGCGTGCCGAGTATGGCGCACAGATCGTAGCCGCATTGGGCCGACAACTGGAGCGAGAGTTTGGGAACGGATTCGGCGAGAAAAACCTCCGCCGGATGGTGCAGTTTGCCGAAGTCTTTCCCGACAGGGAGATTGTCGTATCGCTGATACGACAATTGACGTGGACGCACTTCATCGCGCTGATCCCGCTGGACGATCCGCTCAAGCGCGAATTCTACGCCGAGATGTGCCGTATCGAGCGCTGGAGCGTGCGCACGCTGCGGCAGAAGATCGGCTCCATGCTCTTTGAGCGCACGGCCCTGTCGCGCAAACCCGCGAAGCTGGCGGCGATGGAACTCAAGCAATTGCGCGAGGAAGACAAGGTGACACCCGATCTGGTTTTTCGCGACCCGTACATCCTCGATTTCCTCGGTTTGAAAGACACCTATGCGGAAAAAGATGTGGAAGCGGCGATCCTCCGGGAGATGGAAGCCTTCATCCTCGAACTGGGCGTCGGTTTCCGTTTTGTGGCCCGCCAGCATCGCATGCAAATTGACCACAGGGACTATTACCTCGACTTGCTGTTCTATCACCGCAAACTCCGCCGCTTGATCGCGGTTGACCTGAAGATCGGGGAGTTCGAGGCCGGGGACAAGGGCCAGATGGAACTCTATCTGGGTTGGCTGAAGCGGTATGCCTGCGAGCCGGATGAGGCCGACCCGCTGGGCATGATCCTGTGCGCGGGCAAGAGTGAGGAACACATTGCCTTGCTCCAGCTACAGAAGAGTGGCATCCATGTAGCCAGCTATTGGACGGAAGCCCTGCCCAAGCAGGAACTGGAGCGCAAACTCCACGAGGCGGTGCGGCTGGCCCGGGCGCGCCTGGAGGCCGACAAGGAGTAATCATGCCGCATCCGACACCGAGGGAATACTGGAGTCCTCACTGTATGTCAACGCACCTCAGGAGCGCTCCGGATGCCGGCGGGCGGATTGCCAATCCGCCGCAGGTTCACAACCTGCCCCACAAACTACTCTCCGAAGATTAAAGGTTAATGAAAGGCCGCGCCGGTTCTCCGATGGGGGCGTGATTCCGATAACTTTCGGAATCCGGGCCGCGCGGAACCCGTGACGCGGCCGTAAGTTTCGAAAATGTTAAAGCATTGTAACGCTAATCCGGTTGTTCCCGAGCTTCGACAGAGCAGTCATAAGGTTATGGGCTTACGGTACAATTGGCTTTTATGGGGGCGCTCTCCGACGAGGAACTGGTCGAGCGGTACCGCGCTGCAGCGGGCTCTCCGGCTGGAGAAGCGTTCATCGATCAGTTGTTTCATCGCCATCATTCGCGCGTCGCGGCATGGTGCTATCGGATGACCGGCAATGTAGACTCGGCCGCCGACCTGGCGCAGGAGGTGTTCCTGAAAGCGTTCCGCCATCTGGATTCCTTCCGCGGCGCCTCGAGGTTCACCACGTGGTTGTATTCGATCGCGCGCAATCGCTGCATGGACGAGTTGAAATCGCGCGCCACCGATCCGGAGCAGGCGGAGGAGGGCGTTCTCGAACACATCGAGGATCTTCGCATCGAGCAAGCCTCCTGTTCCATCGAACGGCGCCAGGCGGAGGACCTGATGCGGCAATTGATGCGCGAGGAACTCGATGAAACCGAGACCCTCGTCATGAAGCTCCATTTCGTCGACGAGCTTCCGTTGGAAACCGTGACCCGGCTTCTCGGGCTTACCAACCAGAGCGGCGCCAAAGCGTATGTGGTAAGCGCACGGCGCAAGCTGATCCGGGCCCTGGAGCATAGACGGGTGCGCGAACGACAGGAACATGGAGGCGGCCATGCCGAATCAGCCGCGAACTGAGCACGACGTATTCTACGAGGCTTTGAAGCCGGGCGGGGATTGCCTGCCGGAAAGCGATCTGGAGACCTTGCTCGGTGAGTTTGCGCCCGAAGATTTGGTGCGCCATATCGAGAATTGTCCGCACTGCCGGACCGAACTGAATATGCTGCGGTCGTTTCACTCGAACGAAATTCCGGCGGGCGATACCGCGGCTGTCCGCGCCATCGCGGAACGGCTACACGCCAATTCAGCGGAAATTTTCGGCCGTACCGTGGCCCCGCCCTGGTGGAAACGGTTGTTTACAACTCCATGGTTCACAAAGGCGTGGCTTGGGCCAGCGGCGTGGACCGCGGCCGCTCTTCTGGTGGTGGCCGGTGCCGCGATCCAATGGCGTCATACCGGGGCGCCCTCGCTTAATCCCGTGACGGACGCCGGCCGCGAAGTCCTTAGATCGTCAACGATTGCCGTCTTGGCTCCGGCGGGCGATTTACGCGAAGCGCCTTTGGAAGTCAGGTGGGAATCCGCTCCCGCGGCGACGCGCTATCAGGTCCGGCTGCTGGAAGTGGATCATACCGAACTGTGGAAGGCCGAGGTCTCCGATACACATACCGCTATTCCGCCGGAGGTTCGTGCGCGCATCGTTCCAGCCAAGACGCTGCTCTGCGAAGTTTCCGCATTCGATTCCGCGGGCCGGAAGGTGGCGCAATCCGAAGCCGTAAGGTTTCGGTTCTCCCAAAACGTTTACCCGCACTGAACAACATACGTTCCATCCGGGACAAACTCTACCAGGAAGGTACTCATGCGTATTCGACATACATTCGTGCTGTTATGTTTCGCGATTACGGCGCTTGCTCAGGGGCCTGGCCCCGGGCCGGGGTCGGGGTCCGGATCAGGGTCCGGGTCCGGATCAGGGTCCGGCTCCGGATCAGGGTCAGGCTCCGGGTCAGGGTCCGGCTCCGGGTCCGGTAGCGCGACTCCACTGCAAGTTTCCTTGACGATTCCGAACGAGGCCGCTCCTCCCGGCGGCGTGGTGCAGATGAAGGTGCTGGTTACCGAGCCGACGCCCATCACCAGCGGCGGCCCGCGCCTGGCGTTCGACGCGAAGATGTTTGACGCAGTATTCGGCATCGAGCTGTTCAATCCCGTGGGCGACGTGAATGGCGTGGCGATGATCAACGGTCCCCAGGTGCAGGTGCGCTACACGACGTCCTCCGGCGGGCCGGGCACGGACTACCCCATCATGTCGATCGCGTTGCACATCCGGCCTGACGCTCCCGTGGGCAGCCAGACGCAGTTTAATCTGGACCCATCGTCGACGTGGATTCTTGGACTGCTTGGGGGCGCGACGTTGAAACCGATGCTCCCGGCGACGGTCACGGTCGGCGGCTCCATCTCGATTACGAACATAGTCCCGGGCGGTGGTGTGCTTCCCGCGGGCTCCGTCGTCAGCATCCAGGGCATCGGATTCCAGCCGAAAACCCAGGTCCAGTTGAACCAGATAAAAGCCAGTTCGATAGTGGTCGTCAGCGCCAACGAAATTCAATTCACGCTCGCCGAGACCACTAGCATGACGGGACAGAAGATTCAGGTGTTGAATCCGGACGGCTCGCAGGACATCTATTTTTCATACATGCGGGGAATTCCCTTGGGACAGAGCAACCAGGCGCTGCTCGGATTGGCCGTCCCGATCTTCTCGTCGGTCACGCACTCGCAAGCGCTTTTCGCGCCGATGACGCCGGCCCTGAACAACCAGTTCACCGGATTGGCGATCCAGAATCCGAACCAGTCGGATACCAGCGCGACGATCAATCTCTACTCCGCCTCGAACGGCCTGCTTGGCAGCGCGAGCTTCGTCATTCCCAGTGGATATCGCCTGATGCGTGAAATCTCAGAGCTGGCGGGGGGCGCCACGGCCGGGCCTGGAAGCTATGCCGTTATCACGTCCACTCAGCCGGTACAGGCGTTCGGTTTCACGGCCGACTATGCGTCAGGGACCCTAATTCCGTTTGCGGCTTTATCCTGGCAGCCATAGTCTTTGAGCGCGCGCGCGCGGCCACCACACCCAGCAGCAGCGCGGCAGCGAACGCGAAGGCACTCCACGGGATCACTGGTGAAATCGCGTTCCATCCGTCGCCATTCAGCACGAACGCCGCCCAATATCGCGGATGCGCAAGACTCGACCTGGAATGGATCATCCGCAGCCTGGCGGAACGCAGCGCTTGGGCTTTGGTTTCACGCCGTGCCAGGAAATAGTAAAACTGCTCCATGAAATCGGCGGCCGCCCGATCGGCCACGCGCCATAACGAAGTGACCGTCGCCCGCGCGCCGGCGGCCAGAAATGCGTGGCTAAACGCTTGCGCGCCCTCGCCCCGAACCATCTTGCCGCGAGCCGTGTCGCACGCCGAGACCGTCACCAGTTCAACGCCGTTTAAGTCAAGAGAGGCAACTTCGCCTTGAAAAATATATCCGGGCGTGCCCGCGGAATCCGCCGCCAGCAAGATGCGGGACCGTTCCGGGTTCTCTGCATCGATGACGGCGTGGGTGCTGAAATGCAACAGGGGCACGCCTTCCACTCGCTTGTCGAGCAGATACAGCTTGCGGGCCTCGGCGCCGAGATGTGTTTCCACTCGTCCGGGAAGCAGCCGGGCGATGGTGCGTACTTCTCCGGCCGAGGCCGCCAGCGGCTGCCACTGCTCGTCTCCCGCTAACATGACGCCGCCGGCCGGCGGATCGCCGAACGCGACCAGTTGCTTCCTCCACGGCATGCGCCAGCCGAGGGCTGCCGTCCTGGCGACGAACTGCGCCGAAGGCAGGTAGGAGACGTCGGCTCTTTCGATCAGAAGATCATTCGAATCGGGCACGACGAGCGCTTCGAACGGCACCTCCACCAAGGCGCCGTCGGGAACGATCAAAACGTGTTTTTCGACGGGCACTCCCGTCAACAGAGCAGCTCCAAGCGCGCGAGCCGGCTCTTTCCATCGATCATTACTCTCTTGCAGCGACTTTTGCAGATCCGCGATCATCTCGCCGATCCGCGCGTTGTGCCGCACGATTCCAGAGGCGGAGGAGGTGATCCACAAGGTGGCGCCGGTCTCGCTGCCCAACCAGAATTCAAGCAGGACGGTATCCGGCGCAAGGCTGGACTGGATAGTCTTCAAGCCAGAGCCCGGCGTGGTCGAGAAACGATCTTGCAGCGTTCGCGCGCGGCTTCGCTCCATCCACTTAAATAATTCCTCCAGCGGCGGCGGAGATTGGCGCAGACGCAAAGCGATGATGGAATCGTAAACGTCGCGCTTGTCGGCCAGGAATTCGACCCTCAACGAGGCGATTTGAAGACCGCTGCGAACCGATTCGACGATCCCGGCAGCCGCGCCGTATTGTTGCAGCGCCGCGGCCCTGTCGCCTGAGTCCTCGTGAATTCGTCCAAGCAGATAAAGCGCCTTCCACTGCTCTTCGACGAGACCCTGCTTGCGACCCAGATCGAGCGCGACCGTGGCATCGCTTTGGGCCGCGTCGAGACGATGCAGGCGCCGCAGCACTTCGCCGCGGTAAAGGCTGGACTGCACAATGCCACGGCTGTTCGACGTTTGCTGGGCGAGCCTGAGAGCCGCCGCGAATGCGTCCAAGGCTCCTCTCAGATCGCCGAGATCAACCGCACGCGCGATTCCGATGTTTCGCAGGGCGCCGATCTCGCCATCCCGATACTCGTGGGCGGCGTACAACTGCTGTGAGGCGGTGTACGTTTCCAGCGCCTTTACCGGGTCGCCCAGACGCCGGTAGAGAACACCCTCGTTTAATAGAAGCTGTGCCCGATCGCGTGGCGGCATCGCCTGGGGAGCCGCGGCCAGTTGCAGATATAGCTCCAAAGCGCGTTGCTCCTGGCCGAGGCGTTGGTAGAGAGTCGCCAGATTCGCCGTGGTCAACTGTCCCTGCCGCGCGTTCCACGGCTCCGCCGAAGTTGCTTCCACGCGCCTTTGCGCATCCTCATACGATCGGAGCGCATCCAGATACCGGCCCTGGAAGTAGAACACGTTGCCGATGTTGTTGAGACGCGCGATTTCGCCTTCGGCGTCGCCCTGTGCACGGTCGGCCATCAATGCCTGGCGATAGAAATCCATCGCCAATCGATAATCTCCCAGGTTTTGGTGAGCCACGGCGATGGTGTTCAAATCGTCGCCGAGTTGCCTGGTGTCGTTGAATTTCCGTCGCAGCGCCACCGCTTCAGTGGCCTGGCCGATGGCCTTTGCCTCATCGCCGCGCGATACCGAGATCCAGGCCGCCGCGCTAAGGGCTCGCGCCAGACCTGCATCGTCTCCCGACCCACGCAGTTCGGGAATAGCAAGGTTGAGCGAATCGGCGGCCTCTTTGAGTTTCCCGTTCCGCTGCAATTCGAGCGCTTCCTGGAGCCGCGAGCCTTCAGCCCACGCCATGCCGGCGATCGCGGCGAGCACGGCGACCATACGCAAGATCGTTTCCGTCATGATGGCACAGCGCTTATTACATCATCCCGCTACGAAGGTCAGGGGTGCCGCTTTTTACAAACTCCCTGTTCCGCGGCGGCCCTCCATGAGTCTCATCCACTTGATACGCCTGAGCACGAAATCGTTGTGCGGCGCGCCAACGATCGGTTTCTGTTAGGAAATTCGATCGGCAGCGCCGGGCGGATCTGTTGCCGGGGCTGGACAGCAACCAGCCTACTGCTGCTGCTATTGGACCTGACGGCAGTCTGTACGTGGGATTCCTCAAAAGCGGCAACGTCAAGCGGATCCCGAGTCCGGAAGCCGGCTCCACTCAAGTCGTGCAGAGCATCGATGTTCGTTTCCTCGCAATAAACGTAAAAGGAGATTCTTAATGACGTTCTCAAAGATCATGATTTTGCCGGGCTCGATGGCCGCGGCTGTATTGTTCGCGGTTTGTACCGCTACCCCGGCGCGCGCTCAGGCGGCACCGACGGTTCTCCAGACGTCGACTTCACCCGACGGGCTGCTCACGCTGGTACTATCGTCCACCAACCCTTCCGACGCCGTCGGCGTGAACAACACCTACACCTGGACCGCGATCAACAATTCCGCGACCGTCACCCTCACAGGGGTCATTCTCGGGAGCCACTGGGGCGACTACTGCCCGGCCTGCGTTTCGCCTGTGGGCCCGACCCTCATCTCCATGGCTCCGGGGTGCAGCGGCCAGGGCGCGGACGAGATCCCACCCGATGCCCATTTTGGCGTGTGGTGCACGCCGCTCACAGGCGCGACGCTCCCGCCCGGCCAAAGCGTCAGTGGATCGGTCACCCTTCGTCCCGGCAGTGGCGGTCCCCCGGACTACGGGGTGTACTCAGCCTACAACGACCCCAAAACAGGGGCGCAGCATCTTGCCATCCCTCGTATCACGCAAGCCAGCGTGGTGGCCCCGGCGGCAACCGACATTCAGATCACGGGCGCGGCGAGCAATGGTGCTCCGCCGGCAGGTTCCACCTTCACTTACACCTATCAAGTCAAGAACGCGGGGCCCTGGGGCACGTACGGCGGCATCATCTTCGTGGATACGCTCCCGGCGTCGCTCACGTATGTCGACTCTTTCGTGACGGTCTTCTCACCGTTCACGTTGCAGCCAGTGGAAGTGCAATGGTGCAACGCAGTGGGTCAGACCGTGGCGTGCCCGCTCGTCGACTTGCAGAACGGTGGTGCGACCGGTCAGGTAACCGTTACCCTCACCGTCACGGCGTCCAGCGTGGCTCAGCAAATCGTGAACACGGCCTCCGTCCACACCGTGCTCCCGCAGACCGACTCGAACCCGGCGAACAACAGTGTGACCGTAAGCGTCACCACGAAATGAAGCTGCGATGTGACTGGCGGCAGTGGTGGGAAGGCCGTCGGCGTTCTGGTAAGCCCAGGCGCCGAGGACTCCTCCCGCGAGACGGCCGCGCCTCGCGTTCGCGGATACCGTCTCAAAAGCATGTCCCGGAGGCTCAGGAACTTCTGACCGTCAACGTCTGCGAAGGAATTAACGAAGTTAAAACAATTATGAGAAAGGGGTATTAAACAATCATGAAAAAAGTGCTTACTCGCAACGCTGCGATTCTCGCGGCCACAGTAATCCTCACCGGCGTCACCGTAACACCCTCGCACGCCGCGGGGCTTCAGGCGGAATTGCGCAGCTCCGCCGCACTCGTTCCAGCCGGGACGCCGGGTGCTGTCGCGCCAACGGCTCCGGCCGGGGGTGTTGTGACCGGCACACAGGCCTGGGCTTGTGACGCAAGGCAAGGCTTCGCGCCGGTCATCGCCATCGAGACTGGCGTTGTCGATCCCCTGCTGGCCATCGGCACCGCAGGCGCCTTGAAATTGCCGGTCTCGCCGACCACGGTGCCGGCAACTTGCGGACAGACTGCCCTGGGAACCAACGGAGCGGTTTATATCACGCAGGCCGTCGTCGATACCAGTGTCACTCCCTCCACCAATCGCGGAGTCCTGCGCACGGCGCTCGACCCGGCGACAGGTGCGCTGATCGGGCCTTCCACCTACATCGCGACGACCGCGGGCCTGGACGGCAACCAGCCTACTGCTGCTGCTATTGGGCCTGACGGCAACCTGTACGTGGGATTCCTCAAAAACGGCAACGTCAAGCGGATCTTGAGTCCGGGAGTGGGCTCCACTCAAGTCATGCAGAGCGTCGGCAACACGCCGCAAGGCCATCCCGCCCGGGCTTTCGCCTTCGTCGGGAATGATCTCTTTATCGCGTCGGTCGATTCGTTGTCAGTCATCCTTAATGCGACCAGCGCCGCTTGCACCGGCGGCTGCAATGCGACTGCGCTTTCGGACGGATTCTCCGGCGTCGCGCATACCGGCCTGGCCTTTGACGGCAACCGCGGACTCTATTTCACGGTGGCCGGCAATCCGCTGATCCCAGGCAGCAGCCAGGTGTGGCGCTTATCGCTGTCGACATCGCAAGCGCTGTACACGTTCGTCGCCCAGGGAGGCGCCGACAGGAATGGCGCCAATGCGTCGAACTTCTCGTTTAACGCCGGCAAAACCAACCTGCTGATGCTCGATGCAGGCGGCAACCTCTGGATCGGCGATGACGCGAGCGATGCAGCCGCAGCCGGGGCCGGTCGGCTGTGGACCGTGCCCGCGGGTTCTCTGGCGGCCCTCACGGGTGGGAACACCACCGCTGGAACCAATGTCCAGGCGATCTTCAATCTTCTCCGCGGTCCATGGTTCGTGTCGCTCTCGACGCCGCAAGTCACGACGCAATTCGTGCCGACGTTCAATGCCGACGGCAGCTTCACGGCCACGCTCACACCCACCTCTCCCGCTGGTCCCGTCACTACTGACGCCGGCACCTGGCTACTGACACCGCCGAACGTGGTGCAGCCGTTTGGGAATGCGCAGGCTCACCTAATGTTTACGGACACGCAAGGCGTGGTGTTGTTTTCGAACGATATCCTGCTGTTGAACGTGGACACGTTCACCTCGGAGACTACCGGGACAGGGACACTGGGGGCGCCTTTCGAAGGCACTTGGATCAAGTTCACGCCGTAAGAACCGTTGGTGCGGCCGCCGTCCCATCGATGAGCGGGCGGCGTTCGCATGGAGTCAATGGCCACGCCGGAGTGAGCCGATTGGACTCACACGGCGCCTTGTGGGTTGGCAGCCGCCCGGTGCGACTGAGCATCACCGGAACTCGGACGCAGTTTCCCGGAACCGGCGTCACTGCCGCTTATGTTTCAGTTCAGCAGACTGTAAGAAAGGAAATAAGCATGAAACGCTCGATAGAAAATGATACCCGTGTGCGCTTCGTTGTGTTCACGACAGCGCTTGCCGTTACGGCTACGCTCGCCCCGGCGTTCGCTCAAAGCTCGAAAATCGCCCAGACGGAGGTACGGCTGGAACCGGCCGCCCCCAGCCCCACGGCGCACGATCAATTCGGCTTCGTCACCGCCCTGAGCGCCAATGGGCAGACATTGGCGATTGGAGCCACTACCACCGATCAGGGCGCGATCTCGGAAGACGGAGCCGTGCTGATCTTCGACCGCGTTCAGGATCAGTGGGTCCAAACCGCCCGGCTCTTCCCGAGCGACGGCACCGACGACGAGCAGTCGGCGTTTAACGTTGCCATCAGCGAGGATGGCAATACGGTGCTTTCCGCCCCTCTTCTGCACGACGGAGCTTTTCGCAACCAAGGCGCGATTTACGTTTTCCATCGCGTGAACGGAACGTGGACTCAGCAAGCGGAGCTGGTCTCCCCGACTCCCAGCAGCAACGCATCCTTTGGAACCTTGGGCGTGGGCATCAGCGGCGACACCATCGCCGCGGGTGATTTCACATTTTCCGACATCGGCTCCGTGCAGGGGGTTGTCGATGTGTTCACGCGAGTGAACGGCGTGTGGCAGTTCTCCACCACCATCCAGTTGCCTGACGACCCGGACTTCTCCCCAGCCAGTATTGCCCTTAGCGGGACAACTCTGGTGGCCGGATCGACCCCCGGCTCTGTAACGCCCGGCGGCACAGCCCACGTGTTCAGCCTGATGAACGGAAAATGGGTGCTTCAAAGCAAGCTTGTGCCATCGACCCAACCTTTGGTTCAAATTTCGGTTCGATCGTGGCGGTCGACGGAAACCTGGTGGTTGTGGGAGCGCCCTTTGGACCCGGCGCGAGCGCGTTTTCCGGAGCCGCTTACGTATTCGCCAGGCAAGGCAACGGAGCGTGGAGCCAGCAAGCGAAGCTGACCGCCGCCGATGGCGTTTCTGCCGACAACTTCGGTCTCGGCTTGGACCTGAACGGAGGAACGATCGCCATCGGCGCGGAGAACCACGCCACCAGTGCCGGCCTCAACGCGGGGACCGTCTATCTGTACCGGCTCAATGGCGGCACATGGACGCAATTCGCCGAGCTGACGGGGTCCGACGTCGCCGCAGGGGGAGGTTTCGGGCTCTCCGTCGAGCTCAAGAACGGTACGCTCGCGGTGGGCGCTCCCGGCCAGCATCCGCAGCCGGATCACAACCCCCTCTACCCAGAGGGCGAGGCGTACGTTTACCGCGTGAACTAATCGAGACAATCAGAACCTGGGGATTCTGCCCGCTGCAAGAATTCGTCTCAACGTCTGAGCGTTTGCAGGCTGAAGGCTGAATCGCTTACAGAGGCATATGAAAAAGGAACTCCACACTCTACTCCCCGCCGGTTTCGCGACGTTGGCGCTACTGGCCGTACAAGCTCCAGCCCAAACCCAATACGCAGTGTCGATACTCCCAGTGCCCGCTCCCTATCTGGGCGGTAATGTGAGCTCGATTAACAACGGTGTGGCCGCCGGGTCGGCTTATACAAACTGCCAGGGGAAACTGGGCTGCGTGTCGTTGTTGGTACCCATGGCATGGCCCACTTTGGGGGCCGCCCTTGACTTGACCAGGAACACCAACGTTCAGTTGTCGTCAGCGATTCAAGCTGTGCAGCCGAACATGTTCGGCGGCTACGATACGGAAGGCGGTACTACTCATGCGATCCTGATCAATCCGCTGCTGGCCGGCCACATCGATCTCAACAGCATCTTCTTCGCGTCGAAAGTACTCGCGATGTGCCCGGGATACCAGGCGGGATACGCGCAGACCACGCCGGTCACCAGCTCTGGCGGCGGCTCAAGCGGCGTCACCTGGCACGCCATGCTGTGGTTTGGAGATCCAAATTCGTGGGTGGATCTGCACAACCAGATGGACGTTTCGCAGGTGACCGCCTGCGATGGGAACGTTCAGGTTGGATGGGCGGGCAGCCGGAGCTTCACGCAGCATGCCGTGATGTGGACCGGCTCCCGCACCTCCGAAATCGATCTTCACAGCGGCGCGTCGCAGAGCGATCAGGCCCTCGGCGTCAGCGGGAACACGCAGGTCGGCTGGGGCGCCTTTCTCGATCACGATACCAGACAGGAGTTCGCGCACGCACTGCTGTGGCACGGCGCGCCGAACACACTCACCGATATTCATCCGGCCGCGTATCAGAACTCGCAGGCGTTCGCCGCCGCGGGCAACAAGCAGGTCGGCTTTGCAGTCAACGGAAACGATCCCGTCGCACCAGGAACCTATCACGGCCTATTATGGTTCGGTACCGCGGCGAGCGTGATCGATCTAAACCAATTCCTGCCCGCGGGGTACACCGATGCCCAAGTGGACGCGATCGATTCCGTCACCGGCATCATCGCCGGTGCGGCGAAGGGACCCAAAGGTGTATTCGAGCCCGCCGTGTGGATACCGGTAGCGCAATAGCAAAGAAGTGCAGCGCCATCCTAAGTACACTGTTTCTCAAATACGGTCTCGTATCTCGGGAAGAACTTCTGAAACGGCGTCCTAAGCGCCCCGGGGCGCCGAGGTTGCAGTCTTCCCGGCGCCCTCGCCAAGGAAGTTCACCAGTTCACGGTTCACTTCCTCAGCGTGGGTCCAGGTGATGCAGTGCGGCCCATCCTTCACTACCGACAGGCGCGCGCCCTTGATCAGTTTGGCGGTCCGATTTCCCGAGGCGCCGATAGGGACAATCCGGTCCGCATCGCCGTGAATGACCAGCGTGGGCGCGTTGACTTGGGCCAGGTCGTTGCGGAAGTCCTCGTGCCATGTCGCCACGCAAGCCAGACTGGCCGTAGGCGACGCGCCGGCGGCGACGTTCCAGCTAGCCTGGACAGCCTGTTGGCTGACACGCTTGCCCAGGAGCACATCCGTGTTGTAGAAATTCTCGAAGAACCCGGTAAAGAACGCGTACCGGTCGGCGGCGACGGCTTTCTTGATGCCCTCGAAGACACTGCCGTCCACGCCCTCCGGGTTGTCCGGCGTCTTCAGCAGGAAAGGCGGGACCGACGCGATAAATACCGCCTTGCTGACGCCGTTCGATCCATATTTCCCGCAGTAGCGCGCCACTTCGCCGCCGCCCATCGAGAAACCGACCAGCGCGAAATCGCGT
>Ga0210402_10002062_pt1 | contig 19899 bp, 16 predicted proteins | sample IncBWC7MmetaG_FD_161055 | JGI IMG/M metagenome (GOLD analysis project Ga0210402, IMG submission 161055) | Forest soil microbial communities from Barre Woods Harvard Forest LTER site, Petersham, Massachusetts, United States - Inc-BW-C-7-M | ecosystem: Environmental > Terrestrial > Soil >... | reverse complement strand
TTGTGCTTCGACAACACCTTCGTGATCGCCGCCGTCAACGTCGTCTTGCCATGGTCAATATGACCAATCGTCCCTACGTTGCAGTGCGGCTTATTCCGTTCAAATTTTTCTTTCGCCATTTTCTCTCAGCTCCTCAATCTCTACGTCGCGACCAAATCGTCTCCATCACCACGCTCGTCGTAGTAGGTACCGACGACTTCAAACCTGCTCGCAATTCCTTCGCTTACCAACAGCGCCTGGAATCGCTCCACTTCGTCCGCGAACCGCATTCGAAAAATCTCAAACTCGCGATGCGTCCGCCACGCGTCCAAAACCCGGTACTGCCGTTCTGCCGGAGACTCGCACCATATTTCCGTCCCCGCATACCCTGTAACCCGGCCCAGCAACTCGTTCCAGATTCCGCCTGGCCCAAAAACCGTCTCTAAACCCCGCTGCCGGCCGTCCATCGCCCAAATCTTGCGGTCAACGATGAACCGCAGCGCGCCCAGTCAGCGCGCAGGCGCCTTTCCCTGAGTCTTGGCGATAATTTCTTCCGCCACTGACCTCGGGGCTTCTTCGTAACGCGCAAAATGCATCGAGTACTCCGCGCGGCCCTGGGTCGAAGACCGCATGTGCGTTGCGTAACCAAACATTTCCGCCAGGGGAACGATCGCCTTGATCACCTGCGATCCGGCGCGATGCTCCATGCCTTCGATCCGTCCGCGACGTGAACTCAGGTCGCCCATGATCGTTCCGGCATAATCTTCCGGCGTAACCACCTCGACTGCCATCACCGGCTCCAACAGCACCGGAGAAGCTTTGCGAGCCGCTTCCTTGAACGCCATTGAACCGGCAATCTTGAACGCCATTTCGTTCGAATCGACGTCGTGATAGCTGCCGTCGTAGAGCGTGGCTTTCACATCAACCATCGGATAGCCGGCGAGAATTCCGCCCTCCAGCGCTTCGCGAATGCCCTGATCGATCGGCTTGATGAATTCCTTCGGCACCGACCCGCCTGTAATATCGTTGACGAACTCGTAGCCCACGCCCGGCGGTTGCGGGTCGAGATAAATCTTCGCGTGACCGTATTGGCCCTTGCCACCGGTCTGGCGGATGTACTTACCTTCAGCTTCCGAATGCTTGCGGATCGTCTCGCGATATGCGACCTGCGGCTTGCCGACATTCGCTTCGACTTTGTACTCGCGCATCATGCGGTCGACGATGATTTCAAGGTGCAACTCGCCCATGCCGCTGATGATGGTTTGTCCACTGTCGGGATCGGTGTGAACCTTGAAGGTAGGATCTTCCTGCGCCAGCCGCGCCAGCGCCATACCCATTTTTTCCTGGTCGGCCTTGGTTTTCGGTTCGACTGCGACCGAAATTACGGGAACCGCAAACGTAATCGACTCGAGCAGGATCGGATGCTGCTCGTTGCAGATCGTGTCGCCTGTGCCAACGTTTTTCAAACCCACAGCCGCACAGATGTCGCCAGCCAGGATTTCCTGAATGTCCTCGCGCTTATTGGCATGCATCTTGAGCAGACGGCCAATGCGCTCGTGTTTCTGGGTGCGGGCATTCATGACCGACTCGCCCGACTTGAGCTGTCCGGAGTACACACGGATAAACGTCAACTGACCGACATACGGGTCAGCCATGATCTTGAACGCCAACGCCGCAAAGGGCTGCTTGTCATCTGCTTTACGAGTGATAGGCTGGCCATTTTCAGGATTCGTTCCGTGAGTTTCGGGAGTATCGAGGGGGGAGGGCAAATAGTCAACCACTGCATCGAGCAGCGGCTGCACACCTTTATTCTTGAACGCCGTGCCTACCACTACCGGGAAGAGCTTCAAAGCGATCGTCGACTTGCGCAGCGAAGCTTTCAACTCGGCGGCGGAAATGGTCTCGCCTTCCAGGAACTTGTGCAGAATGTCGTCGTCGTTTTCGGCAACCGTTTCAACCAGTTGCGTATGGAATGCTTCCGCCTTTTTCTTCAATTCCGCGGGAATTTCTTCGGTGACGTACTCCGCGCCCATGGTCTCGTCGTTCCAGACGATGGCTTTCATCTCGACCAGGTCGACGCAGCCTTTGAACTTGTCTTCTTGTCCGATGGGGATTTGAATCGCGACGGGCTTGGCGTTGAGGCGCTTGCGGAGGGTATCGATGGCATGCTCGAAATCGGCACCCATCTTGTCAATCTTGTTAATAAAACAAATTCGCGGGACACCGTATTTATCAGCCTGTCGCCAGACTTTTTCCGACTGCGGCTGCACACCATGCACGGCGTCAAATACCGCGACAGCGCCGTCGAGCACGCGCAGCGATCGTTCCACCTCGGCGGTGAAGTCCACGTGGCCGGGCGTGTCAATAATATTGATGCGGATGTCGCGCCAGGTGCAGGTGGTGGCGGCGGACGTGATCGTGATGCCGCGCTCCTGCTCCTGCTCCATCCAGTCCATGGTCGCAGTTCCTTCGTGGACCTCGCCGATGCGGTGCGTGCGTCCCGTATAAAACAGGATGCGCTCCGTGGTCGTGGTCTTCCCGGCATCGATGTGCGCCATGATGCCGATATTCCTGCAACGCTCTAATGGGACTGTTCTGGCCACTTTCGTTCTCTATTCTTTCTGGGGCTCTGGAAATCTGTCGTTAGTAGCTGGTCGTTTCGTTTCTAGCTCGAAGCTCGCGGCTCGAAGCCTTTACCACCGATAATGCGCGAACGCCTTGTTCGCTTCCGCCATACGGTGAACATCTTCTTTTTTCTTGATCGCGGCGCCTTTGCCGTTGGCGGCGTCGAGCAATTCATTGGTCAACTTGTCGATCATGCCTTTTTCGCCACGGCCGCGCGAATAGGTCACAATCCAGCGGATCGCGAGCGACGTCCGGCGGTCCGGGCCTACTTCGATCGGCACCTGATAGTTCGCGCCGCCGACACGCCGGGTCTTCACTTCAAGCAGAGGTTTGGCGTTCTCGACGGCCTTCTTGAACAGTTTCAAGGCTTCGTCGCCGCCCTTTTCCTGCAACTTCTCGAGCGACTTGTAAAAGATGCCTTCGGCAGTCGACTTCTTGCCCTGCCACATCATCGAGTTGATGAACTTCGTCACCAGGTCCGATCCATAGACCGGATCCGCTTCTACCGTCCGCTTCGGAGTGTGTCCTTTACGAGGCATTTCAGCTTCTAGCTCCTGGCTTCTAGCTTCTTGCTAGAGCCTCAGACGCGGCTCGCCGCGTCGCTACTGTTAACTCTTTTTCGCGCGCTTGGCGCCGTACTTCGAACGTCCCTGCTGCCGATTGGCGACGCCGGTTGCATCCAGCGTTCCGCGCACCACGTGATACCGCACACCCGGCAGATCCTTCACACGGCCGCCGCGGATAAGCACGATTGAGTGCTCCTGCAGGTTGTGGCCGACGCCTGGAATGTAGGTCGTCACCTCAATCCCGTTGGTCAACCGCACGCGGGCCACTTTACGCAGCGCCGAGTTCGGCTTCTTGGGAGTCTGGGTGTACACGCGCGTACAAACGCCGCGCTTCTGCGGACAGGACTGCAGCGCCGGACTCGCCGTCTTGTACTTCGTCCGTTCGCGGCCCTGCTTTACGAGCTGATTAAAAGTTGGCACTCTCGCCACTCCCAACGCGGCAAGCCGCGTCTCTCAAGCTTTTCCTTCGAGACAAGGATTCCCTCATCTCCGGTCTGGCACAGGCCACAAGCCCAGCCATACTCTCCCGCGCGGCTTTTCCGATTCGAGCCGGCCGGTGAGAAATTACTATCCCGTTTCAGACTGTTGCCGACGACGGTGGCGCCACGCCTGACCGAACATTTCCGGTTCGGAGGCGCTCCGTTTCGTCTGCTTCTCCTGCATAGCCTCGCGTGTCTTCCGGTTCTTCGTGTCGGAACCGGGCGCCAAGGTTTTCGCAGGACATTTCAGCGAGGGCGTCTTCGGTCTCGCGTGCCGACCGAATCCGTATTTCTTCAAAGCTCAGCCAGGAATTTCCCGGCATCTGCGGGCGGAAACCATCCATCCCATCAGACCACCGACTGCAGGCAAGCCAGATGTAACTCGCGGAACCTTTTGATAATAGCAAGGGACTTGCACATCGTCAACCACTGTGGGACGCATCATAGAAAAGCAGGGGTCAGGTCTCAGGCGTCAGCTCTCAGCTCTCAGCTCTCAGGAATATCGATCTGGCAGGAACCAGTGTCAATGAAATCGAAGCACGGTGTTCATGAGACATTCCTGACAGCTGAGAGCTGTTCCTTAGCTCCTTGCCCAAACTGACAGTGACCTTCTACACTGACTGCTTTCCGCAACACACTACGCTCGCGTCTGGTAGACGGACGCGAGGAGGGTTCATGGATCGTTGCTGTATGGAACATTGTTGTCGTCGCCTACTACTCCTACCGGCTCTTGTCGCTCTTTTGGTTCTTTCGGGTTGCGTCGGTAAAAGCACTAGTAATCCGGAAAGCGGAAACGTCCAGAACGTGACCTTGAACCCTACGAACACGCTTTCCCTGGAATTTGGGAAAAGTACGAATTTCACCGCCACGGCCCGCGATTCCGCTGGGCGAACCGTTTTCACAACGATCCATTTCAATTCCGACAATAACGCCGCTCTGACGATTGCCAACAACGGTCAGGCCTGCGCCGGACGTTGGGATTCGCTGAGTAGCCCGGTCCGTTGCAATCCCGGAGTCGAGGGGATCGCCAACGTCACGGCTGAAGCCGAAGGCGTAAGCAGCGCCCCGGTCAAAATCTACGTTCATGAGCACATTCAGAGCATGCAGGTGACACCCGTCGCCGGGCAAACGTGCTTGCAAACCACCTGCAGCTGCTTTTCGCAGGGCACTGCGTGGCAGTTTCAGGCCACCGCTTTCGGCGTTAATAAGACGGACATCACCAATTCCGTCGGGCCCATCAACTGGTCTTCGTCGAATCCAACTGTGCTGACAGTCGACGCCGTCGTGGACGAGCCCAATAATCAGGTCCAGGTCACCGCCAGAACTCCGGGCATCACACAACTCTTTCCAAGCGTCTCCGGAACAACCGGCGACCCCTTGACCTACACCGCTTGCCTGGTGAAATCGATCAAGCTGCAAGTCCAGGGCGGATCGGGAAACTCGACTACACTGAATGCCGGGGGCGCCAAAACAATCGAAGCGACCGTCGTTGACACGCTCGACTTCACTCTGAAGCAACCGCCGCTGACCTGGAGCACGTCGAACCCGGAAATCGCCACGGTCACCACGTCGGGAGTGGTTACGGCGCGTCAGAACGCTGGCACGGCTGACATTTCGGCATCCTGCACTCCGCCATCTTGTAACATCGGGGTTCTGCCGGGACTTCCGATCTACTCCTCTGGTGGCACTCTCCCGAACGGTCAACCGGCCTTCGGAGTCATCGTTGCGCAGGTAACGCAGTCCAAGCCTCCGACCGCCACCGCGTGGGTCGCCACCCAGGACTGCAAGACAAACTTTAATTGCACCAGCGTCATGTTCCCCGTGACCACAGGGACCACCCCGGTCGGCAACGCGGCCGGTGTGCCGTTTACGCCGAACTCCATGGTGTTTACTCCGACCGGAACTCGCATCTATATGGGCAGTGACCAGGGGCTGATGTTCGTGGATGTGAGCGCTTCGACGCCCACGGTGAGCACCGTTTCCACCGCGACGACCCCTTGCAATGCGGCCGTTTGCGGCAAAGTGCTGACCATTTCCCCGGACAGCAATCGGGTGGTCGTATCGGATACGACGACCATACCCAATCAGGTCTATATTTTTGACGCCACGCACGCCACCACACCTCCTACCAACTTGCTGATCGATGGGGCTGTCGCCGCCGCTTTCTCGCCGGACCAGATGAAACTCTTCATTCTGACCAGCAGTGGCAAGTTGTTTGTGTCCTCGACCGTGGACGCGCTCACTTTCACCAATATTGCGCCCGGCGCCACGGGTCTGTCTTTTGCGGCCGATGGCAGCCTTGCTTACGTCTCCGGTGAGCCCGGTTCCGCAATTTCAGGATTCGCGACTTGCAATGCTCACGATCTGGGTGCTTCGCCGGCGCTGCCGTCGAACCCGCCCAGTGTTGTCGCCTTGCCGGGCGTGACAGAGAATCAATCGCTCGTCACCCAAAACCTACTTGCGATTGTGCCGCCGGACATCCAGTTCCTGACCGCAAACTTCTCGCACGCAGATCTGCAGGTCGGGCAGTTGACCTGTCCAAATCTGGGTTTGACGTTCACACCCGGATCATCGTTCAACCTTGGACAGGGCGCTTTTACGCCGCTTCTCATGCACGTTACCGGCGACGGCTCGCAGGTGATCATCGTCGCGCAAAACATCCCGGCGGTGCTGACCTTCAACGTCAACGGCGGCACGACCACCGCCATTCCGCTGGCGAACAATGCTTCTCCTTTGGCAGCCTCCGCAACACAGGACGGCTCCCAGGTATTCGTCACTTCTTGTGACGGTGATCCCCAGAATCCGAACACCTGCGGTTCCATTCACATCGTGAACACGCTGAACGGGGGCGACATACAGCAGGCGATTTTCACGAACGTCAATACCAACGACAGCATGTGTAACAACCTGCCCGGCCCCCCCTGCCTTCCGAACCTGATTGCGGTACGGCCGCAGTAGGAAACACTTCACGCGTAGAGACGCGGGCTTACCGCGTCTCTGTCCGCGTCTCCGCACAATGATTCTTCCGGTTGTGGGAATTGATTCGCGTGAGTTTCCTACGGTAGCTCTTTGCCGATGCTGTCGAGCACGCCGTTGATAAACTGGACCGACTCGGGCGTCGAAAATTTGCGGGCGATTTCAAGCGCCTCGTTGATGATCACTGCCTTGGGTGTTTCGGGATAGCTCAGAAACTCCGCCACCGCCTCGCGAAGGATATTGCGATCGACCGCCGCCATGCGTTCCATGCGCCAGTGCTGCGTGTTTTTCTCGATCAAAACATTAATCTCGACGGCGCGGTCACTGGCCACGCGAAATAGGTCTTCGGCAAAGCCGCGCACATCTTCTTCCACATTCGTCCGCTCGCCCCAAAACGATTTCCGGACGGCCTCCGGCTCCTGCTTCCCCATGTCGGCCTGAAACAGCATCTGCAATGCGAGTTCGCGGGATTTGCGTCGAGTACCCAAAGTCAGTTCCCAGTTCTCAGTTCTCGGTTCCCAGTCTTATTGCCTATTTGAAGAATACACAACTAGCGGCGGGACTTCTTTCTGAAAGGCTTGATGGCGCGAGATTGAGGGCTCTTACTGAGAACTGGGAACTGGGAACTGAGAACTGCACTCTTCAGATTCGCCATCTCCACCGCCGCCTGTGCCGCTTCAAATCCCTTGTTACCCATTTTCAATCCGGCGCGGTCGATCGCCTGTTCGAGAGTGTCGCAGGTCAGAACGCCGAAGGCGTGGGGCACGCCCGTCTCTTGTGCTGATTGGCCGATGCCGCGCGTCACCTCGTTCACGATTACGTCGTAGTGCGCGGTGTCTCCGCGAAGCAGACAACCGATACAGAGAATCGCATCGTACCTCTTCGTTTCGGCAAGAGTGCGCGCCGCAATGGGAATCTCAAAGGCGCCCGGAACACGCACGAGCGCAATGTCCTTCTTCTTCGCACCCGAGCGGACCAGCCCGTCATTGGCGCTTTGAAAGAGCCGCTCGGTGATGAAAGAGTTGAAGCGCGAAACCACGATCGCGAACCGTAAACCGGCTGCGTTCAGACCACCTTCCATTGCGGGAATCGAAGGTTCTGGCACGCGCTCCAACTTGATGGGCTTCTTCTTGATCTTGTTTTTCTCCGTGACTCGGCGACTCCAAGCTGGGTTTTGATCTTCCTGCGTCACATTAGTCACTTTCCTTTAAACTGCGCCGGCCGCTTTTCCAGAAACGCCGTCGTACCTTCTTTCTTGTCTTCGGACGAGCACGCCACCGCGAAGAGCACCGCTTCCAGATACAGTCCTTCGGCCAGCGTCATTTCCATTCCTTTATTGACGGCCTCCATCGCATACTGCACGGCTAGCGGCGCGTTCGCGATGATCTTCGCGGCGATTGCTTCGGCGCGCGGAATCAAATCCGCCGGCGCGGTTACTTCGTTTACCAATCCGATCCGATGCGCTTCCTGCGCGGTGATCATCTCGCCGGCGAGAACCATCTGCATCGCCAGGCCCTTACCGACGAGCCGCGGCAGGCGCTGCGAGCCGCCGTATCCCGGAATAATTCCCAGTTTCACTTCCGGCTGCCCGAGTTTGGCGTTGTCGCTCGCCAGACGCATGGTGCACGCCAGCGCCAGTTCGCATCCGCCGCCTAGCGCGAATCCGTTGATACACGCGATTACCGGCTTGCCCAGATTCTCGATCAGATTCAGGACCGACTGTCCGCGATGCGTGTATTCCTTTCCGGTAACCGCATCTTGTTTGGCGAGTTCGGAAATGTCGGCTCCTGCGATGAACGCTTTTTCGCCCGCTCCGGTAAAGATCACAACGCGCACCGTGGCATCGGACTTGATGTCATGAAACGCCGCGCGCAGTTCTTCCATCGTCGCCATATTGAGGGCGTTGAGAACTTTGGGTCGGTTCACCGTGACGTGGGCGATGGAGTTCTTCTTTTCGACGAGTATGTTTTCGTAGCTCATATGACTTCCATTGCGAATTCTAGGATCAAAATATTCCTGACCTCAAACTGCGCTCGATGTTGTCGCGCTCCAGTAGAACCTTCTCACTGCCGGCAGCAACAAAAAAATTAGCGGAACGAAGAAGGCAACCGCCATCGCCATCTCGTCGGCGTCCCGACTATTTTCGTCAAAGATGCTGTAAAGAAACACGGCCAGCATCCCCACGTCAGTGGCAAGCGATAAGACCCAACCCCAGAACCGCTGCTTCCACAGGCCCCAGACGGCGATCAGGGTGATGACTGCCGGCACTCCCAGGACTGCGGCCCCGATCAGTAGCCCGTGGACTGTATCGGCGGCATCGGGATCCGCCAGCGTCTCGTGCGAACGCGTCAGCGTGAGCAGATACACCGTCAGCCCAGCCAGTGACAAGCCGAGCAAGAACTGCAACACATTCACGACCGCGATCAACATCGGACGTTTCATGCTGCCTCCATTATCTTGCGCAGCGCTTTTAGTTCTTCAATCTGACTTCTGACGTCCACAATTTCAGAAATTCCCGGCCACCGGCTTCTCCGGATTCGCGTAATCATAGAACCCGCGGCCGGTTTTGCGCCCGTACCATCCTGCCATCACCAATCGTTTCAGCAGAGGAGGCGACGCGAACCGCCGTTCCTTGAATTCGTCATACATCACGTGCGTGATGTAGTAGGTCGTATCGAGTCCGACAAAATCCAGCAGCGTGAACGGTCCCATTGGGTAGCCACAGCCAAGCTTCATCGCGTTGTCGATGTCTTCGATCGACCCCACACCTTCTTCGTAAGCGCGAATCGCATCCAGCAGATACGGCACCAGCAGCCGGTTCACGATGAATCCGGTCTTATCGGAGGTTCGCACGGGAACCTTGCCGAGCTTCTTCGCGAACTCGTAAGCGGCATCGTAAACGTCCGGCGCGGTGGCGATGGTGCGGACGACTTCCACCAGCTTCATGAGCGGCACAGGATTGAAAAAGTGCAGTCCGATGAATCTTTCCGGGCTCTTCACCGCCGTCAGGAGCTCAGTCACGGAAATAGAGGAGGTATTCGAAGCGAAGATTGCGTCTTTCTTGACGATGCCGTCGAGGGACGCGTACATCTTCTTTTTTTCCTCGACGTTCTCGATGATGGCCTCGATGATGATGTCGCTATTAGCGAGGTCTTCGCGCTTGGTCGTGCCCTTTAGTCTCGCCCAGGCAGCATCTTTTTGTTGCGTCGTAATTCCACCCTTGTCAGCCGGACGCTCGGCAAACTTCGCCAGCGACTTCTCAATGCCTACAAAACCTTTATCGAGATATTTCTGCTCGACTTCGAGGACGGTGACGTCGAACCCAGCCATCGCCGCGACCTGCGCGATGCCAGAACCCATCAGACCACAACCGAGAACTCCAACTTTCTTGATTTCCATAATTGCTTCCTCGTAAAGATCGCCTTGTCATCCCGAAACCTGCCTTACGAAGAAGGGCGGGAGCGGGACCTCACAACAGCCTGTGGCGCCATTGCAGTTAACAGCAATCATTCAAAGAGCGATGGTGGCCCACATGTCTTATAAAGCCCTATCGGAAGCCATAGAGGCTTATCTTCTGACAGGGTCACTTCCTCAGAATATTGCTTGAAACACCGCTTCCTGACCTCGACTTTGTAGCGGCCAAGGGCCAATGGCACGGGGCCGAACTCGCCAGTGGGCGTCTTAATCACCTTCACCTTCCTGTGTGAGCCAACATTAAAAACAACAACCTTCACATTCTGGACTAAGCCGTCGGGGCCAAGTACTCGACCGCTGATCGATGCCTGTCCAGAGCATGGCAACACTATGAGTACACCTGCTAGAAGTCCGATCCATTTCATGCAATCCTCGCGACTCGAATATTCGAAAACAGAACGTACGTAGACAGGAACTTCAACTCATGCCCTCCAATCAGACCGCAAAGCAAGACGCTCATCATCAAGGCACGCAAACCTAACGTCCTTGTCACTGAAAGCTCTCCACCACCATAGCGATCCCCTGCCCGCCGCCAATGCACGCCGTTGCTAGTCCGTACTTTTTCTTTCGTCGGCGCAGTTCATAGAGCAGCGTAATCACCAGCCGCGCTCCCGTAGCCCCCAGCGGATGCCCGAGCGCTATTGCACCGCCGTTGACGTTGACTTTCTCGCGATCCAATCCCAGCTCTTTTTCGACCGACAGATACTGCGCCGCAAACGCTTCGTTTACTTCGATCAGGTCGATGTAATCCAAAGTCAGTCCAGCGCGCTGCAACGCCAACTTCGTTGCTGGTACTGGGCCGCGGCCCATCAGTTTGGGCTCTACGCCTGCAATTCCCCAGTTCACAATCCGTCCCAGCGGATTGATATTCCGCTTCTGCGCCATTTCGAGCGACATCACTACTACCGCCGCTGCGCCATCGACGATGCCACTGGCGTTTCCAGCGGTCACCGTTCCATTCTTGCCGAATGCCGGACGCAACTTCGCCAGGCCTTCCATCGTGGTCTGTGGACGCCGATGATCGTCTTCGGTCAACGTCTCGCCGTTCGCTTCGCCTTTGGAGTTCCGCAGCGGGACGGGAGTCAACTCATCCTGCAAGCGGCCTGCCTTGTACGCCGCGTCCGCAGCCTGTTGCGAACGCAATGCGAATTCATCCTGCGCCTGGCGCGTGATGCCCTGTTGCTCGCCATACAATTCGGCGGTGTTTGCCATGTAGAGGCCGCAATAGCTGTCGAGCAGCGCGACCATGAGGGAGTCTTCGAGCTTGCCGCCGGGCGCGAGCGTGAAGCCATCACGTCCGCGGAGAGTAAATGGAGCCTGCGACATCGCCTCCATGCCGCCCGCCAGGACAACTTTCGCTTCGTCAGTCTGGATCATCTGCGCGGCGCTGACAATCGACTGCATGCCCGAACCGCACAGGCGGTTGACGGTGAGCGCCGGGGTCTCAATCGGAATGCCCGCGCGCAGGCCAACGTGACGCGCTCCGTAGATGGCGTCGCCGGAAGTCTGCTGCGCGTTGCCGAATACGACATGGTCGAAGTCTTTGGGATCGACGCCGGAGCGCTCGATCGCAGCTTTCGAGGCGATGGCGCCAAGTTCCTGCGCCGTGTAGTCCTTGATTTTTCCGCAGTAACGTCCGAAGGGCGTGCGCGCCCCGCTGACAATCGCAATGTCGCCTGGTTTCAACATGAATCCCGCTAGATAGATGAGATGGCTGGCCAGAAGCCAACTTTTTAGTTTAACAGTCTGGATGGGAACAGCGTGAGTTTGTAATCTGTAATTTGTGATTTGTAATTTCGGATGTTGGGGAACTTCTCGGCGTCTCCGCGGTGAAAAGCGTCAGTCTAGGCTACGGCCGCCGAAGCCGCAAACTGCGGAGCCATGCTGACAATCTTCCCGACTCCCTCCGCCCCGGCCTGTTCGAGAGCCTGCTCGGCGCGGTTTACGACTTCCGTGACGATGTCCACTGGATCGAAATGCTGCCGCATCACCGCCTGGGCCAGTCCGGCGCTGAATTCGACTTTCTGATTCTTGCCGGGATACTTTACTTCTCCTAACAGCCGCCGTAGTTTCTCGACCGCCAGCAACGCTTCCTTCTCGCCTGTATCGCCGAGGATCAACGCGACCGTGGTGGCTTCGTAACGGAATGCCAGATCGTTGGTGCGGATGTTGGCGGAGAACAACTGCCCGATCTGATCCATGACCGTCTCGATCGCCTGCTCACCGTGTTCTTTGATGAGCGCGCTGCGGCGGCCAAACTGCATCAGAAGCACGGAGACAACGGTTCCCTGCTGCAATCCGCGGCGCGTCTCTGCCTGGAGTAAGTCGAGATAGGATGCACGTTTGAGCAAGCCTGACTTCTCGTCAGTGACAGAGAGGTTCTTGACCAACCGCCGCAGGCCGGCGTTGTTCAGGGCGATCATCACCTGATCACTCAACGTCTTGATGACCACGATCTCGCCCGCTCCCCACGCACGCGGCGTGTTCTGCGCCAGAATCAGCACTCCGAGATGATCGTTTCCCTCCACCAGCGGTAGAGCCAGCAGCGAATGGATCTGCAATTCCTCAATCGCCCCGCGCACACCCAGCAACTCAGGGGCGTGGCCCGCATCGCTGATGGTGACGGTGCCTCGCGCCACGGCGAGATCCTGCAAGGTTTCGACCAGGCTGACCAGGGCCGCGGAACTTCCCGGGATCATGCCTTCGATGTGAAACTCTTGCACACTCGAAGGCGACAGGCCGGGCTTTCGCAGCGCTGCAATACAGCGTGCTGCCCGCCAGTGTCCGCCAATTTCGCTGACCGAAGTTTTCAGAACGCCTTCGGCGTTGCCCTGGTGATAAAGCTTGCGTGTGATCTCGGCCACTTTGGTCAGGCTGCTCACTTCGCCGGCTTCGTGTGTCAGGGATGTGGCGGATGCGGCCGGAGCCGTTGCCACAGGCATGGGAGCCGTACTCCCGGTGTTCGGCGCGGGCGCTGTTCCTGAATATTGCGGCTCCATTCCCGCTGCAATATAAAGCCGCTGCAATTCCTGATTGCGCGTTTCTTCTCCGGGAAACAGTTCCTTGATTCTTTGCAGGCGCTCGACGGCCTTGGCGCGCATGCCATATTGCACGAGGATTTCGGCTTGCAGCATCAAGTCCTGCAGGGCGGCGGCACCCAGCGTCGGCTCTTCCACCTTAACGGCCGCTTGTTCCGCCTTCTTCACGGCGCTGAAGCGGGAAGCGATCACATTGAAGCGCTGGTCGTCGATCTTGCCGCGCAGCGCTTCCAGCCGTTTCTGATGTCCGGGTTCATAGGGATCCACTTCCGCGCCGCGATCCAGACATTCACCGGCCTTCTGATAATCGTGTTTGGCGCAATAAAGATCGAAAAGCTTCAGCAGCGCTTGCGCGTAATCGGATTCGCGGTTGGCGGCGTTGTACAGGCCAGCAAGAAATTCCAGCATTTCGGTGGAAGGACGGTGCGTCGCCACCACTTCCTGAATTGTGTTGAGAAACGATCTTCGCTCTCCGCGGCGCCGCTGGAAGACTTCGAGTTTGTTCGCCAGAGCGACGGCTTCCACGTCCAACTCCGAATCCAGCATCTTGCCAATCAGGTTGACGACCTGATGCATGCGCGCGGGATTCTGTTCGAACATCTGCCAGATCAGCGGCTCGCAGTCCAGGCAGCGTCCGGCGGCCAGAAGGGCCTGGGCGTATAGGTCGCGCAGATCCAGTGATGTATTTCCAGAATGTACGAGCGGCTCGAAAATAAAGATCGCCGCACCGGCCTCGCCCTGCGTCAGCAGACTCTTGCCGTACGCGATGGCAATCTTTGAGTCGGACGGATTTTCCGCATAGGCGCGCTCGAACCACTGCGCTGCGTTGCCACCGGCCGCGGCGGCGATGTCCGCGAGTTTCAGAAAGAATTGTGCCGCCAAGACGTGCTCGCCCAGATCGGCCGATGCCTCTCCGACCCGCAGATGATTTTGCTGAGTCGGTTCGAGGTCGACGATCCGCCGCAGCACGAGCAGAGATTCTTCCTTGCGTCCCTGCTTGGCCAGGTCTTCCAGTGCATTTTCAAAAGTTCCGACTGCCAGTTTTTTATTGGATTGCTCCAGAAGCTGCCCGAATCGCACTTTCTGTTCCCAGCTCGGGTTGGTGTAACGCGCCAGTTTCTTGTACGTAAGACTTGCCCGCGTTGCCTCCTGGGCCGCGACCTGACGATCGAAGAGTTCGCCGAGAAGGGTGACCGCCTGCGCCCCTTTGTTGAGAGACAGGCACAGGTCGGCCGCCATTTGCCGGACGTTGTCATTTTGCGGATCGTCTTGCAGCACCAGCAGATATTCCGCCAATGCCTCGGCCGTCTTGCCTTTTTGCAAGAGCTTTTCCGCCTTATCAACCCGGCGGGCGATTTCGACACGATTGGGGTTATCCGGCATCGTCAATGTGGGGGCGGAGAGACCCGTTTTGATTCTAGGTTTGGCTCCGCAACCCAGCAACGCGCATACACCGCTCGGGGATTACGAAAGTCATGTGAATCTACCCGGCTTACCTCCGAATCTCGGATCGCACCAGGTGACATGGCCTCGCCCGACAATGGCGGGAGTCGCGTTGAAGGACTTAATGTTTGCCGCTTTTTTGACGATGTTCACGTCGATGCAGAGTGCCTCCCCACCATCGCCGGACGACGCGATCACTCTCGATCTCGGCGGCGACCTCCGGCTGCGTCAGCTCTTCAGTAAACAGTCCTGGGGCGTGGCCGGGCTATTCGCCGCGCTTGTGACCATGCAAGCCCTGGGGTTCGGAGTCTTAGGGATCGGAAGGGCGGGCCAGGGTGTTTCCGAGTGCATCCTGGTCATCGAAAATGCTCTGGCCTTCGCTTGCGCATGGCTTGCACTCCGCCGCACGCACGGAATCACAGCCCTTTTCTGGTTCTTGTTCATGGTCGTGATCGTTGTTTTGATGGTCCCAACCGCAATCCAGGCGTACGACACCGTGTTTCAGCAGGTTACGTTATCGGAGTCGACGCGAGGCTTGATCTACTGCCTCTATGGCGCCCCGATTCTGATGATGCTCTTCCTTCCTGAGGCGCACGGGCGTGACCGCTTCCGGTCCGAGATCTTCCTTGATCTCTTCCAGGTCACAATCGTTGTAACCCTGATCTATTCCACCTTCTTTTTTCTTCCCGATCGTCACATGGTTGCCTCTGAGGCGCTTCTCCACAGCGTCACTGTCAGTGACTTACAAAGCCTGCTGCTCGTGCTTGCAGGCTTCGTGCGCCTGCAGTTTTCTCACGCTCCGGGCTCTCGCAACCTCCTCCTGCGCCTGACCATTTTCCTGGCAACATGCGCAGTCGCAACCTACATCGGGGATTGGGTCGACGTGCACTTTCATCTCTACTCGCCCTGGTTCGATCTGGGCTGGTCGATTCCGATTGTTGTCGCCGCACTCATCGCTATCACTTGGGAGCCATCTCCAGTGCCGCAGTCCGCTCCTTCCCCCGCCAATTTCCTCAGCTTTCTGGGAGCCAATCTTGTGCTGGTAACGATGCTCTCCAGTACCGCATTGCTGATGGAGGACTGGAAACGGGCTTACGGGGAGACGCTCACTCACATCGCGATCGCAGCGTCTCTTTTATCCCTCACAGTGCGGTTGGCGCTCACCCAGTTCCACCAGCATCGGGAAATCGCGCAGCGCAGAGCGGCGCAGGAACAGTTGGCCATCTCCCACCAGAAAGTCGCTGGGTTGCTCGAAGGTTCGCAGCGCCAGACAGCGGAGATCACGCAGATCAACCAACTGGGAAACCTTTTTCAGACTTGCAGGTCGCGAAAGGATGTGTTCGGACTCATTCCCGAACGCATGGTTCAACTGTTTCCGGGATGCTCAGGCGCGATTGCTGTGTTGAATGTTCCGCGCACCGGGCACGAGATCGCCGCCGAATGGGGTCCGCTGCCGCCCGTTGACCTTGCTCTCGCCTGGGGCTCGATCCCATCGCAGGGGAACTCCATCAGCGCTCCCATGGTTGCCGATGATGAGTTGATCGGAGTTTTCGCCCTGCAGCATGATCTGCCTTTCTGCGAAGCGTCGCCGGGCGCGCGATCCAGCGACTTCCACCGACGTCAGCAATTAGCTTCCGCGCTCGCCGAACAGATCGCTCTCACTGTAGCCAATCTCGACCTTCGGGAGGCGTTGCACACCCAGGCTATCCGTGATCCCCTTACCGGCCTTTTCAACCGCCGCTACATGCGTGAAACCCTCGAACGCGAGATCCATCGCGCCCGCCGGCACATGCATCCCTTGTCCGTGATGATGCTGGATATCGACCATTTCAAGCGCTACAACGACACCTTCGGACACGCCGCCGGAGACAACGCTCTGCGCCTGGTTGGTGATTGTCTACTCAATGCAATACGAGCCGAAGACCTGGCCTGCCGCTACGGGGGAGAAGAATTCATTGTCATTCTCCCGCAGTGCTCTTTGTCGCAGGCCGTCACACGGGCCGAACAGATTCGCACGAGCTTGCGAGGGCTTTACGCCGAGCGGCCGGGCGAATTACCTGAGGTCATCACGGCCTCAATCGGCGTCGCAGCCTTCAAGGAAACGACTGAGGAACTGGATCTGCTGCTCAAATTGGTCGACGAAGCTCTCTACGAAGCCAAGCACGAAGGTCGGGACCGGGTGGTGGCCGCTCGATCAGAGAGCAGTCGCGGTCTTTCCTTCCAGCCCAAAGACGATGCGCTCGCAAACACCCGGGGCTCGTTTCCTGCGATCGACACGTAAGTATCTCGCTAATCAGCGCCGCGGTTCATTTTTGCGGGAAGTTTTTCTCCGCTTCTGATACAACCAACCATTCATGCCCTCACCAGCGTCGACTTCCGAATTCGGTCTTCGCCACCAACTCAGCGCCGGCCAGATGACGATGGTGGCGGTCGGCGGCTCGATCGGGACTGGCCTGCTGCTCGGAACTGCGGCGGCCATTGAACTCGCCGGGCCCGCAGTCATCCTAAGCTTTATTTTGGCGGCTTTCATCAGCTGGACTGTCGCTCTTGCGCTCGGGGAACTCGCCAGCACACATCCTGCCGCCGGTTCGTTCGGCGTGTACGGCGATCTGTATCTCAACGACTATGCCGGATTCATTTCGCGCGCCGGATACTGGCTTGCCATCGCCGTTTCGATTGGCGCCGAGATGGTCGCCTCGGCGACCTACATGCAACTCTGGTTCCCAACGGTCCCGGCGGTTGTGTGGGTGGTGATTTTCTCGGTTTTCCTGCTCTCGACCAATCTGCTGAGCGTCCATGCCTTCGGACGCTTCGAATTCTGGTTTGCGATGATCAAGGTGGCCGTGATCGCAGCCTTCATCGTGCTCGGGGCCGCTTTGCTCCTGACCGGGCGCGCGCAACCGCAATACACCGGTCACGGCGGATTCTTCCCGCTCGGTGCCGCCGCTCCCCTGCTGGCCATCACCTTTGCGATTTATACCTTCGGCGGAGTTGAGTTCGTAGCAGTGACATCGGGCGAGTCCACGTCGGCAAAGGAAGTGGCCCGCGCTGTGCGGATGACGTTTCTTACGCTGACTTTTCTCTATCTCGGCGCGATCGTCATTCTGGTCGGAATCATGCCGTGGAATCACGCGGGCGTGACCGAGAGTCCGTTCGTCACGGTTTTTCGCTCGGTGAAGTTGCCGGGCGCGGCTCACATCATGAACTTCGTCGTGCTCACCGCCGCGCTCTCCGGAGCGAACGCGGCGTTATACATCTCCAGCCGGATGCTGTTTTCGCTCGCCCGCTCGGGCTGGGCTCCGTCGGTGCTGGGGCGCCTGAGTTCGAAAGGCTCGCCGACTCTCGCTCTGCTCGTATCGTCCTACGGGATCGTCGTCGCACTTGCGCTGGAACACTGGGCTGCGTCAGACGCCTTCGTCTACATTCTGCGGGGTGCATTCTTCGGCATGATGTTGTCCTGGATCGTTTCCCTGGCGGCGCATATTTCATTTCGCCGGAGGATCACTCCCGAGGAGGCTGCCGCGATTCCGGCTCCGTCGCCGCTGAATGGCTGGGGCTCCGTGATCGGTCTGACGGTTGTTCTTGGATCGGTCGGCAAGACCTGGTACGACTCGCGTATTAACCTGATCAGCGGCGTGGCTTTTCTGATTGGACTCACAATCCTCTATTTTCTGCTGCGGCCCCGGAATGCCTGATTCGAGACGATTTTCGTCACAGCGATTTCGGCAGCATCGTAGCGAGTCGACATTCGCGCTCGCCCGCTCTCGCATTACAATGACTCCATGTCCGTGTCCGACCCGCTGCTGCGCTACCGTCCCGAGTTCCCCATCCTCGAGCGCACTAACTACATGATCTCGAATTCGCTCGGAGCGATGCCGCGCGGCGTTTACGACGCCCTGCACTCTTACGCCGATACCTGGGCAACACGTGGCGTGCGCGCCTGGGAAGAGCGCTGGTGGATGCTGGCGCTGGAAGTCGGCAACGAACTGGGCGCGCTGATGAACGCACCCGCCAATTCCGTCTCGGTGCACCAGAACGTCACGACGTGTCAGGCCGTCGTCGCGTCGTGCTTTGATCTCTCCGGCAAGCGCAACAAGATCGTTTACAGCGATCTGAACTTTCCATCGGTCATGTATTTCTGGGAAGCGCAGCAGGCGTACGGTGCCCGCGTGCATATGGTCAAGACCGACGACGGTATCCACGTCCCGACCGAACGCTTGCTCGACGCTATCGACGAGCAAACGCTGTTCGTCCCCATTTCGCACGTGATCTTCCGCAGCGCTTACATCAACGACGCGCGGGCGATCATTGAGAAAGCGCATAGAGTAGGCGCGCACGTTGTGCTGGACACCTTCCAATCGCTGGGCACTGTGCCCGTCGACGTCACCGCCCTCAATGTCGACTTCGCCTGCGGAGGCGTTCTGAAGTGGCTCTGTGGAGGACCGGGCGTCGCATACCTGTACACACGCCCCGACCTCGGCGCGAAACTCGAACCGAAACTCACTGGATGGTTCGCCCACCAGGAATCGATGGCGTTTGAAACGGGCCCGATCCGCTACACCGATCCACCGTTTCGCTTCATGAATGGCACGACGCACATCCCGTCGCTCGAAGCGTGCCGTCCTGGGCTGAAGATTATTCGCGAAGCCGGCGTGAAAAACATACGCGAAAAATCAAAGCGCCAGACGGCGCGTCTGGTCGAGCTCGCCGACCAGCATGGATGGCGCATCAATAGCCCGCGCGATCCGGAAAAACGTGGCGGCACGATCTCCATCGATATGCCCGACTCGCAACAAGTCTGCCGCGACTTGCTGGCACGGGACGTAATAGTAGACTGGCGTCCGAGGGCCGGGGTGCGGTTCTCGCCACACTTTTACAATACCGACGAGGAAATTGAGCTCGCTATCGCCGCAGTGGAGGAAATCCTGAAAGCAAAACAGGTACTAACCCCCTAACGTTTCCTCCTGTCATCCTGAGCGAAGCGAAGGACCTGCTGTCCCGGCAAAGCAAAACAATGCAGATCCTTCGCTCGTGCTCGGCCCCCTCAGCTATGTCTTCGGCTCTTTTTCCTTAGTTACCTCAGTAAGCAGCGCGGTTGCCTTTCTCGATGTGCTCCGCTCGTTCCTTTTTTATCCTCATGACAGGCCCCCAGCCGCCATGACCGTGACCGTCGCCGATCCGCTCTTCGCATTCAACCAACTCACTCTGCTGGCTGCAGTGGGCTTTGCCGGGGGGCTTTACTTATTCGTCCGCGGATTCCGCATGCTGGCGCGGAAGCGCCTGCTGATCAACACGCCAACATCGAAAATTCGTAGCGCG